>Ga0194115_10005325_pt1 | contig 13432 bp, 15 predicted proteins | sample TA2MahsurfametaG_3_FD_148656 | JGI IMG/M metagenome (GOLD analysis project Ga0194115, IMG submission 148656) | Freshwater microbial communities from Lake Tanganyika, Tanzania - TA2015002 Mahale S4 surface | ecosystem: Environmental > Aquatic > Freshwater > Lake | place: Tanzania: Lake...
TTCCAAGTTGCCATGTTTTATGTTCCTATTTTATAATAAATATAAGCATCAATCTAAACCTACAAAAAAAGATGCAGACGTAAAATAAATTGCTCCATTTGGTGCTGTTCCTGCAGGATCTTGGCTCTGCGTTGCAACTACAATTACTCCACTTTGCGATACTGTTAATATGGGTTGATTATTAAAGTTTTTAATTAAAAATATATCATTAACATCACTCTTAATTTCTAAAGAGCCTGTAATTACAGCACTACCTGAAAACGGAAACAACGCTCCGCTGCCGCCGTTAAGCGCATACGATGCTGTTACTGCATAACTTGAAGAGATATTATACAACGAACCGGTTTGTAATTGTCCAGGTCTAAACTGACGTGCCATTATGCCCACCTTCCTTTAACTACAACAACATCTTGCGTAGTTAACGTATATCCTAACGTTGCAGTATTGAATATGATTGTTTGTGCGGCAACGTCGCTAGGTGTCCAAGTGTATACTGCTTTATCAATATATTGTCCATTAATGAATATATCAAATTCATTTTTGTTAGCAACTGTGGATGTAACTGGATTTATTGCTGCAAACGTTGATATGCTTACGGTAGTTCCAGAAACATAGGTTGCGATTTGTTCTGTAATGTTTGTTAAATAATTCATTGCTTGTGCATTAATGCTAACAGCAATGCCACCGCCGGATATAATTGCAGATCCGCCACTTAATATATTAGTTTGAACTTGCATCAGTTGTGCAGGAATTTCTAATGTTTCAAATATGTTATTATCAACATCAATAATTTGATCAAATGATACTTTTTTAATTGAATACATTTTTTTGATAGTTGACATTCTAATTTCTTGTTCTGATAACAATGTTCCTAGTACTGTTAGTGGTATACTTGCTCTAACTAAACGATCTTCTCCGATCGTATTAACCGTTTCAAATGAAATAGAACCAATTGTAGTTTGAAATTTGTTTGTGTCATTTCCCCAAGAAAATCTACCATATGGTAATATTTGATCTATAATATCATTCATTTGTGTTGTAAAATCACACCATATCATCATATCATATTCAACCGTAACATATTTTGGTATATCAACAATATAAAATTCTTCAGATTGTGCAGGTTGATTTTTTGGTATAGGAAATAATTCATCTTCATATCGATTTCTAGAATTATATTTACTTCGATAAATTATATAATTTGCCGGATGTGCTCTATTAACATCTAAAGTTCGTTGTGCATCTCGTTCTGATACCGAGTTTCGTTTTAACATAATTAATGGAGATTGCAACATTCCTTTTTCGTCACGAAGATACCCCAATCTACGTACATTGTCCCACTTTTCTCCATTTGCAAAAATAACAGGAATAGTTATTAATTGTTTGTTTGATGTAATTTGCGGCTGAATTTCATTGTCAATATACCATTTAATAGCAAAATCTATATCATATATTGTTCGCTGTTTGGTTTTAATTACATCATCATCTCTTCGCGTTTGCATTGCACGATTCAATTCTAAATCTGGAGTAAAACTTTCCGTACGAATTGGGTTAGGTTTATTCGTTTTTCTATCAATATCCTGTCTGTTCAATCTAGGCATTCTTATCCTTTAAACGGAAATTCATTATTACCACCAACTCGTATATTTCGTATATTTAATGGCGTTTGTCGAGTTGCATGAGCATTACACATAATGGAAACACTATATCCGTGAGAATCGCCATTTGGCCATGTTTCTGGATTTTTTCCTACAAAATATTTGTTTGCATCTACATTATCTAATTCATAGTATTCATTGTCCCAAAATACAATATCTCCCACTTCAGGATAAAAATCTGCACGTTCTAGTAAGTCTCTAGAAACGCCAAATGTTAATGTTCTAGTATATGAATGACCATAATCATCCATTACTGCAGATTTATCGTCTTTAGTTATGATGCATGGTAACAACAATGAATCATAATATGATTTAGAATCTGATTCTCCGTATATATTAGATTCAGTAGTGTCTAATATTAGTTTGTAGAATTCAATTTCTGTATCTACTACTGCATTGATTACTTCTCTGTTAATTGATGCTAAAAATTTAGCATCTCGCATTGTTCCAAATAGTGCCATAGTAATCCTTTATCCAACATATATTTTTAATGGAACCTTTGCTTGAATTTCTAACATTTGTGTAGCTTCTGCATTTTGTCTAGTAATCATTTGCTCTCGAGTCATTTTTTCTAAAAATTCTCGAAGCTGTGTTATCAACTCGCCTTTTTCTGATTGACCTTGTGATGTTAAATCAGATCCATTTAGTGTCACTTCGCCATTTGGAATAGGAATACTATTATATTTGTTTCGTACGTAACCTAACATTTCTTTTGACAATGCCAATGCATATCTAAATATCCAGGAACGCCCCATATCATTAATTCTACTGTATGTTTGGTATTTATATGGTATATTTGATGCGTCCGTAATAACACCTCGCATAAGTGCTGTATTGCCAAATAAGACGCCTTCATTTGTTTTTGCTTCTTCAAAAATAACATCAACCAATACTTTATCAAAAAATGGGGTTGCTGATGAAGATCCAGTTGGTCGTACTGGCACTGGCCAAAATTTTATATCATCTCCATGTATTTCAAATGAATATTGCGACTTACGTATTTGATCATTAAATTCAATTGATTGTAGTCTCATTAAATCTGCATGAATCGGCATCATCATAAATGATACGGATGGAGAAAATCCTCCAAAATCAAATGAATCAAGTAATTGTTGAGACCCTAAACCAGTTCCAACAAATGGATCAAAATATCGTACGATTGCCGGAGGTGCATTATGTATCACTCGTTTAATTTCTACGGAACTAGTTGTTAGTATAATACCTAATGATTTAGATACTGCAGTTTTTATACTATATGTTTGTTGGCCTGGTTCTATATCAAATGTTATTCTGGTCCATGGTTGATGACCTCCACTGTCTGCTTCGGTACCATATGTTTTTGATAGTTTAGCTATATAACCAAATGAATTTCCAACTAATGCATCGGTAAAACTGTTATTAGTTAAAAAACTAGATCCAGTTTGAACGCCGAGAGTATTTAATAAATTGTTAGCAATATTTACTTGATTTACTTGGTTTGAATATTCTACAACTGCTGCTTCAAATGCAGTATAAAAATTTACTGCTACCAATTCAACATCTAGTACAGGATATCCTAATGTTTGTGCTGCCATTTTGGCAAATTTATCTGCATGTTGCGCAAAAATGGCATCTGTATCAAAAAATCCAAATGGAGTACTACCAGTATTAAACGAAGAACTTCCAGGCCATATGGGCCTATTTTCTGAATAATCCATTATACTCCTTTTTTATATAAATATCAATACGTTTCGTTTAAGAGTTTTAAAATTTCATTTAATGATTCATGTCGATGATTATCTAATAATATGATTTCATTAACGTATTTTGATTTGGTTAATTTAGGTACTTCATGCACTGCAGAATCATTTCCAAATTTCAAGTCTATTTGATATCGATCGCCTGTAAGTATCATGATGCTTTCTTTTCCTAAACGAGATACAACCATTTGAAGTTGCTGTTTAGTTAAGTTTTGAAATTCATCTACAATACAAACAGCATGATCAAACGTACGGCCTCGAAAGTGTGCTAAAGAAACTAATTCAATTTGTTCTTCTCGTTCCATTTTATCTAGAATATCTGGCTTATTATATACTTTACGCATATTGCTACGCAAAGGAACTAACCATGGATCCATTTTTTCTGCTAATGACCCAGGAAGAAATCCGTTATCTTCATTTGATACAGTTGGCCTTGTTATGATAATTTTGTTGATTTGTCTTTTAAAAAACATATCTAATGCAACTTGTACTGCTAACAAAGTTTTACCAGAACCAGCTTTACCTAAAATAAAATTAAAAGGCGTTTGTAATATTTTTGCTTTTGCTTGTTTTTGTTCTTCTGACAATGTAATTGAAAATTTAACATCAGTTTTTGGTGGAGTTTTTTCTCGATTTTGTGTAGACATAAAATAACCTTAAAATAATTTTGTAAGCGTTGTTTGTAAAAGAGTCATATCTTTCAATGTTTCAATTTTTCCCAAACACATTTTTCGTATAGCAAAAAATGTTTCTTTTGGCGGATATGCGGTCATAACTTTTATTTTGATTAGTTCTTTATCTGGGCCTAGGTCTCGTTCTATATGAACCATCAAAACCATTCGTATAGCTCGAATTCGATCTAGTACATCGATAAGTCGACCTGCATAACGTATTTCTACAAACATTTCGTATTTATGTCTTTCTACTGCCATAATACCTTTTAGTATAAATATATAAACAGTAAGAAAGGGTGACCAAAGCCACCCTTCCTTGTTTAAGTCATTAAGTCGTTAATTGTTAATTCTAATTGAAGTTAACTATTAAAGCGTGTTAAGACCATGAACGTATACTTTTCCGTAGAATTCTGGACGAACTACTTGCTTCGCGTAACGTGTCATGACACCTTTACGTGGAGTGAAGTTCACCGGATCGTATACAAGCGGAGTCATAATTAACGGAATATAAGGAGCAAATACAGCGCCCGTTTCAAGGAACTGTGCACCTCTGAAGCCCATCAAAATTACGTTCTCTAACATGTATGGGTTTTTGTATACGGTATAACGATTATTGATGCTACCAATTTTTTGAACGCCAGCAGCAAATTCCATTTTAGTTCCATCAGTGTCGGCAGCAAATCCTGGGATAGACTCGAGGATAGTTGCAACTGCAGGAGATGTTACTAAGAAGTTAGCACCGCCGCGCAATGTTTTCTGATGAATTTTATTAGATACTTTTTGCAGTTTAGTACCTAAAGTTTGGAACCAACCACCTTGAGTGTTATAGAATCCATCACCCAAGCTTGGAGTAGCTGTACCAGCAGCAAGAGTTTGAAAAGCTGTACCATCAAATACGGTGTTGTTTCGAGCTGACCAATATTCAGTTGTCGAAGCTGCTGAAATCAACATATCAAGGATTTCAAGATCGATTTCCATTGATACATACTCAGAAAGCATTGAAGTCAATTCAGCTTCAGCATCAATTGAATGGTATGCGTTCAAGTCTTGAGCAAATTCAGGTGTCCATACAGCCTTTAACTTACGTGTTTTAGCAACGATTGGGTTAGACTGCATTTCAAGGTTGATTTCTGGAATATCAATATCAGTGTTATATCCGTTTCCGTAAGCACCTTTATTATCTTCAAAATCACCTCTGGTAATATCGGTAGGCTGTTTGCTATAATTCAAACCAAAGTTACCCGCATTAATTGCTAATTGAAGTGCAGTTGCTTGAGTTGTTGTTACAACAAATGATGCAGTGTAATTGCTGTTAATTGTTGAAAATGCTTGTACTGGGGCAATTTCCGTACTAGCTGATCCAGAACGAAATGTCCATGAACGAACTGCATATAAATCTGCATTCGTAGGAACATTAACGGTAATCATTCTATATGAAGCTGAACCAGAATAAGTTGAATCTCCATTTACTTGAGCAGTGGTTGGTGTTGAACCAGTAGCTGCAGTTACAAGTGAAGATGTTTCGTTAATTGAATAACCAAAACGTCCTGCACCATAAAGACCTCCGCTTGGATCACCAGTTGTAGTAGTAACACCAAACATTGAGTCATCTGCATTAGGAGAACCAAATGGATCACCTGTTCTGTTGTTGTTGTCGTTATCAAATCCTGGCTGAGCTGTACCATATTTAAAGTCTAGATAAAATATAAGACCTGATGGCAAGTTCATTGGCTGAACTGAAACGAATTCTTTTGCAGCAAATTCAGCAAAGATACGTCGTACCAATGGAAGTGCTACACCTGCCCACTCTTCAGATCCTTGTGCGGTACCTGTTTGTGAAGCTTCTTTTACTAATTGACGAGCTTGGTTCTCAAGTAACTGAGACATACCAGCACGTTCGGTCTCACCACGAAGACCTTCTAATAGACCTGTTCTTTCCCACTTTGCAGCTAAAGCTTTTGCATTGTTTCGTTGAACAAAGTCATTTGTTTGAAGTAAGTTTGAAATACTCATGTTTTCCTTTGTTTTTTGTTTTTTTTTTGTTTTACAATAATCCTGCTAATTTTTTCCATCTGTTAGCTAATTCAAAGCCTTCAGACAAAACTTGCGTTGTTGCTACACTTGGTGCTGTAGTTGTAACTGGTTTAGAAGCTGCAGAATATGATTCTTTAACTACTCGCTTCTTAGTTGTTGGTCGTTTAAAACTTTCAGCTAATGTAGTAAATACTAATTTTGTTTCCCTTGTATTGCTTGCTCTATCAAAATTTTCAATTACTTTCATTTTTTGAGCTTCAGTCAATTCAAAGTTTCGGAACAATTTGTTAGTGTAAAGAAGTTTTGCATTAAGAAGATTTACTTCGTTGATAACTGATTGAAGACGTTTAACCGTACGATATGCTTCTTCAAGCTCTTTGCCTTGTTTTTCAACCGTATCTTCCAATTTACCTATTATTTCGTCTTCTTCTGTTTGCATTAAATCCGATGGAGTTGCATCATCAACTACGTCAGTTTCTCGAAGAATTGCTTCAATGATATCATTAATGTTATCCTCTTCTTCTTCTTCCATAGTACCGCGTGGCATCATATTATCCTCTTCTTCTTCATACATGTATTCTTCACCTAATTGTGACTGTTGATCAGCGGTATCTGGCGCATCCATTGGATCTTCTAAATCTTCTTCCAATTCTCTAATAATTGCTTCTAGATTTAAATCTTCTGGATTTTCCATGTCCATACCTTCATTGTATTCTGCTTGCATTTCATCTTCGGTTGGTGCAGCTTCTTCTTCTTCTCCTGCAGGCATTTCTTCGCCACCTGCCATTCCAACTTGAAAACTGTAATCCTTCCCTCCAACTGATGCAGCTAATGAATCATCTGTCCACGTAAAATCATCGCCACCTTCCATTTCATTGCCGCCCATTTCTGCTCCCATATCCGTTCCTGCTGCTTCTTCATCTTCTTCGCCCATTAATTCGGCATCCAATTTTTCAGCAAACATTCTTTGGATTTTTGGAGCAAATGCTTCTTGCAAAGCTAATTTTGCGTTTGCTAATGCAGTTTCTTTAACTGTTTTAGCATCCGCGATTGCTTGTTTAAGCAAATCTGATTTTGCCATTTTTTTTCTCCTAAATTTGTTTTTTGGAAATAAGATTATTTGAAATCTTAATAGAATATAAATAATTAATATGACGCTATATAAAGAACAAATAGCGTATTCTTACAATAAATATGAGCATGAATTACAAAACAGTAAAAAAGTCCTAACATTTCTGCTAGGACTTAAAATAATTTTAAATTAATTTACATTTTATTATGCAAATCTTGCATTTTTTGTCGATATTGTGCTTTAGAAATATCAGCTCTGCGTTTAACACTTGGTTTGACAAATGTACGATTTTCTTTAACGTATTCCAATACTCCTGAATTTTTCACTCGTTGTTTCCAAGTTCTTAATGCAAATCCTAAATCTTGATTTACTACGCTAACTGCTTGTGAATTTCCTGGCACAATGCTTTGATGTTGTTTTTGTTTTTTATTCATATATAACTATTAAATTTTTCCTTGTGGTTTTGCTCGACGAACATTAAATCTAAAATGTTTTAATTCAGGTTTTTGTGCTAAATACCCTTGAAGCTTTTGTGATTCTAATGCAGGATCTTGTCCTAATCTAAAATAAAAATATCCAATTTTACCTGATGGTGAAATAGTTTTTTTAATTACGGTAAATCCTTTGCGTTCAGACCATTCTTGAATTTCTTGTGCGGTTTGTTGTGCAATTGCTGGATCGCGAAGTACATATTCTACTCCGCCTTGATAATCAGTTAAGTTATTAACTAATTGTGCTTCATCTAATTCCGATTCGCCAATTGTTTTCTTTAGTTCTTGATATGCTGCGTTTAATTCTCCAACAGCAGCTGCTGCATCTCGAGTTTGTTTCGGGTCAATTGGATTAGTAGGTCCAGATTGTTCTCGCAATCCAAAAAATTCTCGATACATTTTTTTTATTTTGCTCATCATGCACCTATATTATAATAATTTTTTTTTCGTTATCCAAATTAATTTACATCAAAATAACTGTCTAATCCTTTGCCGATATTTTCATATGCCATGTTTAAACGTTCTTGCAATTGCGCCATTTCTTTTGCAGTATCTTCAAACATTCTGTAATCTTCTTCTAGACGTTTAAAATTTTTCTTGTGCGCTATTTCATTAAACCAATCAGCATCTTCCGTAACAACACGCTGTGCCATTTCTACAATATTGCGTACTCGTTCTGTTAGTTCATGAAGATTTGTTTTTCCGTAAACTGATTCACCCATAGCAGAAAAATTAGCAACAGCTTCTTTAAATGCTTGTTTTTCTTCTTTTGATACTGGTCGTTGATGATCTCCGTTGATGGTTTCGATCAAATACTTAAGTGTAAAACGTGTCATTATATTATCCTACATTTGCCATCTTCACACAATATTGATGTGATGATATTGTTTGTTTTTACGTATTTATTTGTTTGTGTATTTTTATTTATGGATTCATTCATTGATGTTGGTCGCATAAACGCCCCATGGGTTGATGGATTAGAAACAAAATCCCAACATATTAATTCAAAATCTTCTTGAACTTCTACTATGCCTTTATTTTGTAATTCTTTTACTGAACCCAATCCTCTTGATGAAATTCCTAAAGTAATACCTGCTTTAAAAAGTTCCTTAAGAATTTTACCAGATGGGGTATCTAGAATTTGTACTACACCGTGCAAATCATCACCCTTCCACCATATTTTTAAAACATTGTGAGAAACATTGTTTAGGTTTACAACTGACGATTCTGGATGATCTAATTCACCTAATGCTCTATGTTGATCAATATATTCCATTTGATAACGTTGACATTCTCGTTCTAGAATAGTTTTTGGATATACGCGACCATTTTGATTTTTAGCTCCTGCTCGTTGCAAAACACCTTGTACAACAAAACCACCAGGTATTCCATATGCAGCACCGCTTGATTCGGTTAATGTACCTACGGGTTTAAATGGCATATATTCTACAATTAGTTGTTTTGACATTTCTATTCTCCTAAGGCTCTTACGCGTTCTGATATTTTAATTAATCTTTCTGATATTTTTGTTAATGCCGAATCTACTGCATTACCATAACCATTACGTGCAACACCTGATTCTGTTTTTAATCTAGATGCATAATTTATTGTTTGTTCAATTTCTTGAAGTTTTTTTGCTACTTCTTTAATTGTATGTTTTATTTTTTGTTCTGGCGTTGTTTTTGCGTCACCCGTTGCATACGTACGATATGATTCAATAAGTGATTCATATTTTGCATCCAGTGTTTCAGCTACAGTTGGAACTTTATTTTTTTGAGTTTTATCTTTTCTTTTAGATAATCCTGATGTATGTGTTAAATCTACAGATGGATATTTGTAATTTTTATGATGCCATTTTTTATCATCATCTGCAAAAGGAAATTTAGTAGTATATTCTTCTTCGTTGTCTTCAGGTTTTTGATATACACCTAATGACCAATTTGCTGTGTTGTTTACTGATTCTTCTACTCCGCTTGCATATCCAACACGTTTTACTGTTTTTCTAAATGCATTGGGAGTACTATATCCAGCAATTGCTCCGGTAACATTTTGTTCTTCTAATTCTTCATCAACAACATTATTATTTTCATTGTCAATTATATCGTCTATTTCTTCCAATTCAATAAATTTTGATTCAATTTCTTTTAATAATGATCTCATGCATGTACTCCTTGTAATTCATCAATTAAATCAAAATAACGTAACAATGATAAAATATGAGATTCTTTGATTATTTTTATGTTTTCAACCGTACATAACATTTCAGAAAGTTTTTTAACTTTAATTTTTGTTGCTTTATCTGTAATTAATTTAGATTGATCATTTAATTTTTGTTTGATTTCTGGTATAACAACTTTTATGTATTTTGTTAGCTCAGCTGTATCATTTACGTTAGTAATATACTTATTTAATAATCGTTTTTGCGATTCATTTAATACGGAATATTTTTCATTGAATTGGTCTACAAGCAATTTGTATGCTAATAAACGCACGTCTTTTGGTTGAGATACATATGCTTCAATCAATGGATCTTTTGTAGCAGCTTTATGTTTGTGTATCAATCCGTTTGATAATATTGCAGATTTACATTCTAATAATTGTTTAGGATTATTAGTTTCTGCATATTCAAACAACATGTAAATTGATGCCAATGTTTTATAGTTGTTGATGTGTATTTTTGCTAAATCTTCAAATATAAACTTGTTTGAAATTTCTTTAACTAAGTTATATTTTTGACGCTTTAAAACAGCTTGATTTAATTTGCGATGACTTTCACTTATCATTCGAATAAAATCCAATCCTTGTGCATCTGACTTAAATTGCTGTTCTTTTACTAATGCATTGTATAACTGCAATTCTTTTGATAATTCGGTATTTCTACCAAAATATTTTTTAATAATATCAACAGTCAGGGTTTTATTTGAAGATAATGTTTCGGATGTTAGTTTACGAATCAAGATTTCAAAAAGAATTCCGGTATTTTTATATTTTGAATGTTTTAATTTTTTCATCGCTTCCCTGTACAGTATCTCGATTTTAAATAAATATGTTTGAATTTATAAAATATTGTTTTCATCTAACATTGTTCCTGTATCTAAATTTGCTGTATCTTTTGGATTGGCCAATGATTCAGTTATTATATTAGCTGTTTTATGTGTACGTTGTTTTAAGTATTTTAAAATTTCATGTGATTCTCGTTGATATGGTTTAATTGTATCTGCAGCACGCGGATCGGGTTGAAATGTTGTTTTTTGATTTTCTGGACGAAATTGTTGATTGATTGTTTTATTGCCCAGCGGGTCCCATCCAAATTCATTTTTATGTTGACCAAATTTAATTCCTTCTTTTGGACGACCTCCTACATCTTTTTTCTCAACTTCATCTGATGACATGTGCATTGATGCTAAATCGTGTGGAGTGCCAAATGATACACCTGTGATTGCTGGATCATTTCCTTCTTGTTCAATTTGATTTTGACGGAATCGCAATTTGAGATCTTCAACGACATCTGTACGTTGTTGCAACCATTGGTCTTCCGACATATTGAATATGTATTCATAAATAAATTTATCTGATACTAATTTTGAATCTTTCATTGCTGTTGCTAACGTCATTTTTTCAGTCATTAACGCAACTTTTTGTTGATCATAAATAATTGATGGAGCTGTTAATTCTAACTCAAATCCGACTAAATCTTCTCCTTCAAATCCTTGTGTATATAAATGTACAATTGCAATTTTGTACAATTCAGAAACAAGTATTTTTTGAATACGTTCAATGGTTCTTGCAAAACGAATATCCATTGCTGCTAAATTAGTTTTGCCCTCTACTGCTTCTGCATATCCTAAAAATGCTTTAGGAATTTTTAAAGCTCCGACCATTTTGTCTTTAATATAGTTAATATCATCCATACCAGTAAATGTCATTCCTGGTAATGTATCAATCGATGTAGTAGAATTGCCACCGCGAACTGGTAAATAATAATCTTCCAACATGTTGTTAAGATTAAATTTTAAATTGTAATTACCCGTTTGTGGATCAACGTGTGGAATTTTTTTCATTTTATTGATAATTTGTTCCATGAATGAATCAACTTCATTTGGCGGAATATTACCAATATCGATCTTAAAAATACGTTTTTCTGGTGCACGCATGATACGATGTATTAACATTGCATCTTCCATCATCATTAATTTTTGAAATTCTTTACGTGCTCCTTCTAACATGGATCTACCATACGGCAAAAAGTTAGAATCTGATAACATTCGAAAATGTGCAATTTCGAAAACATCGTATGTTAAATGTTGATTTCCTACATGTTTAAATTGAATTTTATACTCACCCGTGGCTTCGTCATATTCTTCCCAACGTTCAATTTCATAACTAGAAAATGGTCTTACGTTAATAACGCCAATTTCATTTGCAATATCTAATTTTAAAAAGAAATCGCCATATTTGGTCATGTTACGAATCCATGTCCACAAATTAAATTCTATGTTTAAAATATCATAAAATAAATTATAAAGTATTTTTTGAATTCTAGTATTGCTAGTTTTAATAGTTAAAACATCTCCGAATTGATCTGCAAGTGTAGATTCATCCGAATAAATATCTAATGCAGCACTAATTATCGGATCGCGGTCCATCATTTCGTAATCTGCATAAAGTTGCATACGATTTTGATGCATATAGTAATTTGAATCATATCCCCCCATACCACCAACTCGATGCTTATTAGCACCATGTAATCGCGTATAACGGTCAGCAACTTTGGTTTGATTTAAATTTCCGCGGGCTTGCAATTGATTTGTATCTACAACTTTAAGTCGATCTTTACCATATGATCGCACAACGACGTTAGTAGCAAAAAGGTTTTGTAAGCGTTTTCTTAATGTAGGCATATTTTTAACTATTTTAATATAAATATAACTTGATTTAGAACTACACCGTTAACGTATCAACCATGTCAAATCTTCATCATTTCGGCCATTGTTCCATGTCCATCCATCTGTGTCGTTAGACGGCCGACCTGTATATATTTTTGTTTCAGATTTTTGAAACTGCGAAAGTGTGCGCTTATGAAGTTCTATTCCTTGTTGTCGCAATTTAAGTGATGTATCTCGTAACCATAATCCAATACAAAACGACATAACAAGGTCATCATTATAACCGTTTTGTGATTGTGCTTTGCCATTTAACCAAATAAACACAAACAATTCTTGTATCAATCTTTTTGAACGAATTACGGGTGTTCGTTCTCGCATATACATTTCAAGTGCTGATATCATTAATGGACGCGTACGTGAGGTTGTTGATACTCCAGGAACCATCTGTGATTTATCCTTCATATCATAACCTTTTTTAAGTTGCACATCTACATCAACATATCCATCATCTTTATATGTATAAAATAAATTTTCATAGCTTCGGTCTAATGCGGGTTGAATTGCTGCCCAACCAATATTGGCATTTTCTATTGCTAACAATGCATTGTTCCATTCTGTTGCAACTGATACAAGCATATTGCCGAAATCTTTAGGAGGCAATTTACCTTTATATTCTGCAACTTGTGCTACCGATTCAACATCAATAACATGAAAAGTAGACCAGTCGGCGCCATCGCCGCGAGCAACGTCTGCTACTACTATGTAATTTTTTTCATAGTTAGGATATTCCCAAATCCAATATGCATTATCAAATCCTCTACGTTCAATTGGCTCAGTGCATTTATTTTCATAATCTAAAAGAATAGAACCATCTATGA
>Ga0194115_10005327_pt1 | contig 13427 bp, 11 predicted proteins | sample TA2MahsurfametaG_3_FD_148656 | JGI IMG/M metagenome (GOLD analysis project Ga0194115, IMG submission 148656) | Freshwater microbial communities from Lake Tanganyika, Tanzania - TA2015002 Mahale S4 surface | ecosystem: Environmental > Aquatic > Freshwater > Lake | place: Tanzania: Lake...
ACTCGCGTTACTGATGGCCTTCAACGTTCCGGGTAAAAAACGAAAAAATAAGAGACTGCCGGTGTGGACGATCCGGTAGAATGATGGGTGACCACTGGCTAACGATTAATGGGCTTTTTTACAGCTTTAAAACTGATTCACCTGCATTGTGACAGTAGGAGATATTGGGCAAATGCTATGTACGTCGTAACATACTATTGATAAGATGGGGATCCTGGTTTGTATTAGGGATCCAACGGAGGTATATATTGTGATCGATTGAGTCGAAGCCCTCCATATTTTTGGACCGTTGATCACATCTGTCGACGAATACACATCGACAAAGTAGAGGAAGATCCAGGAGGAAGGATCGTTGGCGATTGGGATTGAAGGGCTAGTAATCTAGCATCTATCGGATACCCAGTATCCGGGATTACCGGGTAGAACATTTTTTGTGTCGTCGTGTGTTTCTCACTGTCAAAGTCGGGGTTCTCACCCCACTACTTCCCATACTTTGAGAGAGAGAAAGGCCATTCTCACAACCGCAGATTCCTCCCCCAAGGCAAACACTCCAAAAACCCTCTCCCTAAAAAAACCCGAAACCGGAAAAGACAATCATGGACGATCAAGTAGAAGACTTTTTCAATGGTATCCTTCGTGATCTATCTGTCGACTATAGTGAGACAGAGGAACTTGAGGAATATTTCACTTCACTCAATCCTCCACCCGACAAGTTGGTCGAACTTCGTGCAACGGCCTTTCGTTTGGGATGTGATTATTTGTCGGATGATAAGGATCAGAATGAAGCCCTTTTGAAGACAATCAATGCCATCGTCCATTCCCTCGAAACATCCTGTATGGTGTACGTGACCGTGTCTGTGTGTGTTGGGGTGGATCCTCAGTATTTTGTGGTTTTTGTCTCGCAAGCATGTCATTGCTTTTTTTGTTGGAACATGAGAAAAACCTCTCTCACCCACATGTCTATGCTTCTTCTGCTTTGTTCTTGTTGTTCTTTCATTTTTGTTTTTATAGTCCAAAGGATATGGATGGGAATAGTGAATTTGATGATGACAAGGTTGAAAAATTTTATAGTCGTATTTTTTCAGATTTGTCTGTCGATCAACAAGAGAATGAAAAATTATTTACCTTTTTCAAACGGAATATTCCACCTGCATCATCCTTGGTTACCCTCCGTGCAACAGCCTTTAAGGTAGCATGTTCCTACCTTACCGAAGACAATGAGACGAACATTTCCCTTTTACGTTGTATCAATGTCGTCGTCCATGCCTTTGAAAATACTTGTCTTGTGTAAGTGTGTTCGGGGGGAGCGAGAAGGACCGTACCGAACGGAAGTCGTGCGACTTTGTTTTCCTTGATACAACTGACACACAACGTCTCTTTTTTTTCCGGTTGTTGTGGTGGATCCTATTCCGCAGTCCGAAGAAATACGAATTGAAGCTCAAGACTGACTTTGACTTGGATGTTAGTCTAAGTGATGCTATTCAACAAATGTGGGATCTTGATGTTAATCGTCTCCGACCAGGAACGGACTATGTTTTGAATGTTCAAGAGGGAAAGCAACCCTATGAACAGGAGGATACCGCTCATGAACCACTCTTTACGAGTGTCAGTTCTCAAGCACTCAATCGTCCTACATACAAACTATTCCGTACCCTGTTGGATAATTATTCCGCCGAAACTGGCCGAGGAGAGACATTATCTTCTAGTGAAAATAGTGAAATCAATACCTTCCTCAAGGCGATTATGCAAACGGCGCCGATGCAATTGTGTCACAAGTATCTCCTTGCCAAGGGTGCCGACGATGTCCCCGAAGATCCATCTGACTTTATCCGACTTCTGTACAAGATCTGGTTTGAATTATACAATCGAGACTCGAGTAATGATTCAAGTGGATTTGAACACGTCTTTGTTGGTGAGGTGAAGGATGATAAGATTATTGGCTTTCATAATTGGATTCATTTTTATCTGGAAGAAAAGAAGGGCAATGTGGATTACCGTGGGTATGTCCGACCAAAAAGTGGTGGAGGTGCTGACACCAACTCGGATGATCATGTCTTGACATTACAATTCCGTTGGAATGGTGTTGAAAAGTTTGTCGGAACTTCCTTTATTGGTGTTTCACCTGAATTTGAATTCGCTATCTATACGACTTGTTTCCTACTTGGTTCCGAAGAGAATGATGTCGTCTTGAAGACTGGGACAGATGAATTCCATTTAAATATTCGTTGTTACAAGATTGCCAATGATAAGATTGGTACCAGTTTCCCCGAAGCCAATGAACATTATGATTAAAAGACATATGCTAAAGATTACCCTGGCGAGTTCTCGAAAAAGAAAACTCCCCTATGGAAAGGAGAGAATTATAAATTAAACTATAAAGGAAGAAGAATGACACCTAAATACAAAAATCGTATCATGAATAGCTCGTTCTGAACTCTAGCACGATTCCTGCCATAGTCAATGTAGTTGCGGCTGAGTACTACCGGCTGCCGAATCGCAAGACCAAGCGCTGTCTACGTCGGTCCCTACCAACTCGATTCGGACCAGTGTGTTGCGCTACAGGTATTTCTGACTGGTGATGAAACGAAAATGAAATAGTCATCCCATGCATGAATAGTACAAAAGGAAGATGCCTTTTGGTAGATAACTGATATCCATCCCCGTTCGCAGGCCGCATAATGTTGTTTTTTCTGACGATGCCGTCGTTTACTTTTCCACATCCGCGTCAATGTATCCGGCAAGTCGTTGTGGTCCATTGCCTGTACCAGTCGAACTGCTTCTTCCCCATTGTGACCCTCTCCTAGGTGGTTTCCCCATGATCCATTCTGAAACTTCACGAACCAGTTCATTGAGGTGATCTTCATTCCCAAAGGATGCCGATTGGAAACCACCGACTGCTTCCTTCGCCATGTCGACAGCTTCGGGTGGGATATCATCTAGATCCAAATCGTCAAAACCAAACTTGAAATAGACGGATGCTAAATGTCCACCGGGCAATCCACTAATGGATGGACCAGATCCACCAGAACAATTGTTGACAAATTCTTGACTATTGTCCAAGGTATCTTCATCAAATACGAATAGTCTTGTCTTCTTTTGAAGGATATCATCGAAACGGAGTTGAATTAATCGTTCCGTATCTTTCGCATTCGGTGTAAAGTCAACACCAATCGCACCGACAATTGTCTCTGCAAATCCAAAAATCGTATTGAGAATTTCATCAGTCTCTCCGGGTGGGTTCCCATTCTTTTTATCATTCCTACGAAGTTGATCGGCAAAGGATCTTGCCATAGTAATGGTCTGACCGAAAGAAAAGTTATTAAAACTCATAAAACCAATTCCCTCAAATTGTTGTCCCGTTGCCGCCAGGTAGATTGTCTGTAATTTACAACCCAAACTATGTCCAAGAGAATAGGTGGGTAAGTTTGGTGGATATAATCGAGATGGATCATCTTCACAATATACCAATGCTCTTCGAATTTTTTCTCCTGTCGATTTGGCTAGAGAAAAATGATCTAATCCAACTTGATAGGGTGCTGCGATACAGACAGCATTCAAACGATTGGATATCTTTGATAATAATTCATTGTAGGCAATATGAGGAAATTGTCCTAATCCGGCACCACCCGTAAATACAATCATACATGAGGGGATACTATTCGAGGGTGGTTCCAAAATCCAGACAAAGTCTTCATTTTTGTCAAGTCCTTCTGTAATCGGAGTCGTGGTTGTTCCATCCTCATCATCATCGACAGGCGGGAGGAAAACTTTGGACCATCTTGATTTGATCTTCGATCTCTCCCGGATCTGCCATTGTTGATCTAAACGTGCCAATGCGGATGTTAATTCTGAAAAATCATCTCCTCTACCACCCGCCCGAAGTTGTGTCGTGATTGTTTTGGTTGTCGTCGTCGAGGTGGTGGCAGACCATGCTGACGTCTTCCTCCGATCCTGAAGAATATGGTGAGGAAGTAAAGGATGTGATCGAGACGCAAAGGCTGATGCCACACTACAAAGACTCCAAAAGGAAAGCAGAATAATCATCATGGCATGTACAAAGTTTTTGGTTCGGGAGCGAGATTATGATCCTTGTCAGGGATTGTCGATTTGACAAGAAACTTGAAGTAGTCGAATGATGTTTCTCTTCGAGTAGGATTTTGCCAGGTGTCGTAAAAAATCGTGACTCATCCGTGGAGTCATGCATTGTTTGCGACTACTCTGACTTGAAATATTAACCCCCAGTAAGATTGCCTTACATCAAAATATTAATCAAGGAACTTCGTTTTGAGGGGTTAGAAAGATTTTTGTGTCGTGATTCTACACCCTTCTCTTGAAGTCCCTCCGAAGCCTTTACTACGGTACTGCCTCTGGTATGAGCAGAGGCTATCATGCAGAGAAAATTCCGTCACGGTCAAGCATTCGTACTTTGCGCTATTTGGTTCTCGTGTCACAGTCACACTTCCAGCACAGTTTATCTTTCAACAGAAGAATGCCATTCGCTGCACCTGAGAATAATCGAGGTGGTGTCGGTGATCCTGTAGGACCCGATGTAAGTGTTAAGTTATCCAAACCGAGAACCATAAAAACAACGATTAAAGAAACGGGCAACTTCTGTCTCTCTTGTCTCTGCTCTGTAACTTTGGAACTCACGACTAACTTGTTCTTATTCACACCCACCTATTCTACCAACATTATAGCAATGGTTTAAATCACTTCCTGTCGTAACACGATATTGGTTCGGTGCGACGATGTTAGTTACATTGAGTGTGAATTTCAAAGTCATTTCACCGTATGATGTTATGTTTTCATGGCCAGCCATTAAAACGAAATTTGAATTCTGGCGTTTATTATCACCCTTTTGTTATGCTGGACCATTTGATTTTTCAACCTTGATTGGATGTTATATGTTAGTATCCTTTAGTCAACAATATGAGGCAGGTGGACCATTCAATACGGGTGCAGGTGGGGGGACAGCTGATTACGTCTTTTGTCTCCTATTGGGTGCAATCTCAATGTTAGTATCATGGCCATTTTTGGTGAAATTCTTTACATTACCACCCCTCTTTTGTCGGAATTTAGTATATTATGTATTATATACATGGAGTAAACGACATCCGACCGCACAGGCAAATATATGGGGGTTTCCTATGGCAGCAAATTATCTTCCGTTTGCCTATTTGGCAATGACAGTCTTTATGGGGAATTCCTATCTCGATATGATTCATGGGATTATGTGTGCCCATTTATATTACTTTGCCGTCGATGTCGTCCCGATGGTTTATGGGAAAGATATTTTACGAACACCCCAATTCTTGATTGATTATTTTGGAATTGGTGAATACCGTCCAGAGGCTGCTCCTCGTGTACCTGTACCTATGGGAGCACGAGGAGGAGGAAATGTCGCAGATGGTGGTGGTGGTGGTGCTCATAATTGGGGAGGTGGAGGACAAGCACTCGGAAGAAATTGAACGAACCCTATACAGGATTATGGATCGTCAGACTAGCAGTTCTGTTACCGTACTACTGATCGTAGGCCGACTTTATCCGTACGCCTCGTCTAGTCGTTTTTTCGTCAATACTCCGACCATGAGACGTTTCCACCGTAGTAGGATAGTACGTTGTCGATTCTCATGTTCTTCCTGAAGGAAATGACTTGCCATTTCTTGATTCGCTTCTCGAAGGATATCTTCATTATGTTGATGGACGACAATCCCCCGAATCGTCGGAGTACGGTTACCACCATTCCCCTCAAAACCAAGAAGGCATGGGACGTAGGGGATACCCAGTTTCTTCGCAACCTTTGCCACATGTCGTTCATCGATGTGTACAAGACCTGGGTTCATCAGAGCCAACTCAATGTTATTGTATTCGTTAACTGGAATAGGATCATTAGGTCCAACAGGACTGGGTGACCAAGGTTCTGTCTGCCAAGATGCAAATAAGCTCTCCATGCCATCGGGTAGGCCTTTCTCTGCTTCATCAATGATTTTCTTTCGTGTTTCTTCAGTACCATCATTAGACTGTCCCACTCCATAGGACTTCAACGCCTGAAACGTCTTCTTGCTAGTCTTAACTCGTGCCTTGATTCGTTTAATGGGTGTGTTCATTTCCGTTTCCTTCACCTTATAACCCCTGTACAACCATTTGTTGGCTGGGTAGGCAGTTTCGACGTCCGACCTTCGAAAGACGAATTCTCCTTTAAAGATTCCACACATCCGTTGCTTGGCGTCGGGTTTCAAAACTTCGTTAGCGTTCAGAAGTGAGGGTAGAGTGTAGATTGGATTGGTCTTGAAGGCTGTTTTGCTGGTCGGAAGAGGTTCGTTTCGTTTTGATTCTTGTAACTGTTTCTCTTCTTGGTCATCAACTTCTTTCATCCCAACATCGACGGCAGGTGGCTTTCCATTGCCATTGAAGTTCTCTACGGCAGCTGGCTTACCACCACCATCGTCGCTATCATCATCCAAAGTAATGGCCTCAGCGTGTGTCTTTCCTTTGTTACGAAGCTCCGATCGACGATGATGATCTGCTGAATTCATTGATTTGAGGACAGTTCCCCACCAAAGGTCGGTGCGTAACTCATCCTGTATCGGACCACCTTTCCCGCGGATTACTCCACGAGCTTTCAAGGAATCAACAAAACTGGAAGCATATCGTGGTGTCACATCTGCGAGTCGTACCTTTGCCCCATGTTCTGTCAACGACACATGCTCTACCGCAAGGGCATACGGGATCGACCGTTTCTTTTTTGACTTTGAAAAGGGGATTCCATCATGATTCGCATGCAAGGCTACTTCAACGGAATCGGGTGTGTTTATGAGTTCCTTTCCTGGATCAATATGGATCCATTGTGGCTTGGCCGTCCCAGCATCCTTCTTTTTCGTAGTTCCAAGACAGAGAACCTCCACCCAGCACAAAGGAAGTTCCCGTTTTGTTCTGTCAAGATTAAGTGCCGCCGACATCGAAGGGATCTTCAATTTGCTAGTCTCTACTGACTTTGGATCTACGGCCACGATCTCCTTCTTCAATCGTTTTGCTGGTCGCTTGGAGTCGCTTGTACTAGGACAATCCTTCCAAAGACGTTGAAAGACATTTTTCGTACTTAGGGTAACAAAGAGAGAATGATCTGGATCAAGATCACGTTGACATGGTTCAAGAGCCATAACAAACCGCGTTCGCCAGCCTAATGACCTTGTCATAGAAACAAAGAGTTGAACCTCATCGTATTGATTGTAGTCACCCTGTACAAGTTGAGAGGGAAGATCCGGAGCTCCTGATCGCGTAGAAAGAAACCTTGCGTAGTCTTGTATCCGATAAAGGATTGCAGTTTGTCGAGCGTCGTTGACACTAGACGTAGTCGTTTTTTTCTTTGTTTTTCTTTTCCAGTTTCGTGGTTTCCGTGTGACAGCCTCAGCTGACAGATGCAAGGCCGGATGAACCAGATGAAAAAAGAAGGAACAGAAGGATTGTATTTCTTTCAGTGTCGGTGTCGACATTGAATTTCCTCGTACCCATGCAAATGGGATGAGACTATGTGCAATGACAAGATTTTCTTCCATCGAACAAAAATTGGAAACCATCATCGCAGTCGCTGTCAATGATAGTAAATGCGCCTTTTCCAGATTCGATAGTAGATATTGCAAGTCGGGAGTAAGCTGCTCATACCGATATCGTTTTCTTGCCATACGTTTTTTCTTGCTATTTGTATCTTTCATGTCTGTACTCTCATTCAAATCTAAAGTGACAGGTCGGAGAGTTGGAAGATCATTATTGTTGGTAGGAGTGTGATGGTTTGGGTCGGAGGCAAGTTTGGATCCGTCAGAATCATCGTCTTCTTGACCCGCATCTTCCCAGTCAACCTCGTCCTCGTCTTCCTCGTTGTCGTTTTCGTCATCATCCTCTTCTATTTCATCGTCTTTAGAAACAAATGCGACACCTGCGAAATGTGATGATGATGACAGGGGATGGTCGTCCTCCTTCTCCTCGTCGTCACTCGAAGAGCCATCTTTGTCATTATCATCGTTTTTGCGTCGAGCCGATGACGAATTCAAATCTATCTTGGCCCATTCATCAAAGTTCTCTCCTTCTTCTTCATCTGAGGAAAGATTCCAATCGAAACTCATGGATATAAGGAGGAATGGTGGTAAACTATGTGCATGGAAGAAGCGTTGAGGTAAGATTACAACGAATTTGCCGCCTTTAGGATTTTGTGATGACGAAACCTTGGATCTATGATAGCAGCATTCTACCCTACGTTCTACGTCGGGATCGACTCATCGGACCTAACTCACAATCTACGATTGGTTTCCAGAAGGTGATTTTCCGGACGGTAGAACAGACGTGCGCCAGACCAAATTGATTTGCTTCATCATGTCGAGAGAAACCCCCGCACACATACATTTTCTCTTTCCGTCTCTATTGTTTATGCAAGATGTTGTCCTCTATCGTCCGAAGCTCTGCCTTTACCCGAACTGCACACACTTTCGCTAGTCGTCGTGTTCCAGGAGTCTTCTTCTCATCGAGTTCACATGATGATTTCGCCCCAAAGCGCAAGGTAGTGGACGGACAGGACGAAGCTCTCAAACTCATCAAGGCAAGTTTTTTTTCAGAGGATGGATTGTACAGGTGTTCGTTTCATGGACGGATACGACTCACCTGTACTAATGATTGATATCATATTTGGTCTCACTGTCAAACAATATACTATTATTATTTTCTACAGGAACATGTCGAAAGTAATCCTATCATGTTGTACATGAAAGGAAATCCTTCTATGCCCATGTGTGGATTTTCGGCACGTGTCGTTCAAGCCTTACAGGCAGAGGGGGTTGATTTTGCCAGTGTAAATGTTTTGGATTATCCAGATATTCGAGAGGGTGTAAAGAAATTTGCGTAAGTTAATGGGGGGACACGTTTTTTTTGGGGGGTGTCGGTCTACTTTGTCGGTCGTCGTTGTGGTTTTCCTTTAGTGTTTTTTTTTCTATGAGACTCACATTTGTTTTTGTTTTTGTGTGTGCCGGGTCGTTTGTGTTTGTGTGTGTCAGTGAATGGCCTACAATCCCTCAACTATACGTAAATGGTGAATTTATTGGTGGATGTGATATCGTCCTTCAAATGCATGAGAGTGGTGAACTTGCAGAACTTCTAAAGGAGACCAAATAAAAGGAATGCGCAAAAGTAACCCGAGTAGCGAAACCCACATTCGAATTTTTCTATTTATATATAAATATTCCATAGCATCCACTACAAGGGAATGGCAGTCAAACCCAGACCACTATTGTCGTCCCCTTTATGGTCTGTTGGGTTTGAAATTTTCCCCATTTTCATTAGTATTGTAGCATCTGCAACATCCTTGGTGAATAGGTTACGACCTAACCGTAAATCTTCCAATGTCGAATTATAATCCTCCTGAGAAAGTTGAATTCTAGTCGATGATACCTTTTGTGCACCAGGTAATCCCTCATCGGTCTTTCTTTCATCCTTGTCATCATCTTCCACGTTGGGGTTCAGCTGATCCATATTCAAGGGTGGACAACATAAATCGATACCACCCCATAGCCATTTCCCATCTCCCTTCCCTCGTTTATCATATGTCTCCTCAAAGACGACCTTGGCATATCGACGAAAATATAATTCCTCTTCGGATAGTAAAGGTGAATCCTCCTCTTCTTCACCATCGCAAGATGAAGTTGTTGTGGCTATACTGCAATCCCAACTCACTAAACGAAGAAGGATACACCTGGTAAAGACTGTACTTGCAAAACTCATGACAGGTTGTTCCAACGTCACAATGAAGGTAAAGATGGCTTTCGATTCAGCATAACGGATCATTTCACGTGCTAAAAACGAAGCACAGGAACTCAATAATCGTTGAGTTAAGGAGGGTGGTGGTCCTCGTACGGATGGATCATCAGATATAACTTTTTTTCTGGGGACAGATATCCGATGTTTCAAAAGTCGAAACGATTCTGGAGATTCCAATGATGCAAAACCAATGGGTTTGAAACAATGATTACAACAAACCGTAGCTCCACCCCCCGTAACATCCCGCCACAATCGTTCACCCCGAATCGTCGCGGCTGGATCAAGAAGGAGTTTCATAGACGACGTACTGTTCCTACCACCATCATCTTCCTGTGCAGTACTACCGCTACTACAAGTAGTAGGACTGTCTTTCCCGTCTTCGATTTCACCATATCCCGACACTGGTTGGACAGATGCTGTAGAAGATAAGTCCATATAATTCAAACATAAGAAATTCCCATCCTGTAATGCTACCGAAGGTTCGACTGTGATGGATGTCGTCGAAAAATCAACAAATGGTTGCTGTAGACACCATGTCACTCTATGTGAGAAAATGGTTGAACGTACGGGGGCAAATGATTCGGCAATACACACACAAGGCGGGACTCTCTATCCTTCAACTTACTCCATTGTAACAAATTAATGTCTCAGCAATATCATCCCAATGTCCGACTGGTAATTCAGCAGTCCGTTTGATACTATTCTTTCCTGAAAGTAAAGGCGTCTGACACGAGCTACATTGTATCTGATTCAGGTCTTCAAGACAGATCAGAACATCACGTGTTCCCAATTCCCGGAGAGTCAGATCCTCCTTATACCTTATACTGACTTGTACCGTATCCTGGCTCAAAAGCCTTATCCGAGGACTATTTTCTTCCACCAATCGTGGTAGGGTTACCGAATAGAGTATACTACCTTCGTCTGACATAATCTTGAGATTGGTTCTGGTCCTTCTTGCATCCAAAATCGTGAAATTCACCTGAACTTTCGAAAGATCGACGTCGTCGATAATTGTATTCCTTCTTCGTCGTAGTGTCATTTGGAATCGAGTAATAAACTTCATATCCTCTACGACGACATCAAAATTTAAGGGTGACTTCTCATGTAGTGGTATCCTTGTTTGTTGTGTCAACGTCGTATCTCTCTGTTGGTTAGAAATAGTAGTCTGAACAGAACGTTGCCGACTTTTCTCTGTTCTTGACGTCAGGCGGTTATTCTGCCGTCGCTTAACCTCGTCGCTGGCTCTGTCATGATGTTCTTTCAAATCATCAAGGTGGACAGTATGTGTCAGCGTAACCAGCTGCCGCAAAGCCCAATCTGCTTTTTCTTTCTTCGTCCCCACTGACTGACAGATCAAACGATGTCCAGCCTTCCAATCCTTCTTCTGGCAAGAAACAGAACAGTAGATTGCCTGGCGGCAGCTCACACATCTTAGGGCCTTGCATTCCTTTTGACAGACTTGACAGGTATCCATACTGGGATTGAGATCCATACGTAGAACAAATGAAAATGTTGGAACCAACGACAACAATCTGTGTTTCCAAGACACTGTGGTCGAGGCAGCAGGCAATCAAATACCGGTATGCAAAAAGTAGGGTAATTGGGAAAAAATTTGGGCAAAATTTTAGCAAAAGTTCGACAAAAGAGTGGAGGATGTGGGAATTGAACCCACGACATCCCGTATGCGAAACGGGCGATCTACCACTGAGCTAATCCCCCTCGTCGGTGCCTCCGTAGCGTAAATTCGGGTATATCAACTTGCTTTTAGATATTCCTGATCTTGAGGACTTTATTTGGACATTACTACCTTGATAACCGCAAGCAGTCGCTGTTAGAAAGAGAGGTTTCAGGTTCTGCAGTTCAAGCAATGCACGGATTTGCATTACTGTAACGCGCAAGTTGATGTGGAGACGTCGTCGCGTTTTCCTAGGTGTAATAACTGTAATGTGAAGTACAGTACGTAGGATCGGAGGGACTGTATTAGGCCTTCGCAGCTTACGGTATTACAGTTAACAGTAACGACGTGTGTGTCGTATCGCAGCCATCGCGGGGGGGGCCTACAGCCTCGAGATAACAAACGTCTGTGGCGGCCGCGTTGTGTTGCTCGCGGACCCCCATCCCCAGGGAAATACCAAGTATCTATCTTGGACACACAACATTTACACTTTTGTGCACATCCACCGACAGAACTAGATGATTACCTGTCGCCTAGGTCTCAGCCGGCTCTCGCAGGCCACCCGTCGTGGGCTCCACACCCGGAGAAAGCTTAAGGACTCTATTACTCTCCCTCCTGCCCTTGTTTCCAATCTTCCGATCAAGAAGGTTGACCCTGTTCCTGCTACCCCCGCTGATCCAAGCGCGTATAGTCGTGTCCCCGTTACTTCGGCACATGCCATTGATACGGCCATGGGTCAAATCTCCGCCAAGGACTCTGTCGCCGTCAGCCCCTCTGGATCGGTTGTACATGGGATTTACGGAGATCTTGGTGCAGATGCCGATGGTATTCCTCTTGAATACCTTGCTCTCCTACGAATGGCCGCTGAAGGTGCCGCAGGTCTTCGAACCATCGACCAAGGCAGTCCAGGTACCGTTCTGGTGTTGGGTGCTAGTCAAGCCAGTGGCTTTGCGGCTGTTCAACTCGCCGCTGCATCTGGACACGCTGTGGTGGGTGTCGTCGGTGCTGAACACTCCTTCAGTGAGGACATGGTAGAATATGTCAAGGCCATGATCCCTACTCCGGGTACGGCTGTTTCGGAGGAATACGCTCTTGCGAAGAAAAACTTTGCGGATCTAGTCAATGGAATTTCCACTGGGAGTGAAGGCCTTTCCTGCTACTCGGCCGAGGAACAGTTGGAAGAATTCAAGGCCAACTATCTCGCGTATGTCGAGAAATACCCAGAGACACTACCAGCAGCCGTTGATCCCAGCAAGATGAAGTTCATTGGTATGGAGAAGGATAAAGATCAATTCAGAGCAAACATGGAGGCCTACCTGGCTCAGTTCCCCCCAGGAGCTCCACCAGTTGATAAACAGCAATTGGAAGCGTACTTCACTGTTGATCAATATGAGGTCTTCCGAAACAAGTTCTGGGAACAAACGACGAGTGTGATTTCTGGTGATGAATCTCACTTTTTCTCTCCTCCTCACATTGTGAAGGACCTAATGAAGGAACGTGAAAAGGTCGATAAGACTGTATACGACATGTCACATCCAGTAATGTCGTACTCCTTCACACACTTGAACCCGTTCTACCCAGAAGGAACCGAAGCTGTCGCCGGTGGACCGATTAAGGGTGCTATCATCGTAGTTACGCCCCACCTGGAAGCCGCAGTAAAGGCTCTTGACGGCGCGACAACGTTGCGTGCAAAGGCGGAAGCCCTTCAGTTTTTGACAAAGGCACAAAAATCAGCGTACACTGCTGCCAGTTCAGTCGCATCGCGGGCAGCCAAGGCGGGAGCTCCCGTAGTAACGATTGGAGGTAAGCAGGTAATTCATTGCTCATGGATAAATCAGACTTCTCAAGTCTCACCCTTTTCTCGTCTATGTTTGACTACAGGAAAACTTCCCGGATTTACCTCCGTTGAAGCCACACCCGAAGATGTCAAGGCAGCTTTGGCGGCTATGGC
>Ga0194115_10005328_pt1 | contig 13427 bp, 9 predicted proteins | sample TA2MahsurfametaG_3_FD_148656 | JGI IMG/M metagenome (GOLD analysis project Ga0194115, IMG submission 148656) | Freshwater microbial communities from Lake Tanganyika, Tanzania - TA2015002 Mahale S4 surface | ecosystem: Environmental > Aquatic > Freshwater > Lake | place: Tanzania: Lake Tanganyika...
GCACCGTGCACATTTGTCGGTTCGGCACCATGAGTAAACTACCCAATCGCTTTGTTGTGGCGAAACACCAAGGCAAGTTTTTTATGGGTCCAGATTCAGGATTACTTCCCTTGTATTTTGGGGAGGAAGAAGTGGAATACTACAACATCACCCCGGCTAACAATATCACCATATTTGATTCACTCAAAGAGGTGTACATCCCAGCGTTGAAGCAGCTGCATGCGTCAAACATGGATATTGAGCAGGCCGGATTCCCGCGCAAAGAGATGATGGTTCGTCCCGCAGCACCCCAACCACCAATGTCCAACGGGATGATGCGATTAACGGTGATTTACAACGATTACTATGGGAACGCTTATTTAAACATCAATCGCAGCACCTTCGAGGAAGTGGGACAAGGTCGTGCATTTCGATTGCTCCTGAACAGCACCATGGAGATTAATCACCTGAGTCGATCTTACAACGACGTCCCTGAGGGCATGGAATTGTGCATGTTTGGGCATGGCGATATTCTTCAAATTGCGGTCAACGCAGGATCCGCCGCACAGTATTTGTCGTTGAATGAGGACAAACCCGTGGTATTACAATTCAAAGAATGATCAATCGACTTGTGATAATGACTTTCCGGCCCGATTGTGTGGCTGATTTTATTCAAATTTTTGATGGGTCCAAAGACAAAATTCGGGCATTCCCAGGCTGTTGTGGTCTGAAATTGCTACAAACTTCCGACAAGCCCCATCAATTGTCTACCTACAGCCTTTGGGAGAGTGAGGAAGCTTTGAATGCTTATCGACATTCCCCATTGTTTGCCGCGACTTGGGCGAAGACAAAGGCGTTGTTTTCCGACAAGCCCATCGCTTTTTCAACATCTGTGATTCGTGATTTAAACGGAAATTAACCGAGCCATTTACCGGGATTGAGTATTCTTTTGGGGTCAAAGGTTTCTTTGATGCCTCGAAACAATTGAAAGTGCGCATCGCCCATCACAATGGGTAAATATGGCGCTTGAACCAAACCTATACCGTGTTCTCCGCTGATGGTACCTCCCACTGACTTACAATATTCGAAAATTTCTGTTATCGCTTTGGGTATTTCATGATGCCAATATTCATCTGAAAGGTCATTTTTCAGGATATTCACATGCAAATTCCCATCGCCCGCATGTCCATAACAAACCGATTGAAACCCATACTGATCACCGATTTCTTTGACTTTTTTCAGCAATCCTGGCATGGCGGACCTGGGCACCACAGTATCTTCTTCTTTGTAGGGCGATACTTGTTTGACTGTTTCACCGATGGCCCTTCTCACCTTCCACCAAGCAGCACTTGTATCGGCGTTGGGCGATGGCAATATATCTAGGGCATTGTGGTTATCCAAAATTCCGAAAATCCCTTCGGCTTGCGCAAACAAATCCTCCCCTTCGAATCCATCAAATGCGAACAATAAGTATGCTTCCGCGGATGGGTGCGTTGGAAAAGCCGTTTGGGTGGCTACCATGGAAATTTCCACCCCCGATTTTTCCATTAGCTCGATGGCGCAGGGTTTGTATTTGGAAAGTAAGACTTGATTGACCGCACGAGCACAGTCTGACAAATCTGCAAATGCGGCCACCATGAGCAATTCTTGGGTGGGTTTGGGAATGAGTTTCAACACTGCTTGGGTGATGATTCCCAACATACCCTCCGAGCCAACCATCAAGTGAGTAAGCGAAAACCCGGTTGAATTCTTGAGCGTGTTGGCGCCGGTCCAAATGATTTGTCCGTTGGGCAGAACAACCTCCAAGTTCAAGACATAATCACGGGTGATGCCATATTTCACCGCCCTAGGTCCTCCAGCACCATGTGCCAAATTACCCCCAATGCTACAACTACCTTGAGAAGCTGGATCAGGAGGGTAATACAACCCCACAGCTTCCACGGCTTCTTTTAAATGGGCGTTTACTACCCCACTCTCAACGGTGGCGGTGAGGTTTTGGGTATCAATGTTCACGATTCGATTCAGTTTTTTTGTACTCAACACCAATCCTTCTGAAACAGAGAGACAGGCGCCTGATAGACCCGTTCCCGCTCCGCGGGTAAACACAGAAATGTTGTGATCGAAACAAAACTTCATGACCAACGACACCTCTTGCGTGGTGGTTGGGAAACAGACGGCTGTTGGTGGGAAATACAAATCTTCTGTATAATCCGACCCATATTCTGATACTTCCTGTGATGAGAATAAAAATTCAACACCCCTTAACTCATTGGCTAATTGACTTATCGCTTGGGCAATCTGGCTGTCTTTCATCGAAACTAATCTACGGCAAGTTATCATGTTCAACTGAATTTTGCGACCTTTGAATCTGGGAATTTCAAAATTTCCTTTTAACCCATGAAACAAAGACAATTACTCACTGGCATTGCGATTTTCATCGCGTTGTATATGACAGCGGCATTGGGCTGGTGGACTTATTCTCTGCTTAAATACAGTGTAGCGGAATCAGAGTTACAGTTGGAGTTGCTCGAAAACAAAAAACTTTTATGCTACCAAAAATTCCAATCAGAAAATTCGGGAATTAATCCTCAAAAAACGACAGATTTTTTTAGTTATAAAATAAAAACTACAAGTTTCAATAGTGCTAAAAAAAGTGCTGAAGTATGTGCTAAATATTTTCAATTGGACCTTGAATTAGAGGCCGCCCCGATTGATGCAGATTCGATGGTTATCAAGGTGGTTTTCATCACACCGAAAGACACAATTGAACGAATCAACCGAAGACTCAATAGCAAACAAAAGGCTTGGCTTGGCGAGGGCGTAACTGTAGGACTCATCACATTGATTATCATTGGTTTGATGTATTACTACTTGGAGAAAATCATCCGTTTCAATCAACAAAAGACCAACTTCATGATGGCGGTAACCCATGAATTGAAAACCCCGATTGCGGCGGCCAAGTTAGCCATACAAACGGTCATTCGTAACAAAAACAGGGAAAACCAAGACCGGGTATTGGAGATTTCGAAACAAAGCATAGACCGACTTTCAGGGATGATGGAACGGGTATTACTGGCCACGCAATTCGAAAATCGGATCCCAGTAAAAGCAGAGAAATGGGTTCATTTGCATGATATTGTTTGCTCGGCAATTGACGAGGTTCAATTCACAGATGGGGAATTACTAAAAAATAGTTTAGTGGAGTCCCAAGATTTTTCAATCCTTTGCGACGAACATATGGTAAAAATCGTTTTTATAAATTTATTTACAAATGCAATAAAATATAGTGAAGAAAACAGCGTTGATATAAGCGTGAACTCATTCATCCGCGATGGCGTGTACGGTGTTACGGTTTCTGACCAAGGGATTGGTATACCTGTAGATGAGCGCAATCACATTTTTGAGAAATTTTATCGTATTGGCGACGAGAAAACGAGAAGCAGACAAGGTTCTGGCCTCGGTTTGTATCTGGTAAAGCAAATTTTACAATTGCACAAAGCCAGTATCAATGTCACCGCGAACACGCCAAATGGCTCAAAATTCAACATTGTATTTAACGCTAACGATTGTCGAATGGAATGATTAACTACCGAATCTTAGTTGTTGAGGACGAACAATACCTCTCAGAACTTTTAAAAATCAATTTGGAGTCGGAAGGCTACAAGGTAACGCTTGCGCCTCATGGTGCGGTTGCTATCAATAAATTGAAAACTGAAAGTTTTGATTTGATTATCATGGACATCATGATGCCCAGCATGGATGGGCTGACCGCCACTCATCACATCAGACTTTCGAGCAACAATGTGCCCATTCTTATTCTATCCGCAGGCAACACAGCGCAAGACCGAATCAACGGATTAAAATCAGGTGCCGATGATTACATGAGCAAACCTTTTGAATTGGAGGAATTATTGCTTCGGGTTCAGAAGATTTTGATGCGCGCCCACCGTGAAGACCCTGCCATCAATTTCATGGAGTTTCAGTTTGGTGGCAATTTCGTGGACTTCAATAGCTACAAGGCCCACGGCATCAATGGAGAGTTCAAACTAACCAAAAAGGAAGCTCAGCTGTTGCGTCTTCTCATTGAAAAAAAGAATCTGGTGGTAACAAGGGAGGAGATTCTGAAGACGGTTTGGGGCTACACGGTATTCCCGAGCACCCGCACCATCGACAACTTTATTCTTGCGTTTAGGAAGTATTTCGAAGAGGACATTAAAAACCCGAAGTACTTTATAAGTCACCGCGGTTTGGGATATAAATTCAACGATAAAGATTAACGGGCCAGTGCTTCGGCGGCGGTAGCCGCTGTTGACCATGCTACTTGGAAATTAAATCCGCCGGTAACACCGTCAATATCCAGCACTTCACCTGTGGCGTAAAGTCCGGGAACCCCTTTAATTTCCATGGTTTTTGCATTCACATGCTCGAGATCGATACCACCAGCAGTAACAAATTCTTCTTTGAACATCGTACGGCCGTCTGTTTCAAACGGCATTCGGCACAAGTTTTCAATAATCTTATTGAACTCAAATTTGCTCAAATCCGCTTCCAGCTTGTCAGTTGGGGTTTCTGCTCTCTGCAAAATATAGTCCCACAACCTGCGCGGAATTCCATCTACGGATACATTGTCGATCCGCTTTTTCCCATTTTCAATCAAAGTAGTTTTTAAAAACTCCCGCATCTCTTCCTCGCTTAAATTCTTCCACGACACCAAAGCCGTAGTGCAATAAGCGCGCTCATTCATCCACCGGGCTGCCCAAGCGCTGGTTTTTAATACTGCAGGTCCGCTCAGCCCCCGATGGGTTACCAACAGTGGTCCATGGTAAGTTTCTGGATAACCGGTTAATTTTACTTTGGCATCTTGCACAGACAGTCCGTGCAATGCATGAAGGGTGGCATCTGGAATGTTAAACGTAAACAACGAAGGTACGGGCGACACTATTTTCACACCCAAATGGGCGATCATGTTGTATTGAGACTCTTTTGAAAATCCTCCCACGGCCAAAACCACATCCGTGGCTACTTCGCTGCCGCCGGTATTGAAATTTAGTTGCCAGCGATAGGTTCCTCCGGCGGGCAGCGGGACTATGGTCACCACCGAGGCATTCGTCATCAATTCAACACCCAGTTTTTTGGCTTTCCATTCCAACAATTGGGCTACTGTTTCTGAAGAATCCGATTCAGGAAACATCCTTCCATCGCTCTCCGTTTTTAACGGCACCCCGTTCGATTCAAACCAGTCAATGGTGTGCTGCACCGACCAATCGTGAAAAATCTTTTTCAAAAAACTCTTCCCTCTGGGATAATGTTGCAGCAGGGCCGACACTCCCTTGCAATCATGGGTAACATTGCATCGGCCACCGCCGCTGATTCTCAGTTTCGACAAAATTTTTCCTGTCTTTTCCAATATCATCACCTCCACACTCGGATTCAACTCTTTCAACCTAATGGCAGTAAAATATCCTGAAGCACCGGCCCCAATGATTACAATGCGTTTGTTTGTCATCTAATGCGAATAAAATTTTTATACTCTCCCACTCTCCATCCTGTTCTTTCCTCGATCCAGTGCAACAATCGGGCTTTCATACCGAAATTTTTCTTGGTTGGATCCACATCAAACGTCCAATCCATGCGGTCTATTCTCTCTTGCATTACCGCGGGGTGTGTTCCGGTGAAATGTTGCAATGAATCTATGCTGCCGTAATCAAATTCCTCCGCGCCCAGCACATTCTTCTCCATGTATTGATCATCGTGCCACAAACGATGGAATTGCGCTTGCTTTTGCTGTTGAAAGCGCGGATGTTTCACCCAGCCATAATGATAAATGCAAGCATCGATCTTGGCTACACGTAGCTTCTTGCCACCCGCTGTACGAAACCCCTGGGCATCTTTCCAACTTCTGATATTTCGGTGATTTTTCACGACCCTGATTTCTTGTCGATACCACCGTCGAGAATCTCCAACCATGGTGTAATTCCCATAAAAATGCAAATAATCGAACAGCAATGCATCCACTTCATCGTCGTGTAGATACTTTTCCATCGCCAACCTTACAGCGGGCAAATATTTCTCATGCAAACATTCATCCGCCTGAATGTAAATGAGCCAATCCGCCTCTTCTGAAACGCGATCCATTGCTTTATTGGTCTCATCCGCAAGCACTGCACCACCCACCCGTTTGGTATCGTCCCAAATGGTATCAAACAGCCGAATCTTGGGTTCTTGGAACGATTCGATGTAGGCCTTGGTATCATCCTGCGAATTGCCCACCGCAATCACCATTTCATCGCAAAGTGGCAGCACCGAATAGAGCGCTTCTCGCAGCGGATAATCGGCCTGAATGAGATTTCTAGCTATTGTAAAACCTGCGACTTTCATCTTTTCGTTCAACCAACCATTTATCGTCCAATTTTGGGGTATACACCACCTCCATGTCGTTCAGCATTTCCCTTACTTCATTGGTGAAATTCAAACCCACACTGGAAACCATCCTCAAAGTCATGTTTTCATCGGCATCGTAGAAGTTAAAATACAACGGGCATTTGCCGGGAAACTGCGACAGAACCTCACTCACAATTTGTTGCTTACCTTGTTCCAAATCCGAGGGGGTCATGTCGATTTGTATGGAGCGATACAGGTTCATGGGGTCTACGTCCGACACCAATTGAATGTGATGAATGTTCATCCGCATTTCATCTTTGGCTTTGGAATAGTCGGTTTGTCCTTGAATCAATAAAATATAATCTTTCCCTATCAAGTGCTTGAATTTTAGGAATTTATCTTTAAAAATCGACAGCTCGATGGTACCTGTGTAATCCATAAAATGGAATCTTACATAGGGATTTCCTTGCTGACTAATGAACTCTTTGGCACTGGTAATGATGCCCATCATCTGAAACACTTGGGGCGACTTATTTTCCAGCGCTTCGCGGTAATCTTTGACACTCCCCGTAACGATGCTATCATAGACAAATTTGAAATCGTCTAGAGGATGCTTGCTCAAAAATACCCCCACCAATTCCTCTTCTTCTTTGAGTTCTTCGAGCAGGGTTAGCTTTTCTACTTGTGGCAATTTGGGCTCTTCGTTAGTGAGATTGGCGCCACCACCAAACAATCCCATCTGACCACTGAACTTATCTTGTTGAATACGCTGTCCGTAGCGAATGGCCAATTCAATCCCATTGGTGCCGTTGGCATCTTCTTTTACATATTGGGCACGGTGGTAGCGGGGATCAAAATCAAACACACCCGCTTTGGCCATGTTTTCGATGTTTCTTTTGTTCACCGCCCTCAAATTCACACGGGTGGTAAGATCAAACAAACTTTTGAATGCGCCATTTTTATCACGTTCCACCAAAATCTCTTCTACCGCATTATCGCCTACCCCTTTCACTGCGCTTAATCCAAAGCGGATTTGTCCACACGGCGTAACGGTAAATACATTTTTACTTTCATTCAAATCGGGTCCCAATACCTTGATGCCTTGTCGGTGGCACTCCTCCATGTAAAAGGTTATTTTCTTGATATCGCCCATGTTGCTTTTCAACACCGCTGCCATGAATTGGGCCGGGTAATTGGCTTTCAAGAAGGCCGTTTGGAACGCTATCACCGCATAACAGGTTGAGTGCGATTTATTGAAGGCATACTGAGCAAATTCTTCCCAGTCCGAGTAAATTTTTTCGAGCACTTTCTCTGGGAATCCTTTTTCCAAGGCACCCGCCATGAAATCATCTTTCAGTTGATCGATGATGCACTTGTTCTTCTTACCCATGGCCTTGCGGAGTTCATCGGCTTTTCCCTTTGAAAATCCCGCCAACTTCTGGCTCAGCAACATCACCTGCTCCTGATATACGGTAATACCGTATGTCTCCCGCAGATATTCTTCCATTTCTGGCAAATCGAACACTACGGGCTTACGACCATGTTTTCGATCAATGAAATCTGGGATGTATTTCAACGGCCCCGGACGATAAAGGGCATTCATGGCTATCAAGTCGCCAAATTGCGTGGGCTTTAACTCACGCATATATTTCTGCATACCGGGACTTTCAAACTGAAACACCCCATTGGTTTCACCCCGCTGGAACAATTCATACGTTTTTACATCATCTAGTGGAATCGCATCCAGATCGATGATATCGCCGGTTGTCTCGGCAATCAACTTGATGGCATCTTTCATGATGGTGAGGGTACTCAGACCCAAAAAGTCCATCTTCAGCAGACCCGCTTTTTCAATTTGGGTGACATCATATTGCACCTGAATCCATTGAGATTCTTTCGACAAAGCCACCGGAACCAATTCATCAATGTTTTGAGGGGCGATGATGATCCCACAAGCGTGTACCCCTGTATTTCGGACGCTTCCTTCCAACTTTTCGGCGTCTTTAAGCACCTTGGCAGCGTCATCGTTACCATTATAAGCCTTTTGAATTTCTCTTACACAGTCGATTTCCTCGGGTTTGAGGTTCTTGGAATCGTCTTTGGCCAGCTCTTCAGGGTCAACATGAAGTAAAGTTTGCAGATTGAGGTTACCCACCACCATCTTCGCCAATCGATCGGTATTTTGCAATGGATACTGCAACACCCTACCCACATCTCGTATGGCAGTTTTCGCGGCCATGGTACCGTAGGTAATGATCTGCGCGATTCTTCTCTCTCCGTATTTCTGGGCAACATATTGGATTACACGGTCTCGACCAACATCATCGAAATCGATGTCGACGTCGGGCATGCTCACCCGTTCTGGATTCAGGAAACGCTCAAACAACAAATCGTACTTCACCGGGTCCACATTGGTAATTCCCAAACAATAGGCCACCAGACTACCCGCCGCAGATCCCCGACCCGGGCCAACCCAAACATCCATCTCTCTGGCCGCCGTGGTAAAATCTTGAACGATCAAAAAGTATCCCGCAAACCCAGAGTGCGTAATGGTGTTCAATTCAAAATCTAGCCGCTCTTGGACAGGGGTTGGTATGGTACCGCCGTATCGCTTTTTACAACCTTCGTATGCCAGGTGCTTTAAAAACACGTTCTGATCATCAAAACCCACTGGCAATACGTAGTTGGGCAATACGATGTCGCGCGATAATTTGGGCGGATCGATGGTTGAAATCAGCCGATTGGTGTTGTCCAATGCTTCGGGAATATCCGAAAACAAGACCTCCATTTCTGCTTGCGTTTTGAAGAAAAATTCATCGTTCGGAAACGCAAATCGAATTCCTTTACCACCCTCTTCGTTGCTGGCTTTGGGCGTGCTTTGAAACTCCCCTGTATTGATACATAACAAGATGTCGTGTGCGTTAGCATCCTTCTTGTCGGTATAATGCGAATCGTTGGTTGCGATAATGGGAACGTTGTATTTTCTGCCCCATTTGATCAATGTTTGGTTGATGTCTTCCTGCGAGATTCCCGTCCCATCCAAATTCTGTAGGCCATGTCGTTGCAGCTCGATGTAATAGTCCTCACCAAAAATTTTATGCCATTCGCAGAAGATTCTCTCGGCTTCCTCTTCGCCTTTCCACAAGATGGCTTGGGGCACTTGGGCACCTATACAACAGGTTGTTGCAATCAAACCTTCACTGTATTGTTCGATTAAGGCGCGATCCACCCGTGGATATTTGCTGTACAACCCTTCCAAGTATCCCAAGGAACACAATTTGCTCAAGTTGGCATACCCTTGTTGGTTCTTGGCAAGCAACAATTGATGGTATCGCTTGTCCTTGGTACCCTGGGTAAACGACTTTTGGAATCTGTCTTCCACCACGTAAAACTCACAACCAATGACCGGCATCAGCCCCTCATTGGTCACAGCCTGATAAAACTCAAACGCGCCAAACATGTTTCCATGGTCAGTAATGGCGAGGGCCGGCATACCATCGGCTTTGGCCTTTTTAACCAAACTTTTGATGCTGGCTGCCCCATCGAGCAATGAGTATTGGGTATGGACGTGCAAATGAGAAAAAACCGGCATAATTGGAAACAAACGAAGATAAATCAAACCAAAAAAACTCACGACCAATGTGGACAATTTGGAATAACTCCATCTGCCCAACGAAACCTCTATAACCGAGCAATTGATTTACTTTGCATTGTGTATTTGCAACGCCTACAATTGTTTAACTTCAAGAATCACAGCCAGCGGTCCCTCGAATTTTGCGATGGGATCAACACCCTCACTGGGGCCAACGGCGTAGGCAAAACCAACATCTTGGATGCGGTGCACTATTTGGCCAATGCCAAGAGTTATTTTAATGGGATCGACAGTCAAATCATTGAGCACGACAAAACCTTCTTTACGGTAAAAGGTCAGTTCGAAGGAGAGCTACCCGCCGAAATTCTCATCCAATTTGAAGGGGGCAAGAAAACCATCAAAAAGAACGACAAAGCCTATCCTCGATTGCTCGATCACATTGGAATGATTCAAACGGTATTCATCACGCCGTACGACATCGATTTGGTTCTTGGCAACAGCGAAGATCGACGGCGTTTTGTGGATTTGAGTTTATGCCAGATCGACAAAGCCTATCTCCAAAATCTCAGCACTTATAAAAAAGCCTTGGAGCAGCGCAATGCCCTGCTTAAAACAATGCAAGGCCGATATATAGACCCTGATTTACTGTCGAGCTACGACGCCAAACTCATTCCTGCCGGAATACTGATCCACCAAAGGCGCAAGGAGTTCATTGAGCACATACTCACTTTTTTCACCACCGTTTATCAAAACCTAAGTTCCGGCTCGGAAACCCCTAGCATTCAATACGATAGCCCACTAAACAATGGAGATTTCGCCACTTTATTGGCTGATACACACCGAATAGACATGGCGGCCCAAAGAACTTCTGTAGGGATTCACAAAGACGATTTGATTTTTGGTTTGGGTGAATTCCCCTTGAAAAAATATGGCTCCCAAGGTCAAATCAAGAGCTTTATTATCGCCCTAAAACTGGCGCAATACAATTACTTCCAAGCGGTTACAAAAAACCATCCCATTTTGTTGTTGGACGATATCTTCGAGAAAATCGACGAGGAAAGGGCACAGCGATTGATCGATATGGTGGGGGCATCGGGGTATGGACAAATCCTGATCACCGACACACATTCTAGTCGGGTGGAAACCCACTTCCAACCCATCGATGCAAACAAGTTGCATCATCACTTGTAAATCACATAAACAGACCAACCATCAGGTCGATGTCGTGGTATTTGATGGCAAATTTATCGGCCAAGTTTTTGTTGGTGAGGCTACCACGATACAGGTAAGTGCCTTTGCGCACTCCGGCTTTCATCCGTAAGAATTCGCCAAACCCACCCATTTGGGCCATTTCATCGAGCATGGGGGTAAACACATTACTTAGCGTGTAACTGGCTGTCCTACTAACTCTTGATGCGATATTTGGCACACAATAATGAATCACATCGTGTTTATGAAAAATGGGCTTTTCGTGATTTGTTACTTCGGAAGTTTCAAAATTTCCACCGCGATCAATGGCCACATCGATGATTACTGAATGAGGTCGCATAGACATCACCATTTCTTCGGTGATAACGATGGGACTTCTTGCGGTATTGCCTGCCAAAGCACCAATGACTACGTCGGCACTGGCGATGGCACTTTTAATCACTTGGGATTGGATGGTAGAAGTGTACAAATGGAATCCGAATGATTTTTGGATTCGACGCAGTCGGTACATGTTGTTATCAAAAACTTTCACATTGGCTCCCAGGCCAAGGGCTGCTTTGGTGGCAAATTCACCAACAGCACCTGCACCTATGACCACAACTTGAGTGGGTGGAACTCCGGCAAAGCCTCCGAGCAACTCTCCTTTTCCCACATGGGTATTGTTGAGGTATTCTGCGGCGATGAGTATGCTCGCCGTACCCGCAATTTCGCTCATGGCTCTGATGATGGGGCGCGTACCTCCATCGTCTTCAAGGTATTCATAGGCCATGGCATTGATTTTCTTCTCCATCAATTTTCGCAACAACACCGAATCCATCTGATTGATTTGAAGTGCAGAAATCAACAACTGACCGGGCTTCATCAGTTCTATCTCCGACAATGTTGGGGGATCGATTTTCAGAATGGTTTCACACTCATAAACCTCTTTGTTGCTGTATACTATTTGCGCTCCTGCTTCACTGAATTGGATATCCGAAAAATTGGCATTTCTACCAGCACCTGATTCAATGACGATGGAATGTCCATTCGCCGCAAAATAAGATACTGCAGCAGGTGTTAGCGGCACCCTATTTTCTTGAAAGGTAACTTCTTTGGGTATACCGATGCTCAACCCTCCATTTTTTGTTTGGATTTTTTGAACTTGAGCCAAAGTTTGTGACTCATTTTCTGGCGATAGGATATTTTTTGACAATGCCACGGGGTGTATATTTTATTGCAACTCTAAGATAGCAAACACTTCCGGCTTTTGCTAATCTTGCATTATTACAAATATACACAATTGTTTGTTGGTTAATTTTTGGCTCAGTCTTTGCTATGAAAAGAAAACGCAAAATACAGCGTTAATTTTGAAGCACATGATTAAGTCATTTTTGATGTCGGTTTTGGTTCTAGGTAGCAGCGCAATTGCTTTGCAGGCGCAGGCCCCTGTGAATCCTGAGGCTGGCAACCACATATCCCGCATAGATAGCCTTACCCAAGTATTGTTGGGCAATATTCCATCACATAGTCCCGTAGGTCATGATGAAACACGGTATCGCAATGGAAAAGAATTCGAAGCACTGATGTCGCAAATCGGTAGCACCATTCCTTTCCAATACCACCGCATGGTTGAGCAACACATCCGCTATTTCATGGGATACGGCGAGGTTTATTTCAATCAAATCCACGAGCGGATGAAATTGTACTTCCCCATTTTTGAAGAAATCTTGGACAAAAACGGACTGCCTACCGAACTCAAGTATATCTCAGTCATAGAATCCAACTTGAATCCCAGTGCAGTTTCTTGGTGTGGGGCAACCGGCTTGTGGCAGTTCATGCCTTACACTGGAAAATTGATGGGGATGCGCATTGGGTATCCATGCGACGATCGTAAGAGCATCATTGAGAGCACCCAAAAAGCATGTGAATACTTTGCCAACTCACAATCCATCTTTAACAATTGGTTGATGAGCATCGCCGCTTACAATTGTGGTCCTGGAAATGTTCAAAAAGCCATCCGCAGAAGTGGTGGCAAAACCAATTTTTGGGAAGTGCTGCCTTTCTTGCCCAAAGAAACTCAAAACTATGTGCCCAAATTTATCGCGGTTGCCTACGTATTGAATTTTACTGAAAAGGGTAAGAATGCCAATTTCAATGATCAAAGCATCGTGTTGGCCCCAACCAAAATCGATTCAACCATGCATTTGGGCAAAATCAACGAATACCTCGGCACGCACCACAATTTGGTGGGATTGAACCAAGAATTACTCAATCAAAACACCGACAT
>Ga0194115_10005330_pt1 | contig 13424 bp, 15 predicted proteins | sample TA2MahsurfametaG_3_FD_148656 | JGI IMG/M metagenome (GOLD analysis project Ga0194115, IMG submission 148656) | Freshwater microbial communities from Lake Tanganyika, Tanzania - TA2015002 Mahale S4 surface | ecosystem: Environmental > Aquatic > Freshwater > Lake | place: Tanzania: Lake...
CTTCTGATTTCTTGTTCTTTCGTGCTTCTCTTCTCGTATATTTCATGTAGGTTTTCACGTATTTCTGTTTCTCTTTTTGTGTTGTTGGATCAGTCGATCCTTCTCTCCTTCTCAAACGGTGCCATCTTCATTAATCGTTGGAGATCCATTCTCTCCTTCTTGTCCCGTGGAGAAGGGGCGGTTCTCCTTGACGTTCGAACCATAGTTTTCTTTTTCACGATTAGACTGTGGAGAAGGATCTCTACCAGTCAACACTACGTAGGCATTATGGCTAGGTACGTCGGTACCCTTCGCCATGCCGTTATTTACGACACAACGCTACAAACCATTGTTGGAGAGAGTCTGGCATCACGATGAGAACCCATTTCTAGTATGCGCCATACCAAAAAGAACCCAAACGAACTTCGTGATTCGACTAGTACGATTATGACTTCCCAGTCACGACATCAAGATCTAGAGAGCGGGTATCCATCCATCGTCGTCCCACTAGCACGAACTACTCTAGAGTTTCAGACCTTGAACTTGGCATACAAATCACCAAGAGACGTTAACGTCCCATCACGGTGGAATAAGGCCGAGGTAGTCCCAGCAGCATCATTTTCGTCAAATGGAAACCATGCATATCCGACGATCCATTCCTGAGACTCTAACCAGGGTAGGATCTCTACCATGAACTGGAATACGATTTCTTTCGAAAATTTATTCTCCTCTGGAGTCCTTGCATCCCAGTCGGCTACTGCAAATTCTGTTATGAGGATCTGTCGATTATACTTGCGATGGATATGGGTTAACTTGTCCTGGAAGGCTTTGACTTGTGGTCCGCCATAGTAATGCACTCCGATCGCATCGACACGTAGTCCCTCCTCATCGACTTGATTCATGAAAGATTCCATCCAAAGATCTTCCGCATGTACACAGGATGGACTAATCAAGGGGATTCCCAAAGCCTCGAGTCTTGACCATGCTTCGATTGCCGTACTGACATCGATATTGGACTGCGTACTGTTGTCTGGTTCGTTAAAGGCAAGAAGAATCCTTGAACCCTGTTGTTTCACTATTTTTAATTGATCATCCAACGTTGCAACATCATATCCCCAAAGCATCGGTACGAATTCCAATGATTGAGGAATACTTGCAATCCGTTCGATTCCCCACGAATAGTTCCAGAATGGATTGAGAGCCAGAACTTTTGGTAAATTCTCTATCCAAGAACCATCTTGATCTGGAGATCTCAACGTGAAGCATATGCCCTTCTTTCCTGGGAGGAAGAAAGGACAAGGGCTCATGCGAGTCTTCGGATGTCGGCTACTCAGCAACTTGTCCTCCCCTTTCGAGCCATGATTGTCCTGTTCTTGATAACATTGATGAAACCCGAGAACATGTAGGAGCAAACTACAGCAGTCAATTGGGATGTCGTAAACCTTGCTTCGGCATCTCATGGGACGATTGGTTGTCCCAACTGTTGCTCTTCCAAATCATGTTGATACCTTCGTATGCAACCTCAACGCCAGACGCAGATGTAAAGTCATCGAACGAAATGAGCTCCCGAAAATCACAGCGCGCCATTATTCTGTTCTGTCTTGTGGGAATATTATTGCCTTGCACCGCCTGGCTCGATCACTTGCTAATTACCAACCCGGGATGCCAATCAAATTGTTGCAGTATAATAGTATACGTACATGGATATCGACTGTAGAAAAAAGGCCCTCACTTTTTCGACGTGAGAACAAAATAATGAGCGGTTCCCCGACGGTTGCACAGAAAACCGAGGCCACACCGTACTGTTCTATCTCAGATAGTCATTAATTTTTTCTGTAGGGGGCAAGATGTTCTTTTGTTCCCCATGTAATGGTACAAAGGAACAACGCCGGAAGAATGCAGTTGAGGATGTTTACCACGATGAAGACTCGATGACAGAAGGAATGTCTTCGGAATCAAGTTCGATCGATACATGTCCGTATGAAGAAATTATTGATGCCCTCTCGTCGAATTCTGATGACGGTCCATCCGAGGACATGACAGTAGTCCTTCGAATAGAAGACATGAATGAAACGAATTTGGTAATTCAATTAGAAGAGTCCTTGCAGGCGGTGACAAATCGGGGAATACAAAGTTTGGAAATCCGAGGATGTCATGTTTGTCTTCGTGGTGCTCATGTCATTCGAGAAATTCTACAGTCATCAGATACCCTCTACGATTTTACCTTTTGTCTCAACCAAATATCGGAGAATAGTCTCTGTGTGATTGCACAGGGAATACGACTGAATTCGACCTTGAAAATTTTGGATCTTAGTTCGAATTCCTTGAACGACATATCGATGACAAAGATTTGTAGCGCGATGGCATTCCATACATGTATCGAAAGATTATGTTTGGACTTTAATGACTTTGGACACATGGGAATCGAAGCAATTGCATCCATGTTGTCTCTCAACTCTCGACTGAGGGAACTTCAACTATTCGGGAATGGGATTGACTCTCACGGAGCGAAATCTTTGTCGACGGGACTGTCGCAAAATACAGGCCTCCGAAGATTAATATTAACATTTAATCAAATCGGAGATGAGGGCGCATCAGTCCTAGGAGAATCACTTATCCTCAACACCACCCTAACAAGTCTAGCAATCGCGGCAAATAATATCCACATGGCGGGATGGAGTGCACTGGGACGGATGTTGCCCTCCATGAAGGGACTAGAATACTTGGATGTCGGTGATATATATGATACCAGAGAGGCAGAAGTCTTGATAAAGGGACTGGAACGGAACACGCAGCTAGTGACACTGCATATGGAGTCACCGTTCTTTGAAGAAAATTCTCCCGTCGAATCAAAGTTGGCCTTTTGGCTTCGATTCAACCGATGTGGACGGAGCATTATGCATACCACCATAGAGCCACCTTTGGGGGTATGGCCACTTGCTATAGGCAAAGCCAGTCTTCGTCACCGATGTCCCAATGGCAGTCCCGATGTGTTGTATGCCATGCTCCGTGGTCGGCCTGATTTACTCACCATTCCAGAGACGGAAAACGCCGGTGACGCATGAGATTTTATCGTTTGCACAATGTACTAGCACGTGAATAACTTTATGGAGGTTGAGCGGGATGAAGCTGACTTCGCGAAGGTTAGATTCCATTTATGGTGGTTTTGAAAAACGAACAAGTTGAGGAATGTCTCACCATGCGGAAAAGGGGTGTCCCCTCTTTGCCTAGATCAGTGATATCCATCGTCCAGCTCATGCAACGTGTGTACTTCTTGCCACAGTCCAGTTTCTGCGACAAACACTCACGTGAATCTTTCTTGAAAGATATAATGGAGCGTACTAGCTCGACCTCCATAATACAAGGGATATCCTGCGTGCTAGCTGAAATTATACGTATAAATTTGGTCTAGTGGACCGCGTTCGCCGCTCGAATTCTGGTGTGTACACTAGAGAAGAATGATCGTAGATGCCAGCGGTACCTATCTAGACTGAGATTTCTTGTTGTGGGTTACTACCATTTAATAGCATCAGGAAACAAAATGACGCCAACGAAGAGCTACCACGGTAAGCACATACCTACCATACATCATGAGGAAGGTATATGAATGGGATCCTTGCCTGAGACCTGTGACGTGTTTTACCTTTTCCATTCTTCGGTCCACCGACGTAGTACTGTATGATGAGAATGGAAAATCCCTCCGTCTACTTTATTTCCTTCTGCAACACTCTTTATGAGCTCCAGTTAGGTTTGTGAATATGGTTTGCTATCTTGCAGTAGTGGCGTCTTTTGGTTTCCTGCAGGGCGTTGCAGGATTTCTTGGCCAGAAATCTGGCCCCTTCACGACTCGGCTGCAGATGGCGGTTGAGCCAGAGGTTCCATCTGAGGTGGACGTGGTAGTAATTGGAAGTGGCTTGGCAGGTTTATCCTGTGGAGCGTTATTGTCCTATTGTGGGAAATCGACTGTCGTCTTGGAATCACATGATACGTGGGGTGGTGCGACACATGGATGGACCCGTCGTGGGTTCCACTTTGAATCAGGTCCGTCGTTGTATTCAGGATTTAGTATGGACCGATCACCAAATCCGTTGAAGAATATCTTCCAGATCATTGAAGAAGATTGTGAATGGATTACCTATGATAGATGGGGGACAGTCCTTCCGAATGGGGAAAAGTTTGCAGCGAAAATTGGTCCAGAAGAGTTTGGTGATGTCCTACGGAAACATGGTGGTCCAGGTGCGGAAGAGGAATTTGCTGCCTTGATGGAGAGAATGGCTCCACTATCGAATGCTGCTCAAGCCTTAACGTCGATGGCACTACGAGAAGATCCTGGTGCTGTAGTGACACTTCTGAAGTATCCCAAGGAACTCTTTGATACCCTCAAACAGGGACAGGCCCTGAATGAACCCTTTGCGAATATTATGGAGGAGATGCAGATTCAGAATGAATTTGTGAAGAATTGGTTAGATATGTTATGCTTCCTCCTTCAGGGTTTACCGGCTGCGGGTACGATGAATGCTGTCATGGCATATATGTTAGCGGATTGGTACCGACCAGGTGTGACACTCGATTTCCCCAAGGGTGGGAGTGGATCGATTGCGGATGCATTAGTCCGTGGTGTGAAGAAATTTGGTGGAGATGTTTGTGTCAATTGTCATGTAGAGGAAATCCTAGTCGAGAATGGTAGGGCAACGGGGATTAAACTTGCCAGTGGGAAAATCGTCCGAGCGAAACATGCTGTCGTATCGAATGCAGATCCATACATTACGAACAAAATGTTGACCAAGGCACAATCTAGTGGTGCGATGAATTCCAAGGCGGTGGAATATATGGAATCTCTGATTAATACTGATGAATCTACTGGGGGTATTCCGAATTTGAAAAGTTTTATCCATATCCATGCAGGGATCGACGCTACGGGTCTACCAGAAAAACCCAGTGCCGACTTTCCTGCCCAGTGGGCAGTCGTCCGGAATTGGGATGGTCCAGAAGGTGTAGAAGATCCAAGGAATATCGTCCTTTGTTCGATGCCATCTCTTATTGATCCATCCTTGGCGCCAGAGGGGAAACATGTCCTCCATGCCTACGTCCCCGCGACGGAACCCTATGAATGGTGGGAGGGTCTAGACCGGACATCGGAGGAATATAAGAAGAAAAAAGAGGAAGCGGCAGACTTTTTATGGAGTGCCATTGAAGAATATGTACCGAATGCACGAGGACGTGCTGTCCCAGGGACGGTTCAAATTGGTACACCCTTAACCCATGAACGTTTCCTTCGTCGTAGTCGTGGAACATACGGACCAAGAGTCCAAGCAGGGAAACAGACTCTACCTGGTCATAAAACACCCTTGGAGGGTCTATACCTCGTGGGTGACTTTACATTTCCTGGAATTGGTGTTCCTGCCACAGCAGCATCTGGTGCCGTTACAGCGAATACACTTGTAAGTGTTCCGAAACATTTGGAGATGCTCAGTAAGATTCGACTCCCCATAAAGTAAGTAAGTAAGCCAAAAACCGCAATAGACGAAAGTAGAGAGAAATACGATGATATCCTCCAGTTTGCATCGTGTACAATTACCCTAGCCATCTATAGATTTTACTCTTTTTACCAACTGATTTCGCTCTCGTCCTTCTCCTTCTTCTGTAGAGAATCAACTTCGATCTTCTACTGCCTTACTATTTTGTAGGAAACTTGTAACGACACTAGCAAATCGTGATCGTCCCTCCAATAGGTGGACAGCATGATCCGCATTGGCAAGGATACTCCATGTCTTATCTGATCCACGTGCCAGGTTGACAAATAATTCTTGTTGGACCCGAAGGGGGGCATAGGGATCTTGATCACCTGCCACGACTAAGGTCGGAACATGGACATGGGCTGGATCCAAATTATTAAATTGATGTAATTGTTTCCATTGGGCCTTGATGGGGTCTGTCAATAAGGCAGCCTCCGCAAATTTACAGGCAGGTTCCGGAGGAATCGTCCCCTCAATCGTAAAATCTTCTACAGCAGCATCAAAGGTATTCTCCACATCCGGGGGTGATTTATCCTTCACTTGGACATACAGTGGTTCCCGGGGATATCGGACTAATGGATCATAGATCGATCCATAGAGAATTAATTTCGAAAAGACTGGTTTCCTTCGTTGTGCAGCCAGTTGGGCTACTAGGGCACCCTGAGACCAACCTAATAATGATAAGGAGGTATCTGATCCATGTCGTTCTTGTAACCAGGTGAGGACCGATTCGACATCTTCAACACAACGATTCGGTTCTACACCCTTCGTAGCATCCTTTGGTGTACCACCAAAACCACGAAAATCCATAGCATAGACTTGAATGTCACGTGACGAAAATTCTTCCATCAAACTATGACTTTCAAGTCCCTTTATGGCATTCTTTGGACCACCTAATAAATGAAAGACAGGTACAGATGACCATGTCCTCCCATGAAGCATCAATAGGACATTATCAGTCGATTTAGGATTCGAACTATGAATCCCATAAACAGACAGTGGATGTTTATCACCTGATGATGGGATACAATAAACATCTAGACCATCTAACAATTCAGACCCATGTTTCGAACCCAAAGGAGTATCGGCAATAGTCATATCGGAGTAATTCTTGACACCATAGACTGCAGAGGAAGATGATGATTGTTTGAAAAAGAAGGAAGAGGAAGGAGAAGAAGTAGTAGAAGATTGTCTTTGGATATGTCCCGTCGTTGTGATGACTCGTGTTATCGGTCTTGTCACTATTGGGTTTTTACCAAATTGCCGTACTACAAAGGCGGTAGACGTCGTTGCGAAGTATGTCATGATGATGAGAAGGTATAATAAAGAGAAAGGAATGGATGTAGACGATCGTAGAAGAATGTCGTTCTGTAAGGACATTGGTCGGCCCCCCTGTGTCAACGTTGTGATGGAGATAGAAAGCGGGTCACCAGAAACTTTTGGAAGTTGGATAAGACGATGATGATGATGATGATGATGATAACTCGCCTTTATCACAACTTCATGACAGAGTGTAAGCTATGCGCGTGAGGGTTTTTGCGTCGTTGCTATCTCTATTTGTACAGTAGAGGAAGGAAAGTCAGCAGTCCGATCGATCAATGGGCAATGGATGGCAGAAGAAAGAGATGGCAAACCGACGACGACGACGATGATTGAGACAGTCGAAAAGAAGAATGTTCTGACGAACGACGACAGTGTCTGTCATTCTACCGTCCGAGCAGGATACAGTACTTCTCTATTGCCACGTGTCACAATTCATTCACGAACAGGATTGATTGTTTGAGTTGAAATCGTGTTGGTCGTCCAGCATCGGCATCACGCATTTCACACCCTGTGATGAACTTGAAGGATTCGTCGATTTCAACTAACAGTAACAGTAACAGTAAACCACCACGTGACACGGGAAACCCGAAACAACTTACCATACACATATCCCATTTCCATTTCATTGTTCTCTTCATTCAACTGTCCCCACGATGAGATGTTTGATATCGGCAGGTATCCTTGTTTTTTCCTTTACATTTCTAAATTCCTGGAATGTACAAGGCTTTATCCTCCATCCAATCCCACAGCAAGTATTGGTGACACCAACACAATCGGGTAGTCGATCAATGACTACCACAGTCGTTCCATCATACCATTACCATTCTTCAAAGAATATTCGGAGTCCTCGCCGCGTTGATATGAAACTTGAAATGGCATCGACGTATGAGCAACTCATGGAGAAACTACCATCCAAGGCAGTATTAGATGCAGTGACTGAAATATCGAACCGTAGTGGTGGGGGGAAAGTTATTGCGTCGGATGTTGCGACACGGGCAGGTGTTTCTTTATCACAGGCAAGGAAGGATTTAACGACATTGGCAAGTCTTTCTCGTGGTGATATTGCTGTCAGTTCTGATGGGGAATTAATGTATGAATTCCCTCCCAATCTATCCTCAGTCCTATCACAAAATTCTGCGAAATTCAAATCCATCCAAACGTTTGAAAAAATATGGCCAAGTCTATTTTGGGGGATACGTGTTAGTTTCGGCGTCGCTTTGTTAGCCTCTGTGGTCCTTATTTTCAGTACACTCCTTTTCATCAATTCAAGTAGTAGTAGTAGTGATGATGATCGAAGACGGGATGATCGAGGTGGTGATCGAGGAATGAATTTCGGTGGAAGTATGATCTGGGGACCGTCTCCATTTGACTTTTTCTATTATCGACCCTACGGTAGTTATGGATATTACGGTAATATGAATCAACAACAAGATCCGACGAAGATGGGGTTCTTCGAATCGGTCTTTAGTTATATATTCGGTGATGGGAATCCCAATCAAGGTTTAGAAGAACGTCGATTAAGTCTTGCAGCAGAAATGATTCGACAATCCAATGGTGCCGTAACTGCTGAACAACTTGCACCATTTTCGGATGCTCCCAATCCTGATGAAAGTGATAAGGCCTATGTCGATGAATCATTTGTTCTTCCCATCGTAACACAACTGGATGGGGAACCCCAAGTTACGGAAGATGGTGATATTGTCTATGTCTTCCCATCCTTGCAAGTATCTGCTACGAAGGGACCAGTTATCTCCAAGGCTTCGGAGACGTCGTTGATTCTCCGTCGAGCTGGTCTTCCTGCCAATGCATCTGCAAACGAAATTCAAAAACTTTTGTATGTTAATCGGATCAACACTCGGGGAGCATTGGAAAAAGAAGATTTGATCAAAATTCTCGAGGAAGTCCTTCCCCCCATGACACCCCAAGAGGAATTAGAGATGATGGATGCAGACCCGACGATGCTGAGTGAACGGAAATACAAATTCAGTTTAGCACCCGATCTATACAAATTCTTTGCAGGAGCCTTGGGTGTTTTAAATCTCGGTGGTGCCCTATACCTTGGAAACCTCTTACGACAATATGCTCTGTATGGGATTAAACTTCCCTCCTTTATGGGTCTGACACAGAGTTTGTACCCCCTTCTATTGGTGTATGCGATTTTATTCAATGTTATTCCCCTTGTTCGGAATTTTTGGATCGGTCGACAGAATGAAATGATTGATCAAAGGAATACAGCGCGAACGAAATGGCGTTCCCGGTTGTTTAGTAAGGGGGAGAAGATTGATCGGAAACTCAAGGCAGCCGCAAAATTTGCTACCAAACTAAAGCAATTGAAATCAAGTGATGTCATCTTTGATACCAAAACGATGACATCCTCCGATCTAAAAGTCGATCGAAATCAAAAGGATCTGGACGACTTTGACAAACTCCTAAATGACAAGGAGGAGGATGCCTTTCAATAAAGTATAGAATCTCACTCTTGCATACAAGTTTCCCGATGTGGTATGAAAATATTCCTTCTAGTATGGTATGATAGAGCCGAGAGGGATGGATTGAGCCAACCAATCACACTTAACTGCATCCCTAACATGAAACAGTTCTTGTTTATAGTGAAACATACATTCCACCCAACTCTAGAGGGAGGCCGGTCTGTGATTTCCTGTCTATGCATACACGAGCTGTTCGCGCCGATTTTGCAGTTAACGGTATCAGGATTTTCTCAGCGTATCGAAAAATTTCGTTTATATAACTTTATCAGCACTGAATACAATACATCAACGACTCGCGTCACGTCCAGATCCAGTCGAAAGAGACAACGGTTTGGCGATCGCCGTCGTCACATTTTGTCTCAGAAAAAGGCACCCAACCCCAGAACTTTAGACCTATTCACTGTCAGTGGATGATTTAAAACCCACTCTTGTAAAAAGCAAAGAACCAATTGAAAAGATGTTTGGCTGTTGCGAATCGCTTGCCGCGAGGAGATTCCTACTGTAAGTCACTTCCGAAAGAAATCTTCACAAACGTATGTCAGGAAGAAACTAACGTAGCCTCGTTGCCCACAACCAGATGGTACATCCTCGTCGTGTCACTCGTAGTTATGTCCTTGTCATGGAACAACCTATTGGGCTGCAACATGATACAAATTGGTCCATCTAGTGAGACAGGTAGTGACAATCAAGGACTGGGATTCTTTTCGTCTTCGGTCTACGATGAGGAAAGTGGGAACTTTTTGGGATGTGTCGGCTTTTCGAAACACTGGAAATCTCAAACGGATGACATTGGGTATCATTTTGCTCGTGCCTTTGCGGCATTACTAGGAACATTCATCACTTTTGCGACCCTCATCTGTCTATTAGTCCAATGCTTCAATCGACATGGCAAAAGTTGTTTGTGGAATTTCATGAAGTGGTCATACCTTTCGGCTTTCCTTTGTCAATGCGCTTGTTTCATTATCTGGCATTCTGATCTATGCGGTGGAGATGAAGATACAGACGCCAAGTGTTCTATGGGGTCGGACGGTATTGCTTCGATCTTTAACTGCGTTCTACTGTTTGGAATGGTCATCGCTACGTTCAATTCTTCACCACCTCGAAATCCCGTTTTCAGATGTTGGCATGCTACAGAAGATAATTTCGAAACAGACAGCGACTACTCCAAGGAAAAGGAAATAGAGCAGAAGGAAACAGCAGAAGATGATGTGGAAAGTCAAGACCCGAAAATTGGAGTAGAGGCGAAAAATGTTGCCGAGAACTCTCAACGAAGCAGTCGAAGTATGCGTAGCATGAAGAGCAGTCGAAGCGTCATCAGCGCCCGGGATGATTCCAGTGTCTCTTTATTCAGCAGTAGATCTTGGCTCTCAAATCCTCAAAAACTAACTGTCAAACAGCACGCAAGGCGTCTAGAGAAGAAAGGAAACCTCTGGCCCATGAACCAGCTCAACCCACAATGGCCGTCACGAGAGTATGAAGGTGCACCCAAGAAGTTTGTTCCTATTCCGGCGAATTCAAACTTGGAACCCTTCAAATCGGCGGCAAAGATCAGCGAATGGAAAAAGTCACAAAAGGCACCTGAAGAACCTGCGATTGATACCAAGAGCGGTCTTCCAAAGACTGGTCTGGTCCCTGCTTCAGTTGCAGATATGTACCTCAAACAGCTCCGTGCTCGTCAGCAGGCCAACGGTATCACCGAGACTGTTGCCACAAGCAAAAAGACAAAGGAACCCAAAGGTATCATCAAGAAGGTATCGAGTAAAGAAAGCACTCAAAATGGTGAAGTGCCTGAGACTCAAAGCTTCGAGCTTCTAGGACAAAGTCTCGAAAGTCTTGCGAAGAGCGTCATCTTAGAAGAAGGTGGGACTCGGATAGAAGAGACTCTTATTGGAAGTACCTTGAAGATTGTTGATGTATACCCGTCCGTCAGCGGACAGTCTGATAGCAGCATCTCAATGTTACCAGGGGATGTCAACTTCCGAACTGAAAATCTTGCGGCAGGTCGCAAGACGATTATGGAAGAGATCCGGCCTGATGGATCACGAGTAGTGACCACCCTCATCGATCCTTGAGGCCTTCCCTAAATCCATGGCCTTCTTCAATTCCTCGTTCCCGGATACACGCTTTCCTCTTTTCTGAGGTACGCCCAGGATTTCCAAGCGATGGACATATTTCCAGCGTCGTAGAGTTGAAATGCATAGTTGAGCAGCACGACATCGATATGCGCTCATCGTGTTTCATTACATATATAAGAATAAGTGTACACTACTGAAGAAAATATCCATTCACTACCGTATACTGTAGAGCACTGGCAATCATTGTCGCATGGTGGACAATCCGAAGGGACTCGACCCTGTCCGGATTCCGCTAGACCAGTGCACTTGGTTTCAGGCGATACGCTGTAGAACCTTACGAATGAGCTCCAACTTATTGAGGTACCGGGAAGACAGCGTCTTGGGTGTGTGGGTCTACGAATGAAGTCAATCAGGCTTCTCTCTCTCACACACAGGATATCATGAACCGAAAGATATCTTTCACGACTACGCAGATATGGTAGTGCGGTAGGCTATGATACTATCGTTCTCTATGTGGAACGGGAACATTGACTGGGAGATGCGCATAGCAACTGTAATAAGTGACGCAGTCACTAGCTGGAAACGGTTCAGTCACTTTACTTTTCATGTTTGTACTATTACCTACTCCGAATGTCGATATAGCAACTATGGCTCCGTTGGTCTCAACGTCTCCAGTGTCTCACGGCGATTGCAATCAACGATGCCTTTCTGCAGCCTTGTCAATCGCCGGAGCAGCAACTTCACTCCCAATGATGCTCGGCAAGATACAGCCATCGCAATGTCCTCTTCATTTCTTGAGCCTTGACAATTGCTGAAATACCCTCACTCCCAATGTTGTTATTGCTAAGAAACAGCGTATGTAATGTCCTGTTCGTTTCTAGAGCCTTGGCAATAGCCACACCACCTTTACTCTCTATGTTGTTGCCGGCAAGATGAAGCTCATGCAACGACTGGTTCGTTTCGAGAGCCTTGGCAATCGCCATGGCACCTTCACTCCCAATGTTGTTGGTGTTAAGATCGAGCTCTTGCAAAGACTGATTCGTTTCAAGAGCCTTCGCCATAGCCGCAACGCCTTCACTCCCAATGTTGTTGTTGTCAAGATCCAGGTGTTTCAATCCCTGGTTCGTTTCAAGAGCCTTGGCGATAGCCACAGCACCTTCCCTCTCAATGCTGTTGTTGTTAAGAAGTAGCGTTTGTAACGTCCTGTTGGTTTGGAGAGCCTTGGCAATAGCCACAGCACCTTCAGTTCCAAGTTGGTTGTCCTCAAGAATCAACGTTTGCAATGTCCTGTTGGTTTCTAGAGCCTTGGCAATCGCCACAGCACCTTACTCCCAATGTTGTTGCTACCAAGATGCAGCCATCGCAATGTTGTCCTGTTCATTTCTAAAGCCTTGGTAATCGCTGTGGCACCTTCATTGCCAATATTGTTGTTGCCGTAAAGATCGAGCTCTTCTAATGACTTGTTCGTTTCAAGAGCGCCGGCAATCGCCACGGCACCTTCACTCCCAATGTTGTTGCCGTACAGACTCAGAGATTGTAACGACATATTCGTTTCTAGAGCCTTGGCAATCGCTGCGGCACCTTCCCTCCCTATGTCGCATTCGCCAAGACCCAGCGATTGTAATGTCGTGTTCGTTTCGAGAACCTTGGCAATCGCCGCGGCACCCTCCCTCCCAATGTTCTCGTTACAATGAAGTTCCAGCCCTTTCAGCAGGGATTGGTTCATTTCTAAAGCCTTGGCTATAGCAAGGGCACCCCAAAATTGAATGTCGTTGTAGGAAAGATTGAGGTGTTGGACCTTCGTTGCAGGGTCCATCAATGCCTTGGCGATTTGTTTGATTCCCTCATCTTTAATGTCTCTATCCATAAGACTCACTCCGATGCCCCCATTTTTGACTTGTTCAAAATAATCTTCTTCTTCTTCTTCTTCTTCTTCTTCTTCTGCCATGTTCCTATTGAACGACGAAAGGATTTGAATGCAATTCCCCATGATGATGATGATTCTCTCTCATGTCTTTCTCTTTGGAGTCGATAATGACAGC
>Ga0194115_10005333_pt1 | contig 13420 bp, 17 predicted proteins | sample TA2MahsurfametaG_3_FD_148656 | JGI IMG/M metagenome (GOLD analysis project Ga0194115, IMG submission 148656) | Freshwater microbial communities from Lake Tanganyika, Tanzania - TA2015002 Mahale S4 surface | ecosystem: Environmental > Aquatic > Freshwater > Lake | place: Tanzania: Lake...
AGTCTTTTCTTAAATAATAAGTAAAATCTATTAACTTAACGTCAAACCACTTTTTTAAGTCTTTAATACAATATCTATTGTAGTCTCTTTTAGAAAAAATATCTTCTACTAATAGAATTAATTTTTTCTTTGACAAAATAATTTTAATTTTTATTAATCAAATCGTTAATGGCATTTTTTACAGATTCTACCATGTAATTAAAATTTTTTTGTGTCATCCAAATATGAAATGGAAAAGAAATCATATTATTAAAAAATTTTTCTGTTTTTGGACAATATGCATTTCCAAAACCTTTGTTTTTAAATAATGGATATTTATAAAGAGGATAGAATTGAACAATACACTGAATTCTGTATTTGAAGTAAAGCTGCTTTATTAGCAAATCCCTATTAAAATTTATACTTGGTTCAACAAATGCTGTTAACAAGTGATAAACATGTCTTTTATTATTAAAATTAGAATTAAAATTTAACTTTTTAGTAAATTTTTCAATTTCTTTTACAAAGTATTTTGCTCTTTTTATTCTTAAAGCGTTCATTTTATCAATTCTTTTTAAAAGAACGATCCCAGAGGCGCATTGTGGCTCTGATAATGTAAATTTATTTGGCCAACTATATTTTAAATCATTAACTAAATTTATCATAGCTGGTTTCCAATAATACTTTCTATTTTTTTTGAATGGTGCATGACCATTTAATCTTAAGCTAAAAACTTTCGCTGCATGATTTTTATTTTTTACATATAACGCACCCCCTTCTCCTAAAGTTGTCATATTTTTTTGAGCATGAAAAGAGAAGCAACTATAATCGCCAAATGTGCCAGCTTTTTTTTTATTTAATTCTGCTCCAAAAGCTTGAGCACAATCTTCAATTAATGAAATTCTTCTTTTTCCTATAATTTTTTTTAAAGCAAATAAATCAACAGCATAACCATACAAGTGGACAGCAACAATTGCTTTTGTTTTTTTTGTAATTTTTTTTTTTACATCATTTAAGTCGAGGGTTCTTGTGTTTAAATTAATATCACACCAAACGATTTTTGCTCCATTTCTTGCAAAGGGGATGGCGCTAGCACAATAAGTATGTGCTGGAATAATCACTTCGTCATTTTTTTTTAACTTTAAAAGTTGTGCAATTATTTCCATGGCTGATGCTGCAGAACTCGTCACGAAGATATTTTTGCTATTTAAATATTTTTTTAACTTCTCCTCAAATAAATTTAAATATTTTCCTTGACTTAATGGATCCGCATTCTTTATTGCTTTAACAATATATTTAATTTCTGAAGAATTATAATTATGTGATTTCCCGCTCCACAAGATTTTTTGTTTCATATAATTTTCCTGATTAAGAATTTTATTTTTTTTTTCTAAATTTTTGTAAACTATAAAATTTTTTTTGCAATTGAGTGAATTTTTTCCTGTTCTGCAGACACCCCTAGCATATGAACTGGTATAATAGCTGCTGTTCTATCTGTAATGGCATTTTCAAGCTCATAAGCATCCATATTTAGCGTTTCATCAATATTTACAAACACTGGTTAAGCGCCTACGTCAATAATGGCTTCAGCCACAGCAATAAAAGTAAAAGATTGGGTAATAACCTCATCTCCTGGTTTTACTCCTAAAGCTATCAAGGCAATTTTTAGTGCTGCAGTTCCTGATGATACTGCTTGTGCATATTTAACACCAAGAAAATCTGCAAACTGTTTTTCAAACTCTCTAACATGGTATCTACCAGAACGTATATTATCAAAACCATGCACAAATAATATGCCTCCATCGTCAAAAAGATCATTAACTGCTTTGCGCTCCTCTTCGCCAACTAATTCAAAACCAGGCATTATCAAGCTCCCCTATTACTTTAATTTATTAAATTTGATTTCTCAAGCTCAACTGTTCTTGCAATCTTTCTTGATAATGTTTTAACAACTCTTCATCATAAGGTGATTCTTTGTCTTTGAATTGAATTGTAAAACCTCTTCTATTTTTATCACTAGTATTAATGTTGCTTCCATGAACAGTCAAACAATGATGAATAAGAACATCTCCCCGTTCCAATACCGGAGTAATGTTACCTACATTGGCAAACTCCTTATCTAAAATATTTTTTTTAATTTTTTGAGATGTTCCTGGTGCAAAAGAGTCTTCATGCTCTAACAATCCTTTCTTATGACTACAAGGTATATAAGTTAACCCCCCGTTAGTATGATCACAATGATCTAACGCAACCCAAAAAGTGAGCCCATTATTATTTTTAATTGCCCACAAATAATTATCTTGATGCATTGGACTTGCCATACCTACCTTTGCTGGTTTAGCAAACATTTCACATTTTCTAAATTCCACCTCAGCATCTAATAAAAATTTAGCTAGATCTAAAAATTTTTTTTTATGCGAAAATTCTTTAAAATAATCCTCATGCTTATCAATATCATGCATAGTATTTACTTGATTATTTTTTGTTTTATTAATATCTCTTCCTCTTAAAAAATTAGATTTTTCATCTAAAAACTTTTTTAATCTTTTGTCTAAACTCTCAATTTCATGGACTGTAAAAAAACTTTTAATCAAACAAAATCCTGATTTTAAGAATTCTTTTTTATGACTTGTGTATAAATTCATAAAAAAACTTTATAATAATGCTATGAAATTTCAAGAAAAAATATTTATTATAGCTGAAATTGGAGTGAATCATAATGGTAATTACCTATTAGCAAAAAAACTAATTAATGCGGCAAAAAAAGCAGGAGCAAATGCAGTAAAGTTTCAAACTTATTTAACAGAAGAGTTTGTAACTAGCAAAACAGATAAAGTAAATTACCAAAAAAAAAATTCACCTCGAAATGAAACTCATTTCGAAATGCTTAAGAAGTTAGAATTAAAACAAAATGAATTTAAATTATTAAGAAAATATTGCAAAAAAAAAAGTATTTATTTTATTTCAACTCCTTATGATCTAAAGAGTGCTAACTTTTTAAAAAAGATTAACACAGATATTTTTAAAGTAGCATCAGCAGATATAAGCGATTTTTTGTTACATAAAGAATTAAGTTTAACAAATAAAAAAATTATAATTTCAACAGGCATGTCTACATTTGAGGATATCGAAAAAGTTATACCTTTATATAAAAAAAAAAATTTAATACTTATGCATTGTGTATCCAGATATCCATGTCCTGACCAAGAAATAAATCTGGCAGTGATTAATTCTTTAAAAAAGAAATTTAAAATACCAATTGGCTTTTCTGACCACTGCAAAAGCTACCACCCCGCCATGATGGCTGTTTCAATGGGCGTAAAGATTTTTGAAAAACATTTTACACTTTCAAATGGCATGAGAGGCCCAGACCATAAAGCATCACTTAATCCAAAAGATTTTGCCAACTATGTAAATAGAATTAAAATGGCAGAAAAAATTTTAGGATCTCCAATAAAAAAAATTTACCAGGAAGAAAAACAAATGAAAAAAATATCCTCTAAAAGCGTAACTTTAAAAATTGATCTTAAAAAAAATCAAAAAATATCTCTAGCAAACATTATAATGAAAAGACCAGGAACGGGATTAAGTGGCTTTGAAATTAAAAAAATTAATGGAAAAAAAATTAAGTATAATAAGCCTAAAAATTATCAAATTAAATTAAGAGACTTATATTAATGATATATTTATCAACAGGAATGTATAAAAAAAATTTTACAAGTAAAATTATTAATAATTTAATAAAAAATAATATTACAAATATAGAACTATCTTCTGGATTATATGAAAAAAATATAACCAAAAAAATAATATGCAATAAGAAAAGAGTTAATTACTTAATCCACAATTATTTTCCGCCACCAGAGAAAGCATTTGTTTTTAATTTATCGTCTAACAATCATAATATTCGTAATAAAAGTATTAATTTAGCTATAAAAGCAATTCAACTATCAAAAAAAGTTAATGCTCACTATTATTCTTTTCATGGCGGATTTTTAATAGATCCTGATATTAAAACTCTAGGTATGGCATTAGAAACTCAAGTTTTAATTTCAAAAAAAGATGGAATTAAAAATTTTGTCAATTCTGTCCAAATATTATCTGATGAAGCAAAAAAACAAGGCATAGAACTTTTAATTGAGAACAATGTATTAACAAAAGAAAATCTTTTAAAATACAAGAAAAACTCATTACTATTTTTGGAAGCTGACGAGATTATCACAATTATAAAAAAACTGCCCTCCAATGTAGGAATTCTATTAGACGTGGGTCATTTAAATGTTTCTGCAAAGACTTTGAAATTTTGTAAATATGAGTTTATTAAAAAATGTAATAATTGGATAAAGGGGTATCATCTAAGTGAAAATAATGGGATTAGTGATCAAAATAAACCAATCAAGGATAAATCATGGTTTTGGAAAGTTTTAAAAAAAAACTTAACATATTCATTAGAAATTAAATTTAGAAATATACCTTTTCTAAAAGAACAATTAAAATTAGCTAATAAGAAAATAAATAATTTATGTTAAAAAATTTTGTAATTGATTCTGAGAAAACAATAAAAGAAGCAATGGCAAAGATTAATAAAAACTTAACAGGTACAATATTTATTAATAAAAATAAAAAAATAATTGGCGCAGTAACTGATGGTGATATTAGAAGATTTCTGTTATTAGGCAAAAATACAAATAGTAAAATTAAAATAGCTGCAAATAATAAATATATATCAATAGCTCAAAATAGTACAAAAAACGAAATATTTTCCATATGTCAAAAGTATAAAAATAAAATCAAAGTATTTCCCGTTATAAATAAAAAAAACGAGGTTATAGATATAATCATAGGAAATAGATTAAATTTTATTCCTATTTATGAACCTTACCTTAGAGGAAATGAAAATAAATATTTAACAGAATGCTTGAATAGCAACTGGATTTCATCAGCAGGGCCATTTATTCAAAAATTTGAAAGCAAATTCTCAAAAATTCATAATAATTCAAAAGCTTTAACGGTTAGTAGTGCTACTACTGGTTTGCATTTGGCATTAATGTCTCTTGGAATAAAAAAAAATGATGAAGTAATTGTTCCAAATCTTACTTTTGCAGCAGTTATAAATTCTGTTTTGTATGCAAATGCAAAGCCAGTAATTGTCGACGTTGATAAGGACAAATGGACAATAGATATTAAAGATATAAAAAGGAAAATTACAAAAAAAACTAAAGCAATCATTGTAGTTCACATGTATGGCAACCCTTGTAACATGAAAGAAATAGAAAAAATTTGCTCTAAGTATAAAATATTTTTAATAGAAGACTGTGCGGAAGCGATAGGAAGCAGATATAAAAGAAAAATTGTAGGTACATTCGGAGACTGTTCTGTTTTTAGTTTTTTTGGAAACAAAACTATTACAACTGGCGAAGGTGGAATGATTTTATTTAAAAGTCTCAATTGTTATAATTTGGCCAAAAAATTGAGGGATCACGGAATGTCTACACAAAAAAAATACTATCACGATATGGTTGGTTATAATTATCGAATGACCAACATGCAAGCATCAATTGGTTTAGCTCAACTAGAAAATTTTGATAAGATAATAAAAAGAAAAATAGAAATATTTAATATTTATAAAAAGTTTTTAGGTAAATCCAATTATTTTAAATTCCAAACAAATGAAAAAAATTGTTTAAATACTTATTGGGCTATAGCAGTAACAATTAATCATAAAAATTTTAAATTTAAAGAATGCGAAGAATTTATGAAAAACAATGGAATAGAAATAAGAAATTTGTTTTACCCATTTAATCGACAAAAAATCTATAAGAAATACTCATCTAAAACAAAATACAATACTGACATTTTTTTTAGCAAAGCAATTATATTGCCTACATTCCCGGCAATAAAAAATAAAGAAATTGGATATGTTGCAAATACTCTTAAAAAATATGTTAAAAATATCTCATTGCTGTAGATCTATAAAAAATTCTTGGCAACTTTAATATCCTCTAAATAATCAATATCAATTGGCCAAACACTTTTTTGAATAAAAAACTTAGTTTTTTTTTATTAATAAATTTTTTATGCTTTAGTAAAAAACTAACTTTAGCTATATAAAAATTACCGTCAATAAAAAAAAAGTTTTTATTATAACCTTGTCTGTTGGTATTTTTTTTATCTGGATTTTTTTTAAGAAATTGAAATCTATTATTTTTTTTTATTTCAATACATTCATATGGATGTTCTCTCATTCTTGTTACTGATGCTAAAGAATCTAATTTTTTTTTTTAAAAATTGCTAACGCTTTATTAAATTCAATGATATTTCTTACTGGATTTGTTGTTTGCAATAAAATTACAGTATTAAAAATTTTACCTTTTTTTTTAACCAATTTAAAGAATCTATTAAAGCATCAATAACTAAACTGTGGTCACCTGATAGTTTCTTTGGTCGAATATACTTATTATTCAAGTTTAGTTTATTTGTATATTTTAAAATTTTTGTAGAGTCTGTAGAGACAAAAATAAAATTATTTTTTATTTTTTGAGCAAACTTGATTGTGTAATAAATCAAAGGCTTAGAATTAATTTTATATAAATTTTTATTCTTGATGCCCTTAGATCCGGCACGAGCAGGTATAAAACAAAGTATACTCAATTATAACATCCTCAATTCAAAGGATCTTTCAAAGACATTATTTCTATTTCTAACTGATGCAAACATAAATTTAATTTATTTTTTTATTAATTCATTAATAAGAGTATTTCTCCTAAGAAAAATATTTGCTCCTATAATAGAATTTTTTGAAATCTTTATATTTTCTTTAATTACAGAACTGCTACCAATAAAACAGTTATCTTCTACCTTTGTACCACTATTTAAAATAGCGCCTGGTGCTACATGGCGATTGTTTCCTATAATAACATCATGCTCAATAATAGAGCCAGTATTTATTATACAATTATCTCCAATACTAACATTCGAATTAATTATGACGCCATGCATCACTATAGTTCCTTTTCCGATTAAACTATTCTTTGAAATAATTGTATTCTTTGAGACAAAAGTGGGTAATTTATATCCTAATGATAATAAATTTTTAAAAATTTTTTTTCTTAAATTTATTTTTTTTATATGTCCTAAAGCCACAAATGCATAATTAAATTTCTTCTTTAAAGATTTTAGATCATTATCATTTCCTATAACTTTATATTTATTATTTATAGTCTTGTTGCTCTTTATTTTATCTATTAATCCTGAAATTAAAAAATTATCACCCTTATGATTTTCTATAACTTCTATACATGCTTTGGCATGACCACCGGCACCAAATAATAAGATTTTTTTTTTTGTTTTTTTAACATTTTTTTAAAAAAAAGTGAAAAACTGCTTATTTAATAACTCTACTATTATTAGTCATAATCTTAAATAATTTTTACTAATAAAAATTATAATAATTTTAATAAATACATTTTGGGCCATAGGTATTTTAACTAAATATAAAAAAATTTCTTACTCTCTTATAGAAAAAATTATGAAAGAATCTGGAGTTGAAATTAGAAATTTTTTTTTCCCACTCAATGTACAAAAAATATATCAGAAATATGCCACAAAAAAAAAATTTAACACAGACAATATTTGTCCATTTGGTATAAATCTGCCAACTTTTGCATCTATTAAAAATTCGGAAATAAATTATATATGCAAAGCTTTACTTAATTGTTTAAAAACAATTAAGTAAACAAACTAATCAATTAAGAATCTATAATTTAAATTTAACATGATAAAACTTTTATTATAATTAGTAAAAAATAATTAAAATGAAAAATTTTGCAATCATTATTCCGGCAAGAAAAGGTTCTAAAGGAATTAAAAATAAAAATATAAAAAAAATAAAAAATTTATATTTAATTGAATTTATATTTAAAGAAATTAGATCAATAAATTTACCAAAATATGTTGTTACTGACTCAAAGTTTATTAAAAAAATTGCAAAAAAATATAAGATCAATACTGATTACATTAGAAAAGCTTCAACTTCAGGATCGAACATATCTTTGTCAGAAACTTTAAATCCATTTTGCAAATGGCTAGCACACACAAATAAAACTGTACAAAATTTAATTATATTACAATGTACTTCACCTCTAACTAAAAAAATCGATATTATAAATGCAATCAATATCTTTACTAAAAAAAAATACAGTAGCTTATTTTCTGTGTCAGAGTCTATCGAGCATCCGTATGAAACTATTAATATTAAAAATGGCAAATGGAATTATAATTTTAAAAAAATGTTAAAATTTAAGGGCAGACAAGGATACAAGATTAATTCTTATTTTATAAATGGCTCAATATACATAACTAAAATAAGTAATATTATTAAAAATAATCATATAATTTCAAAAAATAACGGATTATCTATAATGCCCAAATCAAGAAGTTTAGATATTAATGACATGTGTGACTTAAATAATTTTAAAAAAATAATTTCATAATTAATATTCCTTGGAGCGGCAAATCTTATAATTTATTGAAAAAAGAAAAAGATTATCTGTTTAAATTTATTTCTAACACAGATACTTTGACTGGAGGATCTGAACTTGAAATGTTTGAGAATTCTCTACAAAAATTTCTTGGAAAAAAAAATATTTTTTGCGTCAATTCTGCTGCATCAGCACTTGAATTAATAGCAACTTTTTTGAATATAAAAGAAGGTGATGAAATAATTATACCTGCACACACATATTGTGCTACTGCAATACCTTTTGCCAGAAGAGGTGCAAAAATTATTTGGGCTGATATTGATTTTGAAACTAGGGTAATAGATTACTTCGATGTAAAAAAAAAAATTACCAAAAAAACAAAGGCTATCATTTTAGTTCACTTGTATGGCTATATTGTTGATGTGCATAAATTTAAAAAAATTAATAAAAAAATTAAAATTTTAGAAGATTGTGCACAAGCTTTTGGCGGTGAGTTAAATGGGAAAAAAGCGGGAACTATAGGAGATTTTGCATGCTATTCTTTTCATGCACAAAAAAATCTCACTACACTTGGCGAGGGTGGAGCTATCTACGTTAAAAATGAAAATTTAGCAAAAAAAGTGAAGGGTATGAGGCATAATAGTCACTGCAATTATAATAAAAAAAGAAAATTCTTTTGGAAACCTGCAATGGGTAATCTTGATCAAGATTTAAAAAATTCCTGGCCCTATAAATTTAATTTGTCAGAAATTCAATGTGCAGCTGGTAGTTTAGTTTTAAATCGCATAGAACAGTTAAATCAAAAAAGAATATTTAGAGCTAAACAAATAATTTCACATCTAAAAAAAATTAAAGAAATAAAGTTTCATTCATGCTTTGAAGAAAAAAATCGACATGTTTATCATTTACTAAGTGCGTATATTATACCTGGTAAAAAAATTAATAATGACAAACTGATTGAAATTTTAAATAATAAACTTAATATCAAATGCATTGTTCAGTATTACCCATTATATAAATATCCTTTGTTTAAAAAATTTGGATTTGGAAAAGCAAATTGTCCAAATACTGAAAGATTTTTTTTTAACATGATCAGCTTTCCTTTTCATATCTGGATGTCAAATAAAGATGTCAAATACATGATTGCCTCAATCAAAAGATCAATTAAAATTTTAAAAAATAAAAATAAAATTTTAAAATAAAAAATGCATAATGATTTAAAGCATAGAAAATTATTTCATAAAATTCATTTAAAATTACAGAATACGAAACACATTAAAAATATTGAAAATTCATTTCATTTAAATTCTTTTAAATTAAAAAATTATCAAAGAAATTTTGAAAATAAAATTGTTGCTGTTTTTGGTTCTGGATCTTTAAGTTTAGAAGCAAAATTTTTTTTAAAAAATAACTGTAAATTTTGTTATATAATTGACTTGGACAAAAGTATACAATTACATTCAAATCAAAATCTTAAAAAATTTAATAAAAAATATAAATTTTTATTTGAGTCAATTGAAAGCACATCCTTAAAAACAAATTCTATAGACTATCTCATTTGTTCGGGTGTTATTCATCATATGAAAAATGATAAAAAAGCGTTTAAAGAAATTTTTAGAGTTTTAAAAAAAAATGGTAAGGCTTTAATAATTGTTGATGGAAAAGGTGGCTTGATTAATGAAATTTTCAGTTTAGTGTTACGCCCATTTTTTAAAAATAAAAAAAATAATTTATTGTTTGAAAAAATTTTTAATAATACACAACTAAAAAAATTTAATAATTTTTTGCTTAATCATTACTCTGATAGAGAAAGGAAAGTTTTTAATTATATAAAAAAATATCTTGATAAAGAATTAATTTTAACTCTCAAAGATAGAATTTACTCTCCAACCTATAAATCTTATAAGTATAGTCTATTATTTAAATTTTTAAAAAAAATAGGATTTCGAAAAATCCAAAGAATAAAAAAACCAATTTTATATGATAATATAAGGTTTTTACTGGCTCCACTATATTCAAATTATAAAAATTCTATTAGCAAAATTCTTTATGGCGAAGGTATGTTCGCATTTGTTATGTGAAAAATAAATTATTTTCTTAAATTTGAAAAAAAAGATCTGCAAAACCAATATAAAATTTTAGTTAACTCTAGTTTTTTATTAAAATAAAATTTATTTTTTTTTCAGAAATTGAGAACAAACTTAAAATAAATCCGTTATCTTTTGAAATTTCTAAATATTCTAAATTAAAACATTCAGAAACAACTAAATCCACAAGAGTATTGGAAGAAAAAAAAATGTTATGTGTATTTTGAATCGACTGTAATTCTTTATAATTTCCGGGAACTTCAATATATAAATATTTTTTAGTATTTTTTTAATTCTTCTCAAAAAATTCCTAGGGTCTGGTAAATGTTCAAAAACATGCTTTGCAAAAATTAAATCAAACTTACCCTCTAAATCATGATAAAAACCTTGTTTAATATTAATATCTTTTTTTTTTTTTGTAAATTCTTCTATTTCTTTGTCAGGCTCTAAACCGAAAGTTTTTTTACCTAGAGTTTGAAATACTTTTAAATTTAGTCCATAACCACAACCTATTTCAGCAACATTGCTAAAATTTATTTGCTTCTCTAATAGGAAATCATGACTTAAAAATTCATGGTAAGTTTTGTAATCTGGCTTAGAAAACAGATATTTTATATTAGAATATTTTGAATTTATTTCTTCTTCTTTTGAAATATTTGTATAAATAATCCTATATAAACCAGAAGAATAAAACTCCTCTAAACTTGACGATGTCATTCGTGGATTAGTATATATTAAAGTACAATTAAGGCATAAAACTACTGAATGTTTAATCCCGTACCGATCATTATCATATAAATGAATATACCTTTTTGTTTTACAGGAGGGGCATGGAACATCTTCATACTTAATATTGATAGAATTACTGAACTTATGAATAAATGATTTTTGTAATTCGTTGACTTTTTCAAGATAAGGATACTTGACAAAGTTATTTATGCAGTATGTAGCTACCCATTACCAAACAATCTAAACCACATGAAAAAAATGTTTTGATGGCATCTTCAGGCGTGCAGACTATGGGTTCGCCATTTATATTAAAAGATGTATTTATAATACAAGGTACTTTAGTAATTTTATAATATTCTTTAATAAGCTTATAAAATATTGAGTTTTCATCCTTGCAAACAGTCTGTACTCTTGCAGAACCATCCTTGTGGACTACCGCTGGAATTTCTTCTATAGCCTTTTTTTTTGCCAAAACTACTTTTTCCATGAAAGATATTTCGCTATCTAAATAAAAATAATTTTTAGAATGTTCTTTTAAAATCGAGGGTGCAAATGGCCTATAAGATTCCCTATATTTTACTGCCGCATTTAATAATTTTTTTGACTCATGAAATCTTGCATCTGCTAGTATCGATCTATGTCCTAAAGCTCTTTGTCCAAATTCCATTTTTCCCTGAAACCATCCAATAATTTTTTTTTGGCTTATTAAAGAGGCTGTTTCTTTATAAATATTTTTAGATTTATTTATTTTTAATTTAAACTTTTTTAAAACTTTTAATATTTCCGAGTCTTTAAAATCAGGGCCAAAATAATTGTGTTTCATAACATATCTGTTTTTTTTATTTAAAATATTATTATATAAATACAATCCTGCACCTATAGAAAGACCACTATCATCTGGACAAGATCCTAACCAAACATTTTTAAAATTGGTATTCTTTGTTATTTTTCCATTAAATACTGAATTCATAAATACTCCACCAGATAAAACTAGATTGTTCAACTGTGTTTTTTTTTGTAGAAAATTTAACATATGGAAACCAATTTTTTCAAAAACTTTTTGCATTGAGTAAGCAATTTCATAATGTCTTTTTGTAAACTTGCCATTTTTTTTTCTCGGAAGCCCAATTTCTTCAACGAATTTTTTTGTATAATAATTTGGAATTGCGACATTATATTGTTTAAAGTATTTTTGATCTAATTCAAAATGACCGTCTTTATAAAAATGAATCATTTTATTTATCTTGTTTAAATAATATGAGCTTTTTTTATTAAAATAAGATCCAAGTGCCATTACCTTCCACTCATCAGAATCAGGCTTGTAACCCAGATATTCAGTAAATGTTGCATAAAATGAACCTAGAGAATTTGGTATTTTTTGTTTTTTTAAAATTTCAATTTTATTTTTTTTTCCTATTAAAAAATTTACAGTGTCATCTTCGCCTTGACCATCTGCGGTAAGTATTGCAGATGAATTAAATGGCGATAAAAAAAAACCATTCGCAGCATGACACAAATGATGAGTAATAAAATATACTTTTATTTTTTTTCCCTTATAAGAAATTTCTTGATAGGTATAATCTGAACTATCTTTATCAATACTTTTGTCTGTAAACTTTTTAATTAAATTGTCTGGAATCGAGTAAAAATAATCACTTCTAAACCTTCTATTATTAGAAAAAATAGGATGAAATTTTTTAAAATGTACAGAGGGATTGTAAGCATTTGCAAAATAATCTATTTGATCAATTTTAAGTCCACCAATTTTTAAGCATTGATCTATTGCATTATGAGGAAAAGACCTGGACATTTTTTCCCTACTTAATCTTTCTTCTGGAATTGCACATTTTATTTTTCCATCAACTATTAATGCTGCTGAAGAAATAAACATATCGTGGTTTATGCCAATTATTTTTATACTCATTTTAAAAAATGATATATTTTTTTATCCACGTAATTAATTTTTATTAAATATATTATACAGAGAAAATATATAGAATTGTAATTTAAGAAAATATTTAAACTAAAAACTTTTTCAGTGCATAAATCAAGCCAATTGAGCTATTAGTAACGGTAAGCTTAACGTGTTACCACGCTTCCACACCCGTCCTATCAACGTCGTAGTCTACGACGGCTCTATGGGAA
>Ga0194115_10005335_pt1 | contig 13417 bp, 7 predicted proteins | sample TA2MahsurfametaG_3_FD_148656 | JGI IMG/M metagenome (GOLD analysis project Ga0194115, IMG submission 148656) | Freshwater microbial communities from Lake Tanganyika, Tanzania - TA2015002 Mahale S4 surface | ecosystem: Environmental > Aquatic > Freshwater > Lake | place: Tanzania: Lake Tanganyika...
TTCACTTGCTTCAGGATGTAAGACTTGGCAGTTGAATAGTTGTTAGCTAAATGAACCTGCTGTCCTTTATGTATAATAACAAATTTCTTACCATAAGGAACAGCAGCCCACATTCCGTCCTTGGTTACATAACCTTCTGGGTCTCCTGGTTTGGCATCCAGAGCACCAGGGCGGGGAATGAATGGTTTTAGAAACTTTTCGGTCATCGGAACACTGCGGTTACACCAATCACCTTGGCACTTGGGTTCCGTGCCAGGGCAGTGCGTTTGGCATCTTCATAATCACGTGCCTCAACGATCTCATCAAAGACCTTGCCAGCAATGTAGAGTTGGACTTTGCAGCGCATTGGATTTCTCCTTGTGTGTGAGTAGTATAGCAGAAAAATCAGCGCCTGACAACGCTGATGGCAGGCATACCCTGCTTGAACACGGTGTCTACCACCGCCTGAACGCTCTTGGCGGTGCTGATACCCACCTTATCATAGACAGGCACACAGACCAGTCCAAAGGTCTTCTGGGCGCCTCCTAGGCGGATCACGCGCCCAATGCTTTGACTTAATCCAATGTAGTCCATATTCCGCATAAACAGAACCGCCTCCAGACCCTGAACGTTGATGCCCTCGGACAGAATGCTATGGTGCAGCACCACGAACTTCTTGGCATCATCACGACCCCAGGCATTGAGAGTGTCGAAGAACACCTCACGATCCACTTTCTTACCATCAATCACGGCACCAGTCTTGGCGGTGATATACATCCAAGAATAACCACGATCCTTGAGGTCAGAGCAGAAATCAGATTGCGACACCAAACCAATAATCTGTTTGGTAGAACGAGCACAAATCAGAACCTTATCCAGACCATTGTCATCAATCGTTTCCAACAGATTAGCAGAGTCACGGTCGGCAATCATCTGCTTGTCCTGAACCATCTCAAGTTGCTTCACAACAACTTTAGGCGGCAGAATGTAACCTTGCTCCACCATTTCAGGGGCAGGAACATTGCAGATCACATTGCCATAGACAGCAGCATCATTCATCCCAGGTTTAGAAACAGTGATAGAATGCTTTGGAGTGGCAGTAAAGAAATAGCAGCGGTCAGCATTAGCAGCAAAGTGCTCCGTAGCAGGAAAAAAGTTACGTTGAACGCTGTTGTGTGCCTCATCAAAGTAAATGGTATCGACGTGAATATCTGCCTGCTGAATACGCTGCAGGGAATTGTAGGTGGTGAAGATGATACGATTGCGCTTGTAAGTTTGCACCGCCCAATCATAGATACCAGCAGGACTGGTGGTGGACTCGTGATGAGTCTCCCCAGAATGCACGTGAAGCACACGAACCATAGGATCCGTGATAAACTCAAGATATTCGGCAGACAACTGCTCTGCCAGCAGAATGCGGGGTGCCACCACCACAATGGTCTTGGGGGCATCAGATTGAAACTCACGCAGAGCATCAGCAATACCCACAAGAGTCTTGCCCGAACCAGTCGGCATAATCACCTGCCCCTTGACATACTCAAGTAGAGCATCCAGAGCACGTTGCTGGTGAGGTCGGAGTTGGATCACAGGTCTCATCGCTTATGAGATTATTATAGCAGAAAAGCGCCCCTGGTGCGACCCAGTGGACAATTTTTAAATTGTCCTCACTTCCAACGTGGTGTATTTGGATTCATTCGAATCAATTCTTTTTCAATTTTTTCTAAACTTTCTTCCATCCAATCCTCCCAAATTACTACTCCATTGGGAATGAACTTCATCCCTTTATACATTTTTTTAAGTCTTAAGACTCCTCTAAGAACTTTCAATTCATCATAATTAAGATTCATTTTTTTAGCTCAAGCAAAGTTAGTCTATTCGATTTTTTTTATATGTCAAGGTCTTTTGCAATTTCGCCCACTTTACGTTCCCATTCTTCTTTATCTGCTGTCCATTTATTTAATGGACATGAATTAAGAACAATTTTTGCCTTTGCTGGAATATGACAACCACACTCTAAACATTCATTTCTACCCTCATGATATCTTGGACATTCTTTACAAATTGCATATCTCTTCTCATATACTTCATCAGAAACAGTTAAAGACGCTGGTCCATTTTGATGAACATAATTAATAATTTCCCAAGAAAAATTGGCAAGATTTTTTGCTTTTTCAACAAAGGTAGGTCCCTTTTCTTCAGTCATTTTACAATACTCAAATTACACAAAAATATTTATATTGAAGCTAGATATTGTCCTTTGACCGTAAGACTGTTAATTACCCCCTGAACCGAATAATTTGTTCCAGTAATTGCTTTTCCTTTATTTCCACCAGCAGCAGTATTCAAAGTATTTTCACCATCATTTGCCCATTCTCCTCCTGCTCCTCCAGTATCTCCCTGAATTCCTCCAGTTGAACCACAACCATTATCACCAGCTCCAGGACTACCAGACTGTCCAAGTAAAGAACCAGATTGATTTGCGTACCCTCTACCTGGACCACCTAATCCGCCAGCGCCACCATTACCACCTGCAATACTGTAAGTTCTAGAGCATGTTCTATAGTGATTCCATTGACTATCTACCCACCAACAGTTCCCCCACCAGTTGCATTCTTGTCTTCTATTACATCCACCACCACTCCAACATCCACCCTCAGTCCAACCGCCAGCACATCCAGGACATCCTCCACAATTGGACGCTGTATATGATTCATTACACGTGCCAGGCTGCCCATTATTACCCACCTTACCTCGTTCTCCGCCACCGCCGCCGCCATAAATTTTTCCAGTACTCCTCACTTCGACAACTATATTATTGCCACCAGAGGATGCAATCGTTAATGCTGTTCCGCCATCTTCTCCAGCTGGATCTGGAGCACCTCCACCAGTTCCACCACCTCTACCTCCAGATCCATAAATGTTTCCATGAACATCAATTGTCATATTGTACGCTGTTGCATCAAATGAAGATGCTGGAGATGCTGCAATATTAGAACCACATTCACCATCTATAAAAATTATCTTATGAATATTTTTAGATAGATTATTGTTCCAAGTACCAGGTGATGGAGGAGTATCTATGTCAAAAAAAGTTTCAGTTCCGCTTTGCGTGATATAATAATATTTGATAGAATTTCTAAATTGAGATATTGCTAAATTATTTCCAGTCGTAATTCCAAGACCTAAAGGTCCACAAGTTCTATTCTCTGTCGAATCTGGGACAATCGGATTAGTATCAGTTGTAGTTATATTTCTTCTCAAACTCAGAGCACTAATTGGTCCAATATCATTACTATTAAAAGTTTCACTAGCACTAGATGCTATCTTACGAGTTTGTGCTCTAAAGTTTTGCCTTAAAGAACTAAAGGAAATTGGTCCTGAAGAATAGTAAGGTCCAGCTTTAGATACTGCGGCGGCCATTTACACAAAACTAATTTTGTCTCTATTTATATCAATGATCATAGATTTCCCGAACAAAACTGATCTGTGAGGTACGCTCAAATTGCGATTTTTTGCGTTTTTAACCTCCGTGTATCTGGATTTACAATTTTCTAAAATTTCCTCACCGTTTGGAAGAGAGTCTAAAAATCTTTGTATTGAATCGGGATTAAACATTCTAAGACCTTGTGCTACTTGAATGTAACTATCTACATGCCAAAACTCCTTCCCCCTTCTAATACTAGATTCTTCTAAGAATTCCTCTCTACATTTTTGGTCAAATGCTCTAACCCAATCTGTTTTATTTTCAGTCATATATCTCCAAAAATCAGAATCAGTTCTATTTGTGTTATAGTGTAAGCAAACAAACTCTATGATTTCCTCGTATAAACTAGAATGACGCCTATTGCACTCCATCCTATTATATTTTAGGTTATTAAGAGTTGGATTATATTCAATAAAGTCTTTCATTTGTTGAACAATGATATGGATACCAGTTGCCTCTAATGGTTCAACAAACCCACTAGAAAGACCAACTGCCATACAATTTCCAATCCAGTGTTCACTGTAATATCCTGGTTTATACTGAATAATTTTATCAGTTTCTAACTCTGCATTTAAGTTTTTAATCAACCATTGGTTATATTTTTCTCTTGCTTCTTCATCTGAAGTAAATTTTGAGGAATATAGGTATCCAGTTCCATACCTTTTTCCAATTGGTATCTGCCACACCCAACCATCACTAGTTGCTTCAGATAACGTATGTGATGGCACTTCTGTAAAATCATATGGAACTTGTTGTGGAATTGCTTTATCAATAGGCAATTTTTTAGAAATATCGTTCCATTTGGGATTCAATTCCCTCAGTAAAACAGCATTGAATCCAGAAGCATCAATATAAAAATCAGCTTTTACCTCTCCACTTTTTTTGAAAATAATACTTTGAATATTTTCACCATCAATATTAACTTTCTCTGCTACGTCATCAATAATTTCTATTTCTTTTTCTATTTTTTCTTGCACATAATTTGAAAATGCTTGAGTGTCTATGTGCAACGCATGTAAAAAATGAAATTGGTGACTTGGTAATGTTGATGTTGCCTTGGAATAATTCATTCCACCATCATAAACTCCAGTTAAAATAGAATAAAGACTTTCAGGATAATGAGATGGTGAGAAATCAACTTCTCTAAATCCGTGGAAGTATTCTGTCCCAGGAATCCAATTCTTAAAATTAATTCCTAATTTTATTGTGCTCCCAGTATCATTTAAAAAATCATTTAGATCTACTTTTAAGTATCCTTTTAAAAAATAAGTAATTGTCGGAGTTGTGCTTTCACCAACTCCAATATTTTTCTTTTTAGAATCGTAGTATAATGATACTTTAACTTGGTCTCCCCAACGTTTTTTTATCATTGTTGCAGCGACCAATCCAGCGGTTCCAGAACCGAGAACAATAAATTTTTTCATAAAGTTTAATTAGGCGAATGAACCAACTGTTTGAGATATTCTTTCAACTGTATAGTAACTACCAACAAGTGGTGTAGCAGTTCCTGCACTCTGGGTCAACTGTAATTTGAATCTTGTCTCCGCGTTTGTTATTACTTCAACCTCAAACATATAACTATGATTAACACTAGCAGTCAATGATCCTGTTGCAGTAAAAGCAGCAGTGGTAGATCCCTGAGAACCAGTGTATCCAGTTACTGGAGCACCTGCAGCAATACCCGTAATAGGACTTCCAGTATAATATCCAGAGATTAGTGTTGGTGCCGAAGTTGCTGTTAGTGTCCAAGTTGCTGTTCCTGCAGTATTTTTGGTGAAATATGTATGGAACTTTATCTTATAAACCGAATTCGCTGCAAGATTGATCCCACCATTAGCAAAGAAATCTGAAATTGCTGAACCAATGTTTGAACCATTGGAAGTCAATCTGAATGTTCTTTGAGTTACAATCTGACCACGTCCACTAATTATATCTGGTGTGGAGTAGAAGAATGATCCATCAAACTCAATAGTACCACGTTCTGCTGTTGTTAAGCTAGTACCAGGATCTATTTTAAGTGGAGCAGCACTTACTGTTCCTTCAGTTAAAGTCAATCTAGTTATGGTAGCTATACCAGTTGATGTAATCTGATTAGTTTTAATATCGGAAGTTTGAATACCAATATTTACCCATTGATTATTAATATAAGCTTCATGTTTGCCATCTGTACTGTTATAAAATATTGCTCCAGTCCCAGTTAAAAATCCTACTCTTTGTGTTCTAGTTGCGTGTGGAAGTCTAACAAAACTACCTTTAAATTGTTGAGCACCAAATCCTAGACCGTGACCAGCTGAGGCGAAATCAACAGCACAATTGACTGTAGTTGTTCCTATTCCTATGCTACTATTATCATCTCCAAGAATATTTCCACGATAAAGTCTAATATCGTTATTAAACATCCCCAAAGGACCATAAACTGCAACATATTCTCCAGATGTTAAATAATTAAATGAAGTTGTTCCAATTCCAATAGATCCTACATTAACTTGACCACCAACTACCAAACTTCCAGCATTAGGATTATTATAGAATTCAACAGAAGTGTTAATTCCAACAGCACCAACTAATAAAGTTTTTTCTCTAGCATCAATATTTGCAATTGGAATTGCAGTTCCAATTCCTAGAGAGTTTGCAATAGATACTTGAGCAGCTTCAATTTTGTTAAGTGTGGAAACTCCTACATTAACATTGAGATTAATATTATCAAGAGTTGGAGCATTAATTGTTAGCGTATTTACAACTACTGTAGATGCACTAACGATTCCAACAACGCTAATATTGCTACCAAAGAATGCAGAGTTTGTCACAGTTGATGTGCCTACAACGTGCAATCTATGCTCTGGAGATGGATTTGCAATACCTAATTTACCATCATAAGTAAATGTCATTAATTCAGAATTGGTTTGTCCATAAATCCATTTCCAAGCACCTGTGCCTATACCTGGTAATCCACCATGCAATATGTAATTAAAATTACCAGTATCGTTATTAACAATATCAAAAGTCTTTCCAGGAGATCCAAATCTTATATAACCACTACTGCGACCTACGCCAACAGATTGACCAACACTAATTCTTGAATCTTGACCAGTTGAAATGACCTCAAGTAATGTTGAGGTTGGTTTAATTACTTGAATCTCTGATGTTGGATTATTTGTACCGATTCCCAGTTTTACATTATTAGAAACTGTAAATATTGTACCACTAGTTCCAACATGGAAGTACTCAGTAACTGTTACAATACCAACTGTAGAAATTGATGCTTTCAATTCAGAGACAGTTGTTATGCCAGATATCAAAACATCACCACTTACAGTAAATTTTGATGTTGGATTTGTCGTTGCTATTCCAACATTAGATGATGGGTCTGTTATCAGTGAAATATGATCTTTAGATCCTCTTGTTTCTATTTTAATAGGTCTATCATAAGATAGGATACTTTGGAATCCACTATCTAATGGACCTTCACCAATCAACATACCGTCTGCTGCGGTATTTCCTGTAATTGTTGAAATAAATCTTGCGTGAGAATTAAAAAATGTTATACCATCAATCGCTGAAGTATCCCCAGTTGTACCAATGAATGCTCTACCAGATCCATTAATCACAAAAGAAGTGCTATCTGGAGAACCAGAATCTTCTACCAAAAGTGCAAGTCCAGAACCAAGTTGAGTTACTCTGAGGAGAGCTTCTGTTGTACTTGCAATTATTGATGTAACTCCAATGATTCCAGCATTATCTCCAACAAATTTAAGTTGTCTAGTTGTTAAAATACCTGTTGCTTGAATATTTCCTGTCGAATTAATTCCAACACCTTGTTGTGAATTATTTGGATTTCCACCAATTTGTAAAGAAAAGTTTGGATAAGTTGTTGCAATTCCAACATTTCCAGCTGAATATATGCTTGTATATCCAAATCCAGGATCAACATCAATCCACTGTGATGTTGGGAGATTCAAAAGTTTTCCACCATCACCAAAATAAGTTAAAACTCCACTAGTGCTTGTGGCAGTTATAATACCATTAGATATTGAAGCGATACCTACTCTCAATGTCGAAACTACTGTGGAAACTCCAGCGACATAAGCATTTTCTGCCCAAAGAGTTTTAATCGTCGCTACACCAACAACTTTTGCTGTGCCCCTCACATCTAAAAATTCTGTTGGAATTGAAGTACCGATTCCAACCAAACCATTTGCGTTTACGATAAAATTATCGTCATCAACTTGTACTCCATTTCTAAAGTTAAACGACTTTTTGTAATTTGACATCTTATATGGTTTTTAGTTATTTATCTTTTAGTTTTTGCTCAAGTCTTTCAACCTTATCAGAAAGTTCTTTTACTGCTTCGACTAAGAGTGGGATAATTCTTTGGTAATCAACAGCTAGATAACCATTATCTCTAGTTGTAACTGCCTCAGGTAGAACTTTAATAATTTCTTGTGCAATTACACCAACATCATTTCCAGATTTACCAGATTTTTCATTCCAAGTATAAGTGTTTCCGCTAATGGAGAGTACTTTTGCTAAAGGATCATCAATTGCAACAATATTATCCTTCAATCTTTGGTCGGATGTATAGAATGCAGTAATATCACCGCTTACGTTAAGAACACCACTAATCGTTGTGTTTGTGCTGATTGAAACGCTACTTCCAATTGCAGCATTGATAACAAGATTACCACCTCTTGTATCAATTGTTGTCGTCCCCGCGACACCAATTCTAACCCCATCAATGTACGCTTCATCAAAAGAACCACCAACTGTACCAATATAGGCACCCTTATCAACATCAGGAATAATACCAGTATTGATTGTGACAATATCATCTAGAGTTGTTTTCCCATCAACTCCAAGACCACCGCTTACAACCAAAGCACCTGTTGTCTTACTATTTGATTGAGTATTGTTAGTGATCTTAACGATTCCTGTAATTGAAATACTGTTTCTGATTCTAACTTCTTTGTTGAATGTTACAGGACCATCAAACTGTGATAGAACAGTTCCAGATTTACCACCCTCAACTCTTATCCTCTCTTTGACAAGAACTTCATCAAATACGACGCTCAAACGACCAGTCTCTTGTCCAGTCACAGTTGGAATAGGAACTTCAAATGTAATTTCCAATCCTGTCGCAGAACTAGATTTTTTATTACCAATATAGAAATCACCATCACTGTTCATTCCAGTATATACAACAACTCCAGCAGATCTCTTTTGAGATTGTGCAAGGAATGATTCTTTTTCAGTTAAAGTTCTAACTTGTACTTGTGGAAGACCAGTTGAGTAGTTGCCAGGACCAAAACCCAGATATTCAAATGTATGACCAGATGCACGAATAATTGATGGTCTTCTTAGTTCTATTGCCAATGGCTTAATTTTTCTAGCCATTGACCCTGTGCCATGAACTTCTTTCAGTGTTCCAAAAACACCACGAATAACTGATATTTCATTATTCGAAGATCCCACAAATTGAGATCCACTGATTCTCATAATTTCATTATCAATTTGAATATATGAACCAAGTGGGAATCTCGTTAAAGTTGATAGACCACAAATTGCAGATCCAGAAACTGTAATTGTTGAACCAGATTCAATTGTTGCACCCAAAAATAGTTTTTCATTGTCGTAAAAAAGTGTTCCTCTAGTGGCTAAGTTTTCTGATGTAGCATCTGAAATGGAACTATTAACTGCTGCTGCACCAGATGAGGAAAATCCGTGTTTTAGAATAAATTTTGCAGAACTTAACGAATTTGAAGTTTCTACAGCAAAAGTAGAAATTCCAAGTTTTTCAGTTATAAAGTAATCACCAAGATTATTGTGGTTGGTATCAACTAATCTAAATTTAGATCCAGCAGTAAGATTATGTGCAAAAGACGATGTAAATGTTGTAACTCCTGATATTGGACCTAAAACCGAAGAAATTGGAATAGATGGTCCAAGATTAACAATGTAGTGTCCAGAGTGAATTTTTGGATCACCGACAGTAATTGCAACAGAAACTTGATTTTTAGATGGAATAGATTGGATTCTATAGTATCCATCACCTGTTGTACCGATACCAGTAACTTGGATTACATCACCAATATTTGTGGAAATACCTGTTGAAGCAATTGTCAATCCAGCACCAACACCAGCAGATCCAACAACAGTCGTATCAAAATCTAACTCTTCACCATTAGTATATCCTGATCCCCTAGAAATAATTTTAACATCTGTTATTGTACCACCACTAGAAACAGTTACTTTAGCAGTTGCACCATCCCAGGTTGTAGTTCCATTATTGAATAGTTTGACGTTATAGTGAGTTCCTGGTCTATATCCACTACCACCAGAGAATGAACTATACGTCGAGATTCCAGCAAATCCATGCTCACGATCTAATGTAATTAATGTTGTCCCATATTGTGTTGTTGCGAATGAAGTTGTGACTCCTACAATTCCGATACCAACTCCAAAATCCTTAGAAAATATATCTAAAGTTTCTTTTGTAAGACTCTTTTTAAGATCATTTGTGGTTGTATCACCAAGTGGGAATCTCGATGCAAAAGTTGTAGATGCATTTGGATTATCATCAATATTATCTCTATCAAGTTGTGGATAAAGATCAGTTACATTTTGTGCATACTTGTAATTTACGAATTCTTGTGATATATGATTATTTGAATTTAATAAGTATGCATGATAAACTCCATCCTGAACATCCTTAATGTAAGGACGAATTAATTCTGATCGATATATAAAATAATTTTTTCTTACATCATTTTTTTCAAATCTAGGTAATGCTGTTGTTCTTTGACTCGTGTTACTTGTAAATGTTCCAGGACTATGTGTAATATTATTGACATCAACAACTGAATAACTAAAAGTATGATCGTTGGTAATTCCAGTTACGGCAAATTTGCCATTATATCCAACATCTTTTAAACCACCAACATTAGTTGTACTTCTAACATTCTTAATTTTGATAATATTTCCAATTTGCAAGTTATGTGGATTTTCAGTGGTTACCGTTACAATACCAGTGGTTCCAGTAATACAAGTACTAATGAATCTTGGGTTTCTAAGAAAATCGTGATCTGTTGCGCCAATACTTACCCTACTAGAATCCCCATCATTCCTGTAACCTGTGGAACTTGATTCTTGAATGATGAATGTTTCCGCAGGTGACTTAGCATTGTCTGCATCTTTTGGTACAACAATTCTTATCTTATAAAGTTTTTCATCAAGACTTCTAGAGTCGTCAAATCTTTTAACAAATGAATTATCAGTTTTTTCACCCAACAATTCTACTCCATAAGTATCAAATGAATTATAGATCGAATTAGAGTGAGTGCTATGTATAAACCAGTTTGAAACTTTTGCGTCCCATTGTACTGGATGTCCAACATCTCCTGAATTTTTATCAGAAACTCTACTCTCAATGTTTAAATTGGTTCCACCATATACAGTGACTGGAATATTATTATCTGCGTTTGCTTTAGAAGATGCGATTTTAATTTCAGTTGCTGCTAAAGAACCATCTGTTGAAGATGTAATAGCATAATAAATTCTATGTGCAACTACGTTTTCGGGAAGATCACCTTGATCACTTGTAATAAAGAGACTCTCACCAGTCAAAATATTATTTGAACCTATAGTAAATATATTATTAGTTGGTCCAGATATTACCTTATGACTTTTATATGCAACATTTGTGCCTAGTGCAGTTACTCCAAATCCAATAATATTATTAGTCATGCAGACATTAGCACTAAATGTGCCAATACCACTGCCTAAATTCACATATAATTGATCATTTCTTCTAGCACCAATTCTATAGCCTTGAGTAAGAATTGGTGGGGCATCATCAAAATTATTAAATCCAAAAAGATACAGATGACTTGAAATTCCAACAGATGTTGTCAATCCAACATCCAATGATTGCCAATCAATATCATTTTCTTCAAGATCAATTGCCCTTGGACCAATAACTGCAGTAATGTATCCTTTATTATCTTTATCAAATGTTTTTTCTTTAAATCCAGAAGAAGTTAAAGAAAATTGTCCGAAGTTTGAGTTTGAGTTTGTAATTGAGGCATCTCCACCACTTTCTGCATTAAAGTGATTAGCAAAACCGATAGCAAATACAGATACAATTTGAAGAATTGAATCGTTTGCCATTCTAACGTGATTAGTCTCCCACCCATCTCTGTAAATGGCATTAGAATCTAAGTGATAAACCTTTTCCTTGTCTAAAGAGGATGAACCAGATGATAACTCAGTTCCTGTTTTCTTACTTATAGAAATTGAGTCATAAGTTCTAGTTACTTGATTATATTTTACAAAGGCTCTATCATCTTTCTGTAATCCAATACCAGTAAACTGTGCAACAACCATGGATCTAAATCCATCTGCCTTGCTGCCATCAGCAAACATACCGTTCATGCCATAAACAGATCTTAGCGAAATGTTGAAAATATAGGGTGAAGCACCAGAAACAGTATCAGTTTCAATAGTAACGGTCGCACCACTGACATCAGGTAAGGTTAATAAGTTTGGTTGAACGAATGGTAATAAGTATGTAAAAGTATTTGGATTTATAACACTCTGTACTTTTGTGGAAATATTATAATCATCAACACCATCTGCTTCACCAACACCTCTAATCTTAATAGGTGTTCCTTCATTAAATCCATGCTCCAAAAGTGTAGTTACTGTAATTACAGGACCTGCTGTTCCACCACTACCAGACTCAATTCTGGCAATCGATAGTGGATCAGAAGCGAAAGCACCGACAATCTCCCACTCAGCTCTCTGTTTAGCAAATCCATTTGGTTTTTCTGGATATTTTTCTGAAATATCTCTTATCGAACTAAATGCATTTGATAATTTAGCATAATACATATCCAGATCAGTCAAACTATATCCTGATACTGAATTTACGCCGTCTGCATACTCAAAACAAGTTAGTTTATGGTGAGAAAATGTTGGTTTTGAACGATTTGTCTCTGAAAAATTAACATTATCTGTAAAAACTGTTCCGATTTCATCTCCATCAAATATACTAAACTGCCAGAAATAACATGTACCAGTTATTCTAAAAATAGCGGATGCTGGTACATTATAATCTGTTGGATTTGGTACATATTTTGGTCTAATTTTTGTCTTTCTTAAGTCTAAACCAACTAAAGATGTACCTCTTGGTACTATAACTCCACCAAAAACACTGTTATATTTGTGAAGAATGTTTCCAACTTGATTTAAATCAAAATTAGAATCTAAATTTAGTGCAATTTCTTGTTCTGGAGGAGAGATTGTTCCAGATGGTGATTTAACTCTTACTCCTAGTGCAGGATCATCGTAAATCGCAAATCCTGGTCTGTTATCAATAACATGTTCTCCAGGAAATAGAAGAATTGTTGTTTTTTCAATCGCATCATTATTATTACCTTTCAAATATGAGAATCTTGCAGACTCAATTAAAGCTCTTTGAATCGTCTTAAAAGGTTTGGCAAGAGAATTTCCCTGATTCTCAATGCTATCTGTTGCTTCAAGATCGTTAGGATTTACATAGAGAATGCGACCTTCAGTATTCTTGATAAAATTATCTAATTTATTAAGAGGCATCGGATTATTACGATCAGAATATTTCTATGTTCTATTTAGCTGGGCAAATCCTCCTCATTATATTCGTATTCCACATCATCAGGCATGTCTTCTGGGTTTTCTAGATCCATTGGGAAGAGACAAGGATGCGCTTCTTCTGCTATAAGATAAAAAGAAGTTTGATATAGGTCTTCTATTTCAAACGATCTATTCTGATCTGCTATTCTACGCAAGTCTTCATCTTGCAAATGACCTTCTGGTAGTTCATCAAACGTAAAAGGAACGTGATTGATGAAATACATTTTCACAATCATACTGCCGTTATTATACCAGCAATATGCGTGGTCAATGCGATAAGACATAGGG
>Ga0194115_10005343_pt1 | contig 13401 bp, 10 predicted proteins | sample TA2MahsurfametaG_3_FD_148656 | JGI IMG/M metagenome (GOLD analysis project Ga0194115, IMG submission 148656) | Freshwater microbial communities from Lake Tanganyika, Tanzania - TA2015002 Mahale S4 surface | ecosystem: Environmental > Aquatic > Freshwater > Lake | place: Tanzania: Lake...
CCTTCCAAACTTTTCTTACTTGATGATTGGCTTTTTGATTCGTCTTGACATCGCTCTAAATGTTGCAAATAATTATATATTTGATACATCAAAAGCTATACTTATTTGATAATTTCCTAGACTTAATTTAAATATCAATAAATACACACAAATAAATAAAGGAACATAAAATCAATTGCAGCTTTGCGATCTTCCTATGAACTGTTGCTAGTAAAATTAAATCAGCTTGTCTTGAAACCTTTTTTTAAGAACTTCCTATGAAATATAGCTTATCGAGCCATCTTCCATTTAAACTTTCCCCAGTCTTTACCCGCCTCTTTATTAACTATTTTTCGCATTTAGGCTTAGAACCTTGGCAACCAAATTTTTTGAAGCTTTCCATACTCTCTCTCTAGGATCCTGATTCTGTTTGACCTATTCATCGAATTAAGGCTAGATTTTTTATTTTGTTTGAGTTTTTTATAATTGAGCACATGGAGCATTAGAATTTTATACCTCTGAGCTAATAATGTAAGTATTATCTTATTTTTACTATTTTTCTTCTTTTTCCTCATGTTCCTTCTCTTATCTTTCGTCTTCATACAATTTGGCATAGGACTTAGTTGGAGTTTTTATTTTGGCCCTCGTGTGATACTGATGATTATTCGATGTGTTAGCTGGTAAATCCTAGTGATATTAAGAGTCATCGTCTTTGTCTTCTGGTGAAACATAGTTGTAAAATGTCGTTATATGTTCTTTGGGCTACCAAGTGTTGTATTTCTCATCATAGCCTTTCCACTTAATCCAACACATCTGTCGATCTATATAAAATTAAACTTACTTTTGACCCATTTGATCTGCATCACTCTTTATACCTCATAAAGAGTCTCATTGTACATCGTGTAATTCTTCTTTCCTTTTTGATTAGCCTTTCGCATCATTTTCATATTAAAATTATCCAAACGGCTCCTAATTATTACTTCTATGCCGCCAACTTATAAAATAAAAAATAAATTAATTTTCATATTTAGTGGGAAATATAAATCAATATAATTATAATTATTTTGAGAAACAGAAGATCATCATTTTTTCGATGCAATAGAAAATTAAAACCTCTTTGCTTGAAAAATTTTGAAAGATTGATTGATTTAAGTTTTTACAGCCAAAATCAAAAGATTTTATACATTGTTAGTCATTATATTGATTTTTGTCAAAAAGTATATGCCGAACACTTAGTAGCTCTTTGAAATGCTTAATTCGATTGATAATTAAAAATCTTTTATATATATTTTTTAATGAAATCATTGTATTATTCATTTCTTTACTTATTTTTTCTTGGTGTCGTCTGACAAACCTTAGACGTCCATGATGATTGCGACTCCAGCCAAAATCCACTTTCTTGGTTGATGTCGAGTCTTCAACTGAGCTGTAAACACATAGGTAGCATTTCTCTATTAGGTCTTGTAAGCTGGGCATTGATATAAGGTTTTGTCTTATTTGCCTTCAGCTGGTAAAGGAAGAGCCTTACAATAAACAACTGGAATGACTGAGAACATTTCTTTTGGCTTTGACTATTCAACAATACCTCCAGCAACATCCCATCTTGCTCCTTACAAAATGAATCCATAAACATAAGCGCCGTCTTTTGGAATGTTGTCGATCTATTAAATGCTCTTCTTGGTGATATCGGTCTGGATATACAACTTATTCAACTAGACTCCAGCTGCACCTCCCTTTTGATTGGCTGTGGCTGCTACGACTTGCTTGATAGCAGTCAAATATGACTGAGGATTGAAGAATCTTGAGACCATAATAACCTTAGGTAAGTTCAAAGGATCATCTCTGAAGGCATTGAGCTGCTATACTCTTTGGAGCAAGTTGATAATCCAACCTTAAAGACCTCTTCTGCTTGGATAGGCTAAGTTGGCCCAGGCAGACGGAACTTTATTGACGACCAGTGCGTCCATGGTTTGTTACATTTGTTCGGAAATAGTAAGCAGACCCTTGAGACCTTGGTCAATTTCTTCAATAGATCTAGCCATTTCAGTCAACAAGATGGTCATATATTATATTTCCTGAATGAACACATTCTGATATGGTCCTTTTTGATCAGCGTCCATCTTATTTTTAATCTAGTCGACAGAGAAAATCAAGCTCTTGATGTTAATATCTTATATGAAACGTTTGACCATAGCTTATATGATATCTTGAGTCGTTCTTCCTCCACCATCTCCTCCTGATCCACTGTCCTTTGGAGCAATTTACAACAAAGTGTTGAACAACAAGTTACACTGGGTAGTTCTGAAACTAATTTCTGAGTTAGGATGCAGACCATAAGCCAAAGGTGTTTCAGCTCCTAGAGTTTCTATGTGTTACAGATATTTTTCATAGTTTGTAGGTAATGGTACCTTGAATGATATGTTCTTGCCGTCGATGTAAGGGAATAATTATTATTCCTCGAAAATAGTTGCATTCATACTATTTTCGAGATAAGACTTGGCTAATCTTCGATCCCAATCGTCGACAATGTGTCCGCCGTACATTATTTACCCGAATATATAGATTAAGTCCTCGAAAGGAATTTTCGATGAGCCACTTGCAGTTTCCATATATCTATTCAAGACAAGATAGCTGTCTCTCAAGTCTCCCATGTTGAATGGATAACCCATGTTCCATCCAAGAGGTCCGAATCTCTTTCTTTCAATAACAGTCGAATGGAAGAAGCAGAGACCGAATAAAATACACTTGACTTTGGGATCCTTTTATTAAACTTACTCCTTAGGGAAATAAGTGAAAGCTCTTTTCATGTTAGCTTTAATACCTGAAGGAGGTTCGTTGGTTAGCTTGATTGATCTATCCAAAATACCAATAGGGATTCCTGTCGAAGGCTCAGCAGACAAAAGCAATCTGAAGTTGATGTGTGATCCTCCAGTATCTCCTGAGAAAGAATCCAGAATCTTTTATAGTTCGATGAGCCAACGAGGCATAAGATGGATGTTTTGCAACATGACCCAATGTCCTTCTTTGTTTCCTTCTTAAATTCTTCTCTTTGAAACTTAATCTTGACCCTGCCCGAGAGAAATACTGAAGAATGACTTTCCAGGTTCGATTCTATATCTATCTCTATCTCTTTTTAGAATCTTTTAGACTTACTTGACTGGATCTGAGCCGGGTGACAATATGAAGAAGATAGGAATTTGAGGCTCTGAGTCACCAATGACTGAGCCGAGAATATCCAAGAAAGATGATTTAGAGTCCATATCAATGTATTATTATCCTTTTGGCAAGACTTCTCTGATGAAACGAGCAAGGGCAACAGTAATACGATCAGGTCTGAGACATCTCAAAACCAAAAGCTTCTTGAATGGAGTTGTATCTAGTTTTTTCCATTACAATGGCAGTTTCACATCTTCTGGCTGCAACTCATTATACCAATCCTTGAATCTAGTTGGGGCATCTTTTTCCATATTTTGAGCGAAGCTCTTGAACTATTAAATTTGGGAGAGTGCTTGGACCATGTTCCATGAACTATCAGGAAGCCAATCTAAAGTATTTTATGCTCCAGGTCTTGGAATACCTTTGATTAAGAAGTCCATTTATTCAGCTGTATAGTTTACATCAATAATCTTTTTGTTCATCAATCTGAAAGTAATCATGGACAAGAAGATAAGTTTGTGTTTTTCAAACAAACCTCTAGAAACCCATTGATAAATGGTAAATCTTATGTTTTCAATTAACTTTAGTGTTCTGGTTTAATCTTTTTCAGCAGTTTTTTCAATAGCTTTGAAGAAGAACTTGATGAAGCCTTCCAAAGAGTACTGATACATATGGTCGATGATGCAAAGAGAAATACATAAGAAATAAAGCATGGCACCTTCAGCAGCAACAGGTCTATAGATTTATCTTTGAGCGTTGATATCAATTTAAGTAATTTTAGCAATTTAAGATTGTTATCCGATTGAAATTGAGGTAGCTTTTGTTTTTTAAAGGTTGTCAATAAGCTATTTGTTGTCCAAAATAGTCGATGGATCTGCTTCAGAAAGTTGTTTCAACAAACTTGATTACAGTTAATCCAAGATGACCTTGAATTCGTTTTGTTTTTTCACAAGCTCTTGCTTCTTTACTTAGAGTTCATTCTTTTCGACGTTCACGACCATAGCTAGCAACTGATCTTCAAGACCGCTTTAAGTAACGATGAAGTTAATGATTGTACACTGAGCAGCAATTTCAGGTCTAAAGTGAGGATTTGATAATTTGGTCATCAGATAAAGCTTGAACTTTGGATCATAATCAATGACTTAAGCACCGATTTACAAGGAATAGCTTCCAGCTTTCTTGACGATAGCTCTTGAAAGAAGAGGATCTAGGGTAGCTTCAATTTATTCTTGAATACCCTCAAGCAAGACAGCTCTTCCTTCAGTGATGTTCTTTGTAAGTTATCTCATCCAGTGTTTTTGGTTGATGTTGATTGGCGAGAGATTGTCTCCTTGGGATCCACGAATCCAGTTAGAACCTTGCAACTGAGGATCAATGAGCAAGGGCCATCTAGAGCATGAGGAAATAATTGAGGCATTCTCGAAACTCATGTTATCAGAAGGTAAACCCTCATTTTTCCATCTAGCTTTAATTGCTTCCGAAGTCAATATCTTCAAAGGCTATATTCCTTCAGTCATTGGGATCGCTTTGTCTTTAATGTTTGGTAACCAATTGTCTCTCCAGAGTTCAACTCTCAATTTTGCAGAGAAAGCTCCAATATATGAGACGAATTAACTGGCAAGAAGGACGTCTCCAATGATGCTCTTAATGTTGGCTTGGAGAAATACTACGTTTTCACTCCAACGTTTGTTTTATCCAGCAAGACCATTGACCAATTTTTAGGCAGCAGAAAGTTTGTTAGCACATCTTTGGGCGTCTTACTCGACTAATCTTTTTTGATTTTCAGCAGCATTCAGCTTTTCTCTTAAGTTATTGACCATCTCGTTTAATTTTCTGACTTCTTATTTGACTTTTGCCAATTACTCCATGGCGACTTTCAATTATTCATTAGCTTTTTGTTCAGCAAGTTGCAAAGGCTTGACCTATTTGAAAATTTTGTTGAAGATAACGATGTTGACTGACCAGGCGCACAACTTCGAGGCTGCGAAACTTTGACCTAACATATCCTTTTAGTTGTATTTTTTAGTTGGATCATCAATAATTTTGTTAACAACGTCCAAAATACCTTGTTAGATCTATTAACCGTTGAATGTTAAGACTCTTTCCAAGAATTTTTAAGGCTGATTCATCAAACCTTGAGCTTTCTTCCAAACTTTATCATCAGCATCACTTGCTGACACTTTTTACTTCAATAGAGCAAGCACAACTCTGCAAGTAACGACGACACCAGGAGGTGGACTTGTGAAGGCTTTCATCTCACCGATGTGATTTTTCTTCAAGCATTTTACAGCCTACTCGGCTTGTTTCAAAGCAGGAATAGCTTTTTCAAGAGCAATCTTGCAAGTCTCAGCAAGTTTCTAGGCTTAATCTTTTTTGATATTAGTCTTGACTTATTCCTCATTAGCTTTAGTTTGTTACTCTTAAGCGTAAGCAGATTAGCTCTGCACTTTTTCGATAAGTTCATTAGTCTCAGCTCTTTGTTTTTCGACCTCAACCATCTTTACCTTAAGTTATTCTTGCAAACCTAAGACTTTGCTCTTAGTTTCATCCAAAATTTGGAGACCCAAAGTATAACGTTTAATTTGTTTTTAGACAAATCCTTTTTTCTCATCCAATAAAGCTTTGTAGAAGGAAATTAGCTCTAAGAAGGATTTCGGTGTGGTATAATTGTTACGTCTTTCGAATTTTCTGAATTTATCGTTGGCAATATCGATAGAAAGATGGGTCTCTGCCATATTTACTGCAATCTTGTCTCTGAGTTCATCAGAATCCAGTTCGGTATCGAACAAGAACTTATTGGCGACATCAATCAAGGCATCTCTGGGCCATGGATGGAACCAATCGATTGAAGTTGAATTGATTATACCAGGGAACTTTCTTGCTCTGACTCTCATGCCTTATCCTACTGGTGAGAAGCACAATATGATTTTCAGCTGTTTCTTCATTCTGTCAAAGAAGTAGTTCAATAAGCTTTCAATAACATCAGGTACTCCATTGCTCTTGGCTTCGTTTCTAATGAGATTTACCAAGGCATCAAAATCTTATTTAGTGAAGAGATCTGAAACCCAGCCTGAGTTAAGCATATCGTTGATAGGAATCAAGAAGGTTTAGCTTTTCAATTGTGAATCAGTTATCATGTATACTCTGGTTGAAGAGTTGGGCTTAGCAATCTTACGATACATTTCTGATAAGAAGTTTCTCAAGTCATTTTGGTTAAATGATTGAGTGACAACCATTTGTTACAATTCATATCCAACAATGAATGAAGCCAGACGGGCAAGAGATTGTTTTCCTGAACCTCCGACACCTACTAAAAGGGCATGTCCAGAGGGAAGTTAAATTATTCTTGTAATTCTGCAGACATGCTAAATAGCTTGATCGAAGAGGACGAGATTCATTTGAGCCTTCATATCATTGTACTCGTCGAGTTTTTATTTCATCACTCTTCTGATTTAAGGCATATCATCACTGGATGAATAGAATTCAGTCATAAAGCCAGTAAAAATAATAGGTTCAGCGAAAGGAGTATCTTTTTCGTTAAAGTCTCCAATAGTCTTCGAAATAGAATCCTTCAAAATAGTTCTGAACAAGGTAGTGTCTTCATTGTTGATGAATCTATCTTCGAAAACTCTTTTGATCTCATGCATCCAGAGTCTTAAAACTTGATTTGGAGTCTTATAAACTTGAGGCACTGACCTTAATACTCCTGATGTTATCTTGGCCAATTATCTAAAGTTGAATTGATAATGGAATTTTTTAGCTGAAGGAGAAAACTGAGGATTTTTGATTGTTCTTGTGAAGAATAAGACTGTTCCTTCAAGAATTTTGTCTGAGTATGACTTCAATTTTTCTTCGAATCCAGGTGTTGAGAAATGCGCTCTTAAGATCTAGCCGAATATTCTCTTGATGATTTAGTCTGTAGGAGTATACATAGTAAACGACGAGAAATTTCTTTGAAGTCTAAGGTCAACTGTGAAAGAACCAGACTTATGATTGAGGCAAGAGAAGAATAATAAATCCTGGATGAATTTTCTTTATTAAAGCATTTCTCTGTTGAAGATACTTCCATAGTCGATAATTTGTCTAAGAAGCTGGATGGGTGTCTGAGTACCATAGGTTCCGACTAAAGGCATATTCAAATCATCAATAAAAGCAATCAAAGTCTTGTTCATAGCTGAACCATAAGTCTTACCTGATTTTTTATCCAACATGGATTAGATATCCCTCTGGAGAGAAGCTGCATCAGTGAAAGAAGAGAAGTTAATAGTTTTATAAGCTACTTGATCCGTTTTGGTTGAGGCTAAATAATCTTTAATAACTTGAGTTTTTCCAGTTCCAGCACCACCAACAAATAAGACTGGTTTCTTTCTCTTCAAGTGCATATCAAGTAAGTATCTTAATCTGGTAGTGTGAATCGTAGGAACAAATATCTTACTGAAGATAGGTTCGTCCGAGTGCTCATACTTGGAAACTTTGTTTCCCCAGTTGGCCCATTTGTGCTCCTATACATTCCAATAATAATCATAGCAAAGTCCTCCTTCAGGGAATTTTATTTTAACAAGTGATCTAAAGACACCGTTGAATTTATTGAGAACTTAGTTATCATCTTGACCACCTCCTACACTTCCTCCGTAGGCCCACATTGTTGCAAAGATGAAGTATGCCTCATAGATTTACTTCTGAGCCTATTACTTTTCTTTGGATCCGTAGAGTGTCTGAATATTTTTATCGTTTTCTATGAGTAAGGCGTCAAGAGTCATACAGATGGAATGAATAAAGCCCATGGTGCTAGGAGGTGCAAGATAAGTAATTTTAGTTTGATCTTGCATGTCTGATGGCGTTTCGATATAGCTTTGGAAGCATCTGAAGAAAACAGCTTTGGCAACATCGTTGATTGGAGGGAAAGTTATTGAGAGAGAGTCTTCATTAGCTTTCATGTGAGGCTGAGATCTATCGAGCCAGCTGTTTACGAATGGGCTCCATCCGATATCGATCTAGTTGATATATAACACACCACCTCTCGAGACGGTTGCAGGACTGGCATTCTTCAAGTTTGAAACTTCGAACAATAGTCTCATGGATGCACTGAGTGGAATACGATCATTTGAAATCAAAGTGAGAACTTTGTTATCATCCATGACAGTGTTCAAAGACTCGATCCAGAGTGTATCAACATCACCATCCAAAATAGTCCACTTATGAACGTGAGTCTTCTTATATTTTTCTTAACATTTGTTTTGATTCTTCAAGATGACTGATAACACACCGTTCCTCCACTATTTAGATTTTGTATAGCATCCGAAAAGCTAATCTACGTTGACGGCTTTAGGATTTAAGGTGTCATACTAACCATCTTGGCCATTATTTTTGTGGGCTTGTAACAAAGTCTTCCACACAGTAGTTTTACCACATCCTGGTGGACCAATTATGAACATACAATGTCTTACGTCCAAAATCTAGAGCAAATCTACACACTTTTTAACGAATTGTTCTTATGGAATCAGACCCATATCGACCTTAGTTGTCTTTTAGCATATCTTTGTGAACTTTGAAGCTTTTTTATCTTCTGCTTTAGCGTTGGGGAAAAGATCTTGAATCAATCGAATGAAGATAGGTTTATCATCAGTAACAATTTTTGGCAGGTTAAAGTCTCTTAAAGCTCTCATCAATAAAGGATCTTCATGCATCTTTTCATTATCAGGATCTCTCTTTAATTTACCAGCTTGTCTAAGCACAGATTTAACTGCTCTTAGTCCCCAATCATAATGTCTCTGTTTAGAAAGAAGCTCTTTTGAAAGCATGTACAGTGACACGAATTTCTTGGAAAGTTACTTGGCCAAACCGAAACCTTAAGACATCAACATGTTTTCGCAGATCAGAATCAGGTCAGGTACGACCATAGCACATGATCTGAACAAGGCTTTCAAGTTATCGGGCAATTAGGCTCTTCCAGCATAACCGGGGTTCATAGTAATGAAGAAACCTGCTGAATCTTACAGTGCAATTTATCCTTATTACATAAAGATAAACTTTTTCTTTTTCTCTTTTTGGGCATCAAGGCATGTCTTGACCTGAGTAGAGATGACAGACAACACTTAGAGAGAAATACGATTGAACTCATCAAAACATCCCCAGGCTCCTGATTGACAAAGACCCATGAAAATTTGGGCCATTGAGTCTTTACCCATTTGATCAGAGCAGTTGAAGACCATGACAGGGAGACCGACGGCTCTTCCTAGATCCTTGGTTGTTTAAGTTTTTCCAGTACCGGCAGGTCCAGCAGGAGCGCCACCCATGACGAGGTTCAAGGCTTGAGTCAGAGTGATATAACATCTATCAGTTAAAGGTGTAACAACGAGTCTTAATGTGTTACCAACATATTCATATGAATAGAATCTAAACCAATCTACGATTTTGATGATAGCTTTGAATTTTTGGTTGCTGGTTTACCAAGGGAATCTGCAAAACTGTCTGCTGGAAACATCATTATTTTTATCAAGAGACCACTAGAACTTAAGTTGAGACTGCCAGGGGAAAGACTAGGCCTAGTTGACTCTGTTAGTAACAAAGCTCTGGACGACGTCTCTTGAATGGACGTCAATAGTAATGATGTTGATGATTTTCATACGTTCGAGCATTTCAAGAGGTTTTGTGACTTTCACAATCAGTTTACTTATTCTTGTTTTGATCAACTAGTTGCATTCTTTCATAGCTGACTAGGCTCCTGATGACAACTCTTCAAAAGCACGGTTGACATCTTCAGTCCAGACAATCTGAGTGGTCAGAAGGGCCATTTGAGCACAATAACCCTTGATCCACTATTATCTAGGATTGTCTTTTTATTTATCATTCCAATCATCAGAGGTTGACTTAGCATCGCATAAAACTTCATATAGAGTTTCTCTCATTTTGAACTAAAGAGACTTCAACCACAACTACACCTGACCTTAAGCTACAAATTCTTTGCTGAAATTAATCTACTCATCATCTTTTGAATACATTCCATCGGATACTCTACTGAATTAGTTGGGGTTAGCAGAAGGCTTGAAACGTAAAGTTCTTAGACCGTCGAAACAATCTCCTATAAACTCACAGACCTTAGGAGGATTCTGACCATTTGATAAAATAGTGAGGAGAGACTGATTTGATAAGAAATAGAACCTAGGGAAGATCTTCTTTTTCTGTTACAAATAGTCATTCAAAGCTTTTTAGCATTTTTTAATCTTCATTGACATTTCAATCAAAGCTGTCTTTCGACCTTCTGTGCATGCTTCGATGATCAAAGGATTTTCATGAGCAGCTATCATCATTTAAGTGAACTATCCATGGACAGTCTCAAAAACTTTAGTATCTTCAGGAAGTTGTTGTCTGATATCCTCAGAACCAACAAAAATGTTGACCAAAATACGCCAGTTCTTTTGGACTTTCAGCCATTAATTGACTACCACATCGACTCTTCCGAGTTTTTACCTCCAGGATTCTACAGTTGCGATGAAATATTCAACATATTTTCCTTGAGCTTTCATTCCCATCAAATCTAGAGAGTTGGCATCAAGAATTTACATCATGTCATCAAGAGGTGCAAAAATGAAATTTTCTTTGTAGGTGTCGAAGGCAAACATCTGTTTTGCCCAGTTGTTTTCAATGATTTTTAGCTTCTTGTCAATCTTGAATTATTTCTGAGCGATATCAACAATTTATTAGACTTATGGCTTTAGCTTGTACAACTTCAATCTGAGAATATCGTCGAAGCAGAAAGTTGAGGCTTTGTGATCAAATTAAGTTCTTGTTTTGTCCTTAAGTTGCTTCCAATGTCTATCTTACATGTAATCTCCTCTCAAACTTTCAACCAAGTTCAATACAATAGTCATGTTTGCAACTTTTTAACCAAGAGTCTGCCATCCCTTAATGAATCTGACTTCTTTGTTGACACTCTTGATTTGATTTGAGAAAATCTTATTTTGTTAGATCAAAACATCAGCCTTGATTTGTCTCCAGAATTTAGTCTTCCAATCGTTGTATTGCAAATTGACCAAAGCAATCAAATCCCATAGTGTCTTCAAGTTCTTCAAGTCAGATAAGCATTCCTTCAGTGGCTTGTAGTTTCTTCTTTCCAACTAGAAAAGATCTTCAAGGTCTGCGTTTTATCGAGCCTATTGTTCGAATTTGAGTAATTTAGCATAATATTCATCGATTTTGCTGTAATTATCCATGATTTATTTGATGGAAATGTTTTAATCATAGAGATAAGGAAGTTGACTCTTGAATTCAGTTTTGAACTATGTTACTTTAATTCCAAAAGCATCGAGCTTCTTCTTAACTTCAATAGCTTAATCTCCAATAATATTGATGATATCTTTCTTGATTTCATTGACTTTTTTCTCAGTCTCATTGAATCCGCCTTCAGCAGACTCAATAGCTACAATTGGTTAGTCTTAGCCTTTTTAAGCAACTTGGATTCCATGTTTCTTTAGTTTTACAACCATGTTCCTCATTCTATCAATAACGATGGAGATCTGACCTTTCACATTTTTCATTTAACTGATGTGTCTCATGACTTTCATCAGTAAATTTCTATTTTTCTCCTTCTGCCTTTCGTTATGAGGATCAGCGCTATTGAAAGCATCTTTTGGGTTGGTCTTCAATCCAATAGTCGTTCTTAAGTTGAAATCTTTAAGATTCTTCAAGCTGGTCTTGAATTAAGTAGTCAAGAAATCAGTATAAACTTTGATCCAACTGTTGACCTTGACTTACAAAGCTTTGATGAAGTTTCTCAAATCAATTTTAATCCAAGCTTTTTCAACTGGGGTTACGATTTTAGCAATTTAGATTTGAATAACTTTCAGATTTGTAATCTTTTAATCGAAAAGATCGAGATTAGGAATAAATTATCTGCATCCTTTCAACAAAATATTTTATCTCTTGACCTATTCTTCTCCTTATATCTTTTCAGCCTTGGGCTCATTTTGCTCCAGGAATTTAGCAAAACCTTACTCAGGATCTTCTTTCCATAAGTAGCTATATTTTTCAAGGTCAGTTTTAATACTTTCGGTATTCTTCACAATCAAATTCAAGTTGTAAGAGATCTTCGACATCGAATACTTTACAACAAAACTTTCTTTTACTTAGCATAAATAATCTCCAGTTGAAGCTCCGCTGCTTGGTCCAGCAGTTGTAGCATCAATTCTGGGGAAATTGTGTGAAATGGTGAAAATTTCATTGACCCATCCTTTCAAGGTATCGCAAACAGACCTTAATCCGCCTTGACTGTTCAATACTTCAGGCTCATAAACGATTCTCTTTCCTTAAAGCTCAAGTTTGATTTAGAAAAGCTGAGATTGATCTTGTTTTTAAGAGTTAATTTGCTCGTTGAGATGATCAAGGGCGAACACAATACCATCACAGATACCGTCAGTGACAATAGTATTGATATATTCAGTATATTTTTTCCATTAAGGTTTTTTCTTATCGAATTTCACGGCATCATTAATTTATTTCAATAATTTGTGAATGGCCGTTCCACAATCTTTGACTCCTAACAGCTTATTTGAAATAGCAGCCTTCAAGATATTATCGTATTATTCTGGAGAAATTGGTTTGTTTTTTCTATCGATCATTGGCTTTTTCAGCTTATTCAATTCAGCATAGATGTTATCGAGAGATTTTTTCATTTTATCGACTATTTCATACAGATCGTCGACAGTCTTCTTGGCTTATTTGATGAAACCATCGATTCCTTGCGACTACCATTTGAATTATTTAATACCAGGTTCAATGTCTTTGTTCATTCTTACGATTCTCTATTTAACCAGTGGCTCTTCAACGTCATTTAAGCAAGTAACGATTCTATTATAGCTTTGAATAATCAACTAGAGAGAAACTACTTGTCTTCTATAGATATCAGCCTTTTCGAATAGCTTAGAAGCGGTCTCAGGTACATCTCTATCAAGTTGTTTGAGATACTTGACTTATCTAAGTAATCTAACCAAAATAGGGTCGAAGTTAACTTTCAAGAGTCCATTTTCTTTGTTTTAACTGTTTTCGTCAAAGCATATCAAGAAGTGTTTAAGCTTGTCATGAGTGCTTTCATCAACTTCCTTTTACCAAAGACCAATCTTCGATTATTAATAATCGCTAATAATCTTAAGAATGTTTTGATTAAGCTTTTCAACATCCTTGTACTATTATCTTTCAGTTATTCCTTTTCCAAGAGAATCGATCTTTTTGAAAGGCTCTCGAATTCTGTCCTTAAGTGTTCTGCACCAT
>Ga0194115_10005346_pt1 | contig 13395 bp, 8 predicted proteins | sample TA2MahsurfametaG_3_FD_148656 | JGI IMG/M metagenome (GOLD analysis project Ga0194115, IMG submission 148656) | Freshwater microbial communities from Lake Tanganyika, Tanzania - TA2015002 Mahale S4 surface | ecosystem: Environmental > Aquatic > Freshwater > Lake | place: Tanzania: Lake Tanganyika...
TGTTTACGAGGCACTGTGGGGTAGATCTCTCAAAATCCAACTCTAGAGTGCACAAGGAATACTCCTCTCTGCTAGACCTCCCATACTTATTTCATCATCATGGCAACTGTAGATCCAGCAGATGAAGCTGGTGGTGAAATTGTATATTCGGATGATGGGATTGCTCCGGCTATTATTACCAAACCACCGGAAATCCCCCGACGGGACGGTGTTACTACCGATGAGGGTGGTAACGATGACAATAATATTTTGACTTCCGAAGATCTTCCTCCTCAATTGGCATTTGAAATCTTTCAAGGAAAAGTCTATTCTTCATCTTATCCTCCTTCTTCAACCGGATCTAGTCTGATCATGTCCAATACGAAGGAAAGTCCATTAACTCGTCTAGCTCGATTGAAACAGGAAATTACAGAAGTTGAGGCACAACTTTCGACAACGGTAGCTGGAAGTGGACAGGCATTTGATGAACCCCTCGTCGAATTAGCAACGACATTAAAGACACAATTGATGACACTTTCATCGACTCCACGTGTTTTGGAACATGATGACTTGACAAGATTGATTCGACAACAATTGGATTCGTTGTCGGATGTCCCCACCACTTCCAAGGACGGCAGTAAGGGTGTTCCATCCGATGGGACTAATACTGGAGTCGTCTATGAATTGTATGGCAATGCAAGTAACCCCACAACGACTGTGGAAGATCGATTAGTCCGTCTAGAACGTGCAGTCGGGTCTCAATCTTCTACATCTGTGGGGAATAAGACTTTATTGCAACGATTGGAAGAAATGGAATCGTTAGTAAAGGCTGTCGATCCGATGGCATTGGAACAAACAGCGACGAAGGCAAAGGTAATCCGTGCCGATTTGGAGGCAGCCTCGAAGGCTAGGAATAAGTTAGTGGCCACGTACAAGAAGGAAGATTCCAAGATGATTCAAGAACTTCATACACAATTAATGGAATTGGAAGGGATGAGTGGATACCTTCCCGCCTTGGTAGAACGAATGCAACAACTTGCATCTCTACATGTCCAGGCGGGGACCTTTTCCTCCCGTCTAGAGGCATTGGAAACATCGGCAAATCAACTTTCCTCTTCGGTGTCGTCTGTAGAAGGAACGATGGAAGAGTTGGCATCGAATCTAACTGAAAATTTGAAGACGATGGAAAATAATCTCCAAGCATTGGATGAACGACTGAAGAAAATGTAGGGTAACATTTGTATAGAGTTGTTTCCCATAAAGTCACATCTAAATGTTATGTACAAGTACAACAAAATCACTGTCACCCCAGGTTGCGACGCATACTGGTCATGGAATCACCACCCATACGAATCGTATCGGCCATAGATTCACCGAGTAAGGGAGATAATTCAGAAAGTCGGGCACCACTACTACTACTTTTGGACATTGTATTGTTCGCCATGGTGAAGACGTCCATATCAATTTCGGGTTGAAAAATACAACACCAGAACCCAAAGGGATGGACTAGGTAATCTTCTCCATCGTGTAATGCCATGACTAGACCTTCATCGAGCATACCCAACGCGACTAGGAAGACAGCCAATCCACTCAATACCCACATGAGTTCGACATCATTCTGCATTAGGACCTGTAGGTATCCACCTTGACCGAAACACATGGCAAAGGAGACACCTGATACAGCCAATGTCGCCAGGAGTTGGATCACATAGGCTGCGATAAAGACAGACTTTTGATCGGTGGCCTTGGGGACACGCTTCAAATGCATCGATTTGATAAAGGCAGTTGCAAGTAAGGCACCTGAAAACCCACCACAAACCAAATCCTTGGCTGGTCCCGGTAATGCCGCTGCAGCTGCCAAGTAGGAATGGGTCAATAAAGTCAACCCACTTCCCATAATTGTCGTACTGAACAAAAGTGCAAATTGTCCAATATTGAAAAAGAGTCCGGCTGCTCGATTTACGAGTAGCGCATGATCTGTAGCCAATACGTTCGAGTCCTCGACGTATAGCAGCTTGATACAGAATAAGAGTAGGCAAGATGCTCCAATAAAGGAATATTGTTCCCAATCGGGTGCTTCATACTCAAAGAATTCAGTAGCAACGACGACGATACTTTGAAGCATGAAACCAAGCAGAAGGATGAACACCACCCCTCGTTTCGAACTGGCCGCTGTGGATGAATGGATGGATCAAGAAGGATGGATTTAGTCAGCTCCCGGGGTCCACGACACCACAACCCTCGTTGGTCCATACCCAACACCGTGACACTTACCATGAAAATCGTTGGCCAGAAAGGCACGGGGGATACGAAGACCGAGTAATACGCCAACGATGAATAGGATATACCGGTATTCCAATGGTGCAAAGATCATCCCACAGATCCATGTTGCCGATTCGATTAAATTCATGATACAATTGAATAGTGCATAGATCAGAACATGATGATCGAGTGTATTCGGTTCTGCCATCCGATAAAAGGAAAAGACTCTTGCCATCAAAAAGGAATGTAGTAGAGAACAAAAGGCAGACATCGACATGATCCGATTGGCACCTTCTGTTTGGATATTCGAACTGACAGATAGACTGGCAAAGAGGACCGCAAAACAATTCAATAACGTAATGACCTTCGAACTCAAGTCGGTCGTATCGAAACGGGTAGAATAACTTGCCTCCTTACTCCAAATCGTCCAAAAGACGGCAAAGTATAGGACCGATTCACCCGTCACTTCACCTGAATTCGTAATCGCAATCCCCACTCGTGTAAAGGCCGTCACGATGACTAAATTGAAAAACAGATCACTCAAACTTACTGCCTGTCGGACTCGACTTCGTTGAGGACTAGTTGTAGAATTCTGGGTGGTAGTGGTGGCGGTCGTACCGCCGCTACTCGTAGTACGTTCAGGTTGATTAACTCCCGGCAATAACTGAGGTGCTTTCCACACTCCTCCCTGATACCAACTTTGATTCCCATATTCGGGAGTCGCAGTAGTAGTACTTGTGTTTCGTAATCGTTTCAATTCCTCTGCCAATTTGACAAGTGAATGATATAACTTTCGTTTTCCTGCCTTTTCATTTTTCAGCTGTTCTTTGTAATAGGCAACATCCCTAGTCTCCCTCTTACTATTCAAAATATCCTCTCCTCCTCCTCCTGTATTGGCGACTCCATCTTCTTCTTCCACTTCTTCGAGTAATGCATCGACGTTGGATTCATCCAACTCGGGTGGTACTGCTCTATCTTTCCCGGCCTTTCATAACAATGGATGGTGAAAAAAGGGATCATTTGTGAAAAAAAACAGACATGTAAGATTGACAAGTCGTAAAAACCCCCAAGAGTGAAGATCTAACGCCCCAACGTCTGTACCGGTATTTTCATTCTCGAACCACTTATCCGCTAGAGATTGGGATTCAAGGAAAAACAACAACTACTAAAAGGATATTTCCGTACCTGTTTTTTCCTGGAACCTCCTCGAAAGAAATTCATTCTCTTGTTTTATATTGTCGATTCTAACTGTCAAAAACGAATCCAAATTGGCGTCGATAGGGTTCGAAGAAGAAAGTGTCTCCGTTGTGCAAGATTCCTTTGTTAGAACAAATAAGATAAGGTACTGGTAGTCGAAAGCAATTCTTCAGTCGTAGTTTGCAGTCGGTATAGGGACACCTACAAAGAAGAGTCGTCTGTAGTCCAGAGACCAAGAGAGAAATAGAGTTTGGATGGATGGAACGATCGATGGCAATCCCCACCAGTTCTCACGAGTATGCTGTATACATACCGTACAGAGAAAATATGGCGTCAACATACAGTACAAGCTGCTGACGGTTCGAATTGCGAAGTTTTATCGTTTAGAGCTACCAATAAGAATGCGCCCGACAGGTGAGAAGAATCCTTTTTTTCCAGATTCGAAGCACGAGCGACATCATCATTTTTCGAATCGAACAAGTCTGATTCGCTAGACTACTACTGTCCGTTGTCCGTGACGACCGTTGAAAAAAAATGACAAGAGAAGAGAAGGATATGATGTGTTGACAGTGACGACGACGACGACCAACACATACTGGTGCAGTAGAAGATAAATGATACCCTTTTTTGGGGGGTGCTTATCAAGTGATAGCAGCACATACACCCTGCTAAAACTCCTTTTGTAGTACACCAATTCTATCATTTGTCTCTTGAGAGTGAGGAATGAATCATTGAATTTTTTCTAGTCTCCTGGAAGGAAGGACTCGACGCTTGTTTACAGGTCATTATTAGTTTTGAATACCATGAAATTCACTACTACTACATGGCATGAGAACATCATGTCTTCAAGACGCCGTTGGGGGACAGCGACGACACCCACCTTCATATGGGCAATATTCGTGATATTATCTATCGAAGCTATCCTACCATCTATTTGGTGTCCTAAGGCAAATGATTTCCGACGTACAATATTGGACGAGGAGAGTCTTAATTTGGCATCACTCGGATATCCTTTCGGAACGACGACGACTACTACGGGGTCTGCATCCTCATTGACAGGGGTATCGAACGAGGGGAATACTTGTTCCTACCGACGAAGAAGAAGGAAAAGGAAGATGAACACCAATGACAGTGATAGTAATCGAACTTTTGATTCGGATGATGATGATGTTGATGTCGCTGTACAGGCACAGATCCAGAATGGGTATCCATTACAACCTGTATCGAAAATTTTACCACGAAGATTATTTTTAATTTATGGATTAGAATCATCTGGGACGACCTTTGTTGCTAAGACGATTGGGACTGCCTTGGGGATACCATCGACGAAGACACGATCTGACTTTACAGAAACAAGAGATAATTCGGATCATGTCCAACATATTTCTTTACCCTGGGGTGGGATTAAACCTGATGAATATGGATTCTATACACAATTCTCAGTACCCTTACCGACAATTCCTGTCTTTTATCCGAAACCATGTCAAATGAATCCTATAACTGGATCGACAAATGGATTTCCCAATCCACCACAATTGCGTCCTCCCCCCACAAAGGAATGTCGTGAGATTATGGATGATCAAGTAATGACACGACCACATCGTTTCTTTGTCAATATGACGACACATATTACGTGGTATCGTGAACGGGGTGTATTGGTCTATCCTATTATGGTCATACGGGATCCAGGATTACATTTCCATGGGATTGCCGATTGGAAGACGGGACATAATCGTCATGAAGCATCTGCCTACCTTCAATATGAAATGGGCCGTGCTATCATGACTGAAACAATGGAAAAGGGATTAAATCCAATCATTATTTCCTACGAAACGATGTTGACATTACAAAGACCTTATCTTTGTCAACTCTATGATACATTAGGGATCGATTCTGACTTCTTACCAACATTTAAGAATGGGAATACGAAATATCTTCAACAAGATGGTCTTTATGAGGATTGGAAAGAGGGTTTTGATTTAGTAGAATTGGAACTCATGAAGGAAGATAATTCTCAACCAGAAGATAGTGCACCACAGAAACATCGCCGTCACCACAGGATGCAGAGGAAGAACAAGGGAAACACAACAACAACGACGACGACCACCACAACAAGTCGACAATGGAATGATCCTAGTAGTCCAGGAGGAGGAGGACGAGGTGGACCACGCATTTCGGATGTCACTCGACGATGGAATGATATGAAGGATAAGATGATTGCCTCGAAGGAGCATCGGCAACGAAGGCAGAAGGTTCATTATCATCTTCCTATCACCCGGATCCAACAACAAGAATGGATGAAGAATGAGATGGCACACAATCCATATCTCCTTCAACAGGCGAAGGATGCAACTCGTGCGTCGTCGTCGACGTTGGAACGACGACAACAACAACAACAACAGGGGACGATGCCTACTAATAGCACCAACCCATCGACACCGACGTTGATGATTGGAACGGAGAACAAGAAGAATGAAACCAATCCCGTAGTGATACAAGAGGATGCAACTCCTGCGGCTTCGTTAGTAGAACAACAAGAAGGGACGATGCCTACTAATAGCACCAACGCATCGACACCGACGACGTTGATGATGGGAACGGAGAACAAGAAGAATGAAACCGACCCTGTGGTGATACGAGAGGATGCAACTCTTGCGTCTTCGTTAGAACAACAAGAAGGGACGACGCCTACTAATAGCACCAACGCATCGACAACGACGATGTTGATGATGGGAACGGAGAACAAGAATCATGAAACCGACCCCGTGGCGATACAAGAGGATGGAACTCGTGTTTCGGCGTTGGAACAAGAACAACCATGGATCACACCGAACAGCACCAACACATCTATGCTACCGACCGTTGTACAAGAATGAAACCCGACCACGTGGTAACAAGAAAGGAATAACGAAAGAAGCAACTTTCTTTTGGGATTCCAACAACCATGGGATCGGACATTTCCCAAAAGGAAAAGTACGGTGTCCATGACAAATCACAGGCGCAAAGACGTATCGAGACCTGTAGTTTGGATTCCCTCTAGTAACGAGGATAGGATGGTCGTCTTCTACTCCATAGATCTCCACGTCTCTCGTCCAACAAAGCGACACAAAATCGTCCTATATTAATCGTTGGTGTAGTATGGGGGGTTTACGATACGTTCATCCAACAGACATGGCATTCGTGTGCACTGTATGTATCCTACGCAGAATCGGACGAATTCCGAGTACGGTAATCGGATGACCTCGCAGATCGTTCTTGCGAGGTCGTACGTACAGACGGCCAGAGCGATCACATAACTTCTGTACTTCGTGAGCCAATCTTTTGACGGTGATGATATCACCAACTCCGTGACATGTATTGAATGTTTGGGTCTTTGGTGTCCTACTTCATACATTTCTTTCGTCTCTACCTACTACCATACAAGGATCTTTTCGCACGGAGAAAGAAATAAAAGAAAATGAAGTTTTCCGTAATGTTTTCGTCAATCTTCGTCGCCGCCATGTGGATGATTATTGCTATCCCATCCGTCGTCATCGCATCGACTACGAATTACAATGTATACAACTATGATATGGCACCAACCTTTACACCAGATGGACGTCTTCTTCAAGTCGAATATGCTTCAGTAGCTTCTGAATCTTCGGCACCCATTTTAGCCATTCAGGTAGATGATGATACCTTAATCCTTATGACGATCAAAAATAGCAATTCACCGCAAAATCGTATCGTCATCTTACCAATATGGGGAGAGGATGGGAAACGTCAGAGTCGACAACAAATACAAGGACGGGTATGTATCGCAATGAGTGGAGTTTTGGCTGATAGTCTTTGTTTAATTCAGGTAGGATTAAAGGAAGCATCAGAACAATATCGAAAATATCGTTCCCCTATGACGACACTTCAAGTCGCAACGGCCATGGCTGATGCATGTCAAAGACATTCCTTTGGTGGTGGGATCCGTCCCTTTGGTTGTACATTATTAACATGTGGATTTTCTTCGCCTTCTTCCACAACGAATGGAGGAATCCTATCTATGTATCAGACAGATCCATCTGGGGCGATGATCGATGCCAGTACGTCCTCCGACACTCCACCAACGACGTCACCGTATGTCCGATGGATCGTTGGGGGGAGTACGACGATCCAACGAAAGGTCCGAAAACGATTAGATACTACTCTCTCGAAATGGAATAAGGAATCATCATCATCATCATCCATATCTACCTTGATCGCTTCTGTGGGGAAAGCATTCCTCAAGGAGACACAAAAGTTACAAACCGATGGTGGTAGTGGTGGTAGTGATACTACTACTCGACGATATACGACATTAGAGGTCGTCGTGATGAATCGAAAGTTGGGATGTTATCGTTTATCCAACAAGGAAATTGGTCCTCTATTAAAGTAAAGAAAATGGTGGTTCGCAAGTTATAGTCTCATCTTTCTTCCCTGTGGTACTTTAGAGAGTAGGCGGGCGCGTATATGACTTCTCACATTACGTACTTGCTTTTGTGGCTTCTGGGTCTCCCGTTTCTTCGTTGGCATCTGTTGCCGTACTAGTACTGGTAGTCTCCGCAAGGACGGAACCACGACTTCGTGCATGGGCCATACGATCGCGCATACGATTATAGCGTATCTGATCCTTCCGAGATACGGATGGGATGACATGCTGGAAGGCATATTCAAAATGTCCAGAAGAAATGGCCAATGACTCTGGTTCGATCACCATTCCAATACTTTCCTTTAATACGGCAAGACCCGCCTCCCGCAACAAGGCGGCACAATCGGCACCACTATATCCATCGGCTCGATCACTACGTGCAATCTGTTCCAAATCAACATCATCTGCAAATTTCACATTGGAAGAGATTGCCTTCATAATCGAGACCCGATCATCAGGTGTCGGCAAAGGTACGTATAGAAGTTTGTCCAATCGACCTCTGCGATATGTGGGAAGGGACGGTGGGGTAGGGAATGAGAACATGCGGAAACATGGTAGGCACAAAGTTACCCAAGTCTCTCATCATCAGGTAGATAATACTTACGGTCGCATCATGGCTGGATCAATTAATTCTGGTCGATTCGTCGCAGCAATGACAAAGACATTCCGACGACTTTCTAAACCATCCATTTCTGTCAAGAGTTGATTGACGACACGTTCACTGACACCACTCCCACCACCACCACCATCTTCACTCCCTCTTTTCCGACATAAGGAATCAAGTTCATCAAAGAATACGACACATGGACTAGATTGCCTTGCTCGTTCAAAGACTAATCGGACAGAACGTTCACTTTCACCAACATACTTATCCAAAAGTTCAGGTCCCTTGACACTGATAAAGTTTGCACCACTTTCATTGGCAATTGCCTTGGCTAGAAGTGTCTTCCCACAACCTGGTGGTCCATATAGCATAACACCGGCAGGTAATGGAATACCCAACATTTTAAATTTCTCTGGATTCCGAATAGGTTCTAAAACACTCAAGGTTAATTCCTCTCGGATTGAACTTAAGGCACCAATATCATCCCAAGAAATACCCGGTACGGTCGCAAAACCCTCACGTTGACTGGAAGGTTGGACATGTGGTATTGCCTTCATAAAATCATCCATCGTAATGAATAATGGTTCCATTTGTTCGGATGTTAATGGCGTAACCTTCATACTATCGGCAGTATCTCCATTAGTTGGAACATCCGTTGTGGACATGGTGTCATCACCCAAGGAGGGGACTATGGTTTCAGATGGTAATTTCTGATCTTTCAATACATCCTTGAAGATACGATTGATAGCATTGACGGCAGCTTCCTTGGTAAGACTTCGGATATCAGCACCGACATAACCTGGTGTTTGTCGTGCCAAGCATTTGAAATCAAAATCACCTTCGAGTTTCATTGATTTCGTCATCGTCTTTAAGATTCCTATCCGACCATCTTCATCGGGGACGCCTAATAAAATTTCCTTATCGAATCGTCCGGCACGACGTAGGGCTGTATCGATACTATCGGCACGATTCGTCGCCCCCAATACAATGACAGGTGCATGTTGTTTATTGTTTTTGGGATCCAAAGAATCAAAGGATGTTAATAATTGGGCGACCATACGTTTTTCCATCCCCCGACTGGAACCACCATCATCCCGTTTTGGTGCAATCGCATCTAATTCATCCATAAATATAATCGAGGGAGCCGAATCGGATGCAGTTTGGAAGAGATCACGAATTCGGGCCTCACTTTCACCTGACATTCCTGATACTAATTCTGGTGCACTCACACGAAAGTATGGTACCCCCAATTGTCCCGCAATCGCATTGGCCAAATGTGTCTTCCCACATCCCGGGGGACCACGAAGGAGGACCCCCCGTGGTGGATCGACACCTAAATATCGATATAGTTCTGGACGAACTAATGGATATTCGACCAATTGACGGATTTGTTTGAGAATTTCTTCCATCCCACCTAGGTCAATATATCGTTCTGATGGACGTGGTACAGCTTCGACTGTCGGTCCACCCCCCTCTAATGGATCTAAACCACCACCAGATGAACCATTTCGTCGTGATGATAACCCAGTCTTTTTGCTGCGTTTCAATTTGGAAGATCCAGGCTTGGGGGTCGCTGTAGTTTCCTTTCCTGTCGATGCCGAAGCTGGAGTCTCCGTCGCCTGTGTAGCGGCGGCAGCAGCAGCTTCTGCTGCTGCGGTGGCTCTAGCTTGTGCATCACGTTCTTGAGAAATTTTACGATACCGTTCTACCAATCCTGCATTGAGCATACTACTATTCTGAAGTTCTCGATTCCGTTGTTCATCATGGATACGAGCATTGTTTTCATAATCATCTTCTGCGGCTGCTTCTTCCAAGGCCCGTTTTCGATTCTTCTTTTTGTTGATGTCCTTGTCATGTGTCGAATCGTCACTCAAATCCTCCTTCTCCATGGCATCATTACTATCATCCTGCTGTTGTTGTCGCTGTTGTTTTTGTAATATTTTTTGAACTTGACTTCGGAGTTTGCCCATCTCCTTTCGTTGATATTCTCGATGCTGGGTTCGAAGGCATTGAACAATATAATCCACGTTGGGCGTCGTCCCATCGACACGAAAGGGCAAGAACTTCTTTACTAGATGGATCAACTTTTGATCCGCATTGTTGTTGGTGTTGTTGTTATTGTTGCTCATCGTTCCAAAACAAATCGACGGTGATTTTGTTGACACAAGCTAAAACGCTGACTCCAGAAGAAAGTGAGGGATCGTCGTTCTTTCGAAGGGTACACTGATCTAGTGACTATGGATGATCGGTGAGCAGGGATGTTCCTCTCTTGTTTTGTGTTGTTTTGTGATTACGGTCAAACAACAGAAGACGAATAGTATCCACTCTAGAGGTCATCCTTTTCATCATCGTCGACGATGGACCCTTGGTGTCATCCCGTTCTCAGATGAATTTGATTTCGCGTACTGTATTTTTTTGGTGGAGGGTAGGAAGTCCCACGACCATGTGACTCGTGATTGGAACGATTCGATCAAGGAGTCAAGTTGGTCATGAATGTATACGTATGTAGGCCAGACGTTCGCGGAATATCTTCGAAGCCTCTCGATTCTCGGGATTGTCCATGTTTGTGGTGGTGACAATCGGGTTTCCCGTCGTCCTTGTCGTCAATCCCAAAACCCACCAACCACCTCACAATCAACAGTGAGAAAACAAGTCTATACATTTGTTACACATTCTCTTTTTCAAAAAGACTCACAAAAAAACCATGCCAACTGGAACGAACGTACCATTTACACAAGATTGGGGAACTGTCAATGTCGGTAGTGGTTCTGGTGGGAGTACGAAACCCACTACCGCGCGAGGCATTGAAGCTGCAAAGGCAGCAGGTAAATTGACAACCGAAAAACGGTGAGTTTTCCCCCAGGTGTATTTTGTTTGTAGAAGAGGAGGAGTCCTAAGAAGGAAGGAATGACGAAAAAACTGCTGCTACAAGTGTTCAGGAACACGAGAACAAACTTTCTGACGCAAAAGGTTTTTTTTCTCTCTTTCTCACGTCGTTGATCCATGCCTGTCGACATCTCGTGTGAACCCTGTCTTTTTTCTTCGATGTTATTTTCCTCTGTCGACACTCCTGTACATATATATTGAATAGATTTGGTGCTGGTGGGAATGCATCGGCACATACAGCGACGATTATGTCAGCAAAGAAATTAGAGGAAGCGACAGAGGTCGGGACGATTGCGAAGGTTGATAAATCATTGAGTAAGGCTATTATGCAAGCAAGGACAGTAAAGAATATGACCCAAAAGGATTTAGCTACCGCGATTAATGAAAAACCACAAGTCGTCGCCGAATATGAATCCGGAAAGGCTATCCCCAATCCACAAATTATTTCCAAATTAGAACGTCAATTGGGATGTAAACTTCCTCGACCTGGTAAATCGACTGTCCCCAAAACGGCAGCGACTGGTGGAACAACCACCAAACCTGCAGCAAATACCAATGGTGGACTTACTCGTGGCGGACCCGCCAAACGACGTTAAAGAAAAGGAAAGCTAGGGCTACCATGGACCACTAATCCGGACAGAACAAACGACTGATGGTGGACTAGGACGCGGGGCTGCCTGTGGAGATGGAAAATCTAGGGAAAGCCCCTTCCTGGATTACAACAGTAATGCTGTCGGGATACTTTGTCGGTAGTATCATCCCTCCTACCGCCTACGTTTGGTTTTCGGTGGAAAATGACATTTTGGAATTCAGATAGTCGGTTACATGCGGATGGTTTTCTAAAACAACACATATAGACTCCTTTCAGCGTCTGTTTTCGAAAGGCTCATGTAGTTTTCATGTAGAATCTTGTGATTGTCTCTCAATCTTCAACACGAAACGCCGGGAGAGAGGTCCGTACATCAAGTAGGATACAGACTAGTGTACATACTGCCACTCAAGTCGTCATTCTTCCTTCCTACTGAATCTGGCTAACGAAAACGTATTTGTCTCAGGGTTTGTGTCCGTACAGTATCTGTACGACGAGTGTAGTAGAAGAATGTGCTCTTCAATCCATACGACATAAGCACTTCTTGAAACGTCTATAATCAAAGGGTTCATGAAGTTTTTCATGTAGGATGTTCTTCTGGATGTCTCTCTCTCAGTCTTCATCACAAAAGTACCGAGAGACGTCCACACTTTGCCGATCGGTCTCATCGTCATCATTATTCCTTCCTACATCCTAAATCTGCAAATCACAGTCAAAACGAACTGTCCCAAGTTTGTGTCCGTATCTGTACGACGAGTATAGTACGGTAGTATCATGTGGCTCCTCAATCGATCCCTCACGCATGTCTCTCTCAATGTCCCACCCACCAACGCCCCACATAGGAGCCATAAAGATCAGTCTTACTACTATATATACCTCAAGCATGGTAGTAGGACTAGAATCATAACTGTAACTTGAGTCGAATACATGTCGATAGCAGTACCGAAATAGGACACCAGCTGTGGGTTTGGATCCCATCGGTCGTCTGTCCGTTGAGCTTCCGCGGCAGAAGGACGGACAGATGACGATTTGCAGACACAGACCGACCGACAGACCGACAGACAGACAGGCCACGACTTCGTCGGAACGACGTCTTGCTTGCTGTCCTGAGAATTTCGGTATCACTCATGAAATTGCAGCAACGGAGGAAGCGAACCATTGGAGGAACGGAGGGGTCTGCGTCCCATTGGCAAATCGATACTCGTTAATAGGCCCGAAAATCAAAGGCATATTAGTCCAGTTCCCAGCTCATTATATGTTGACGTGATTTTGATTATTGCAGCGGGTGGGTTGGTCTCACTCCACCTCTTCTGGAAAAAAAACGAGCCTGCAGAGCCTCCTCTCTGATAACACGACTTTTTCCTTCAATGTGACGGAAATTCCAGTCAGGATCGGGACATGTAGAGAACACCGTCCGAGCGAGCTCTCTTTTTTTTCTGC
>Ga0194115_10005348_pt1 | contig 13388 bp, 10 predicted proteins | sample TA2MahsurfametaG_3_FD_148656 | JGI IMG/M metagenome (GOLD analysis project Ga0194115, IMG submission 148656) | Freshwater microbial communities from Lake Tanganyika, Tanzania - TA2015002 Mahale S4 surface | ecosystem: Environmental > Aquatic > Freshwater > Lake | place: Tanzania: Lake...
TTCAACGAATGTCCCAGAGAGACGATCTACTCCAGGTGGAATAGAGGTCGAAGCGAGGGAATCAGCGGCAGTGGAACAGCTTGACCTCGAGACTGGTGCCGTGATAAAGCAATGGGGTTCAATTCAAGAAGCAGTTGAATCCCTTGGAAACGGGCTGCAGGCATATGCGATTCGAAGGAACCTTGCTGGTGCATACCACAGCGCGTATGGCTACTATTGGCGTTACCTTGGGTCAACGAAAATGCCAGGTTCGCCACTTACTGTGTCTCCACCCAAGCCAAAGAGAAGGGGTGGTTCTCGTAGTCGCGACAGTGCGAGAGATAGTACGGGAGGTTTGAATGATTCGTCTTCTTCGGGAACGAAAGGCCTCGAACGTGAAAGCTCTGGCGATAACGCGGAGATTCTTGCGAATGCTCAAGCTCTCGACGCCTCAGGAAACGATACTGATGATGATGGAAACAGTGATGCGTCGTATGATGCTAGGCCGTCCCGCAGCAGAAAAAGAAAGACAAAGGGTCGATCTAAAAGGGGCTCAGGAAACGATATTGACGGTGATGGAAACAGTGATCTGTCGCATATTACAAAGCCGTCCCACAGCAGAAAAAGAAAGATAGAGGGTCGATCTGAAAGGGAGGTCCAGCCACCAAAGAAGATGAAACCAGACGAAGCCATCGACACTGCAGCTCTTGAGGATGACATGTCGGACACCGCTCCCACTGGAGTTTCGTTTTCCAAGTTTGCTGGTCGTCCATCGACGAGGATCATAGGTACGATGACTGACATTCATGAATCACCCTATCAAGAAAATTCAACGGCTGAAATTGGGGAAGCGATTTTCGACAAGTTCAAAGAGCTGCTTCAACCCGAAAGTAGTGCTAGACGTCGACAGCCACAGGCAACTGCCGAAGCGGTCGAAGTCTTTGGTGGTACGTCAGTCGCAAATTCTATCGTTGAAGCAAGCACGAGGATTGCTATGTCAGGTATGACCTACAGCACCGAGTGGAGGGAGGGGAAGGTTCAAGGCCAATCGGTTGGAACTATACCACAGTCCGTCCTCCTTCTACTGCTCCAAGAACAAAGGTTCTCCCGTCCGAGCGTTGAGGAAGCACTTAACAGGATCGTGGTCGACTTTGATCTTTGCAAAACAATGATCAGTGCACTAGTACGTTGGAAGCTTGCTTCGAAGTATCCCAAACTTGTCACCATCAACAACCATACGGCATTTATCACCCACCGTCCACAGTCATACAAATGCCTCATTTTCGTCGCAAGAGTACTCAACTGCATCAAGATTTTGAAGATGGAACGACTACCTGCATCATTACGAGGCAAGGTAGAATGTTGTTTCGAAATTCTTGCGAGGAATGTCGGGTCGGGGGGACGAAATCATAGTAACCAGGTTGTTGAGACCTCTGAAACGGTCATTGCCGAAGTTGATAAAGAAACTTCCGAAGCCGTCATTGCCGACGACGAAGAAGAAGATAGTATCGTTTCCACTTTGAACTCAACGGGGAGAATACCTCAGAAAATTACTGAAACTTCTCACGTATTGTTTCGTGCGCACCAACAGTCGGTCGATCAAGACAAAGCGCATACTGCTGAGGGCGAGAATGGGAATTCACCCGACGATGTGGTGGTGGCAGCGTCACGTCCATCCAAGCCAAAGCGAGCAAGAAAGATGACCAAGACGAAACCTGCAGCAGACTACGACGTTACGAGCTGGATCCCAAATGATCCTGCGGATGAATCGCTGTTTCCACTGGAATGCGAAGTTGCCTGGCTAGTTGAGGAAGCTTGTCACTGCCTCAGGGACCGACGTACAGTCCATTGGAGATTCCTGTACAAGTATGCCTCCCCAGCACTGAAGGTGGAACTTCGAAGGATAAAGGACGACGGTGATCAATCATTGGAGCAACTCGTCCGTCTAGATGACGCGATTGTTTATGGTCGATTTAAAAGGCTTCGGCAACTTATCCTTCGTAAGCTACTGAGGGGGCAATACCGACCCAAAATGGAACAAGCCATTCCTCTCGAACGGACTGCCGCCTCTCAGGCTCAAGAGAAGAAAAGTGCTGTGGCGTCGTCAACAGACACTACGACATTGCCACCGGAAGCTGCATCGTCACCTGATGCTAGATCGTCACCGAATGCTGGACCGTTACCTGATGCTTCATCGTCACCACATATTGAATTGTGAGGTTCGTAAAGCTGTCAGAACGAGCTACCCAAAGGAGAAGTGCTCGTATTTTGCTTTCTTATGCGGGGGAACCCTAGTCGGTCTCTCTAGGAGCGAGACGATTGGGAAGGGATTCTACGTAAATATATAAAGATTTTTACTGTTTTTCACTTTCCTGGCATATCTCAAGGACCCTAATCATGGATAGCATTGTTTGAACTCGAGGATCATAGGAGTTTGGGTCTAACCCCATGGGTCGTTTCGTTCCGGGGGGGATGATATTCCTATTCAGATCTTGACAAATATTCTCCACAAGTGAAAATCGGGATGATGAGGGATCTATCCGAACTGATTTCTGTTTGATAAATTCGTCTAGATAGGTCTTTCCACCATAGATACTTCCTGCAATTAATCCCGCTTGTGTAGCGACTAATGCATGTCCGACACTGACAATGAGATCTACGAAATTTCGAAAGGATTCATTGGAGGCGATAGATGGATGTCCCAATACAAGTCTTCGGACAGGCAAAATGGCAGTCCCCACTACTAGACAGGCACCAACCCCTTGTATGATCCCTGGAGGAATATTCGGTGCAAAAATGGAAGAAGTTCCACTTGACTCCGTCGTAAAGAGATTGAAATGTCGTCGAATAGAATCTGCAGCCTTCATGGAGTGAGATAATGAGAGTTCTTCTCCATATTGTTGATGTGTTGAAGGTGCCGTAGATGGTGTCTCCGACATTTTGTCAACGATGTTTCAGATGTGATTACGGTGTATTAAGAAATCTCGCAACGTTTCCGACAAAGAATCATGGATTCGAGGATCGGCATTGGATGATTGACCTCACTGAAGGACTTTTTCTACGTATCATTCTACGGGAGACGTCAGGACGTCGGTGTTCCGACGACCGACCGGACCTCTAACTGCTGCACAAAAAACGGAAATCGCCCTGACGGTGAGTGAAATAAACGAGTTGAGGGGACGACGCAATCAGTTCCAATTGTCAAAAGTGTAAAAAAGGAGAAATCTATGAAATTGTTTTACACCGTAAAAACCGCGAATCGCAGTTCTTTACGGCAATGTCTATAGCAAATGAGAGAGAGAGAGAGGAAGGAGGAACAATAGCATTTACATCCCCATCATATTCATCTCACTCTGAGTACGGACATCTCCATACCAGTCTAGTCGTTGTCCCGGCCACGAATCTTCAACTTTTTCTGTCGGTAACGATTCCTCCCGAGACAAGAGACCCTGGATGAGTAGCAATCCTTCACTGTAGTAGGTTAGAGAGAGGGAGTGAGCGTCAGAGAAGAAAAAACAAACATTCCCCTATCGATACGACAAACAACAGGAAAAGGCACTTCGTGGTACAGAGATCCCGGGGAAAACATCGCATAGGACAACCGAAACCGAGGCACCTCGAGGAAAACGATCAAGCCCCCAACCGGGGTGATGGTTCTTCATCACCCATGAACAGCATCGTTCCACTTACTCTAAGATGTCATAGACGTCATAGGCCTTCTTTACGTCCGATTTGAAACCCTTTTGTGCTCTTGGTTTGTCCATCTTCGTCACGTGAGTGAAGGATGATCTTGCATGTGTCGTCGTGGTGCAAAAGAGGCACAGTGCCAATACAAACATTAGGAAGGAAGTCAAGGAGTTCATCATGGCGAAGACTTGTCTTTTTGTTACTTCGGAAGATCTGAGAATCGGTATCTGAGGATTTCTTGCGTTGAGGCTTTTGGAAAATGACTTCTATAGCTCACACAGAAGAGAGAAGAAGTGTAGGATAATGTTCTTCGTGTTGATGTCAAGCGTTGACAAGAAAGAAAATGACCCAGAAGGGAGGCGGAGGGATGTTGTTCCTCGTCTTCTTCTTCTCCGGTTCTCGGTTTTGGCACGGAGGCACGACCTAGTACACGGATCCACGAGTGCCTGTCATGGACGTTAATTACATTTTTACCCGATGTATCACGGAATCACTAGAAATGGCGTCGCCGTTTCCCAACGGGTCGTCGAATCAGAAGTGGTTACCTCATTTTTGTAGGGATTCTCCCGTGCTAAATTTGTCGCATCTGAGCCCTTCGCGGAATGTCCCCGTTGTGACACCCTCGTGGCAACGGCAAAAACCACGGAGTCGATGTCAACGGTCGATGGGGGGCAGTGATTGGCCAAATTTGGCAGATGCACGACTTGACCAGATTCTTTCATGCAGTCAATGACCCCGAGACACACATCCCACCAATCAAGAGAGAGGTAAACGCCTCCCCCTTGAAACCTCTCTCTTGACTACGGCAGCGCACGGAGTAGGACGTCGACCGTTGATGAGGGCTTTGATTGGTCTATCACGGACATGCACGACTTGGGAGATTCTGCATACGGTGATGCCAGTGTGACAGTGAGTGAGAATCTCGTCCCTCCGAGAGAAAATACACCTCGAGTCATCAAGCAATGACTTACTCCACCCCAACCGAACAAGGACCTTTATCACATGAAGAACGGTACACTGGTAGTAATACTCGCGAGGGTCTCGCCGTAGTAGCTGGTTTGCGATAACGTTCACGATCCCCTCAACGTAACATCAACTCACACGTAGAGAAACCGACTCAACCGGAGTGGGTGGTTGTGTGAATGATGAACCATGGAATGACAGGGAATTCCACATGTTGAAAGTGGTGGATTCTTGTCTGCGTCGAACCGAAGATTTGTCTGTTTTTTGGGGGGGGAGGGGGGGGCAGATGATACGGCACGAGTAGGAGGACGAAAATCGTCTACTACTATGTCATCCTCCGATGTAGATTGGCTTTTTTCATGTCTTTTACGTACAATTGCCCTCAGAAAAGTTCTCTCATCTATCAACTAGTCGTTTAACTGGTTACAAAGAACACACGCAATGGATCGCACTAACTAACAGGTCTATTCCACGAGTTCGACCTCAGCTGTTGGAATATCATCGTCTTCATCTTCTACTGGTGCTGCTTCTTCTACGGCTGTTTCCGTAACCGAGTCAGGAGCCATTAAACTCATAACTCGTTTAGCAAATCCAGAGGCATCTTCCATATCATATCCAGAGGTCATCCCCGCAACATCGACCAGCAGTCGTGCGTAATCCTCTGTGGCCTTGTCTTCCTTCTTCTCCTTCACCATATTATTCAAGACCTTCACGATGGGGTGTTTTGGGTTGATTTCCATGCAAACCTTATTCATGTCACTCATCGAACCGAAATCGGTACCACTAGCGACTGCTTGTGCCTTCATATAACGCTGCATACTCGGACTCATCCCGTACGCCCCCTGGACTAATGCAGCTGGAGAGTCTGTCAGCAAGTCTGAGACAGTGACCTTCTGAAGTTTCTTGGAAAACACAGTTTCGAGGTATCCAATAACGTCGACAAATTCACGATTCAGCTCTTCTTTCTTCTTCTTGGATTCCTCATTATCATCCTCCAATTTGATAGTATCCTTGGCAGCGTCGAGGATGTTCCTGTCCTTGTAGCTTCGTAGTGACTCGAACATGATTTCATCTAGTGGCTCGGTAGCGAACAAGACATCGTACCCTCGCGACTTGAGTTTTTCAATGACTGGAGACATAGCAGCCTTTTCCTTTCCATCACCGGTGACGTAGTAGATATCCTTTTGTCCTTCCGGCATGTTTTCAATGTACTTGTCAAGGGATGTGTACTCCTCGTCCGATGATGAGCTGAAGAACCGTAGGTACGAGGCGATTTCGGCACGGTTGCGATCGTCTTCGATGATTCCCACCTTCAAATATTTTCCAAAGTTGTTCCAGAATAGAATGTACTGCCCGTCTTCTTCAGCTGTCGCCAAATCCTTGATCATGTCAAGGGACTTACGAACTAACCGTTTGTTGATAATTGTCAGAACCTTCGACTTTTGCAGGATTTCTCGACTAACGTTCAGAGGAAGATCATCACTGTCGACGACACCCTTGACAAACTTAAGCCATCGAGGAAGAAGATCATCGAAGGAGTCATTGATAAAGACACGTTTCACGTAGAGACGGATGTTACGAGAGTTTTCGTCGAACATATCCTTGCTCAACTCGAAGGGTAGCATACCGGGGATGTAGAGAATGGACTTGCATTGAACTTGACCTTCCAGTACGAAATGCGTGTACTTCATAGGGATATCATAGGTGCCACGGAAAGCGGATTTGTAAAAATCCTGGTATTCCTCCTCAGTGACTTCACGAGGTGGTCGTAGCCAGACAGGTTTCGAGTTGTTGACTGTTTCGTACTCCTCCTTCGTTACCGGAACTGTCTTCATCTTGGGTTCTTCGCCTTCCTCTAGATCTTTGTTGGCATCTTCATCCGGAACTTGCGTGTATTCTGTTGACTCCTTCCAAATAGAAATGGGAAATTCGATGAACTCGGAGTATTTTTGAAGTAGTCCTTCAATCTTCGAGGCCTCGAGATACGCTGACGCGTCGTCCTTGAGATGAAGGATCAACTTGCTTCCAGACTCTCCAGAAATTTCATCGGAGGATACCTCCTTAATGGAATATGACGAGTCGGCTTCGGATTCCCACTGATATGTCTTACTTCCAGGTTGCATCGATTTCGTCACGACGGTCACCTTAGTCGCCACAAGGTAGGCGGAATAAAATCCGACACCGAATTGCCCAATTAGGTTGACATCTGCTGTCCCCTCACCCAACGCTTGAGCAAAGGCACGAGTCCCCGATTGTGCAATCTTTCCAAGATTATTAATGAGTTCATCCCTCGTCATACCGACGCCACTATCTTCAATGGTCAGTGTATTGTCGGCAGAATTCGCACGGATCTTAATTTCAGGCTTTTGTGTTTCAGATGATTCCGTCAAAGAGAGGAATCGTTTCTTATCACATGCATCGGCAGCGTTGGAGACCAATTCTCGAAGGAAAATATCACGATCGGAATACAAGGAATTAATAATCAAATCCATCACACGACCGACATCTGTTGTAAATCTGTTTTATTTGAAATCCGATGAGATTTTTCTGACAGACAAGATATCATGCAGGGCGACCGTTTTAACTATTCAGGTTCTTGTACTTACTCGAACGTTTCAGGATCAGCAGTAGTCGAATGGAGAATACTTCCTGGACGAGAAGAAACATGAGAAGTCTTGACGACGCCAAAGGAAGGTTTCCTTCCGACCGCCAACGAAGTGAAGGCACTGGTGGAAACAACCGAGGTTGACAAGGCTACGATCGATGCTGTGGAGAACTTCATGAGAGAAATGTAGTGGATTTGTGGTTATGCGAAAACAAATATATGGCGGTATGGATAAGGCGGTAAAGCAACTGATGTGTCGAAAATCGGATGTGATGTATGGATGTGGAGAGAAGATTTCGCTCGAAGAAAATCGTCCAGAAGTCGTTTGATGGCTCTGGATCCTCTTTTCGCCACGGCTGACGTACACACCGCAAATCTCCACGTGGAGCCAATGAAGTTTGTTCGGGAGATGAATCGAAGAAATCAACGGAAACAAAAATGAAAACGGAGAAGGGCTTGGAAACATGGGCTGGTGTGTGTTGAGAAGAAAGCCCCTGGAGTTGTATTCTTCCATTTCTTGTGAACACCATTATCGACAGCAAAAACCTACATTTCACTCAAGATCCCTAGTACAAAAGAAGGCTTATAATGTCATCATCCGCACGAGTAGCGTCGCGGATGTTTGTCTCCCATCGGATTCCCACGAGAAGAACTGTGTCTTCCTTGTCTACTCGGTTAGACATTTTCCAGACGTCGTCGTCTTCTTCTCCAAGAAGAATGATGCCTTTATCAATGTCTAGAAATTCTTGGTGTCAACAAAGAACGATGGTCGTAGTAACCAAGACAAGTTCAGCAGAGTTGGCAGCCGATGAAAAGATCTTGAAGGAATCTTCCGGAGATCTACTTAACAATTCAAACAACCACAACAACTATACAGTTCTATCAGAGGATTTGATTATTACACCAAGTTGTCTTGCAAGAGTTGAAAAACTTATTCAATTACGAAAAAGTAAGGGTGGAGAAGAAGAACCCTTTCTACGGGTCTTTGTAGACGCCGGGGGTTGTTCAGGGTTTCAATATCAATTTGAAATGGATGACCAATATGATCCAGACGAAGACATTACGTTGGTCGCTACGACGACAACGACAGATGCTGCCAAGCCCCGAATTGTCATCGATGAAACATCCCTTGGATTCCTCAAGGGAAGTACATTAGATTACATCCAAGAATTGGCCAAATCAGCCTTTGTCGTATCGGATAATCCCCAATCGGAATCGGCCTGTGGTTGTGGTTCATCCTTTGCTGTAAAGAATTTCTCTGCCAATCCAGCACTTGACTAACAAGTTAAAAAAAAACCTGTACTGCATATATTATACCAGCGAGAGACACATTTTTTTGGGAATAGGTAAATGTAGTGCAACACGGTGGATAGAAGAACAACAATTTCTTGTTTGGGCCCGTATCGTCAACTCGATACATGTCGCTCTTTCAGGGTATCCACAGACTTTCGTAGTAGACGTTCTTGTTCCATTTCCATATCTTGTATGGTTTGTTTGGATAGTTTTGATTTCTTTCGTCGCTCTGTGGTACCATTAGTATTAGTCTCCTCTTTCCTCTTTACAGTCAGCAAGGTTCGTGCCTCTTCCTCCCAAGCCACGAATAATGGTCTGTCACCAAGAGTACATGCCTTCGATACGATACCATCGCCTTCAACAATCTTATCGTGTTCGACCAAAGATGATGTTACCTCACTAAGAAAGGTGAAGTAGACGTTTCGAAGAGACTCAATCGAAGCCTTTGTAAAGGCTTGACTCGGTGCGAGTTGCTTCACTACTTGATGAAACTCATGGAGAGTAGGGCGTTCATGTGTTAGTTTTCGCTTCTTGCTGTTCATGATGAACTTGCGTTACTTCCCACCTTGGTGTGAGAAAACAGTCTTCGGAACAGATTCGCGATGCGAAGAGATAGTTTGAGAAACCGAATGGGGCTGCTGTGAACTGTCCTTCTCGGAGGGGATTATTGACGGTGACAGCCTACAATATACATTTCTTACTTTCAACACATGTGTTGTGTTACCCTGGACATTGTTGTATTCAGCTGTGCATTCTTTTTCGAAAGTAGGAATCTTATATGAAGCTGGCCAACCCCCGAGGGCACAATGACGTCGCTGTCACGAATCTGGACATCTGCTTCCAACCGACGAGTGTAGAGGTCACATTCGTGGTGATTGGAGGATTTACGCGCGCCCCCGGCTGGTCCAGTGGGTCCAAGGTGACGTATGTCACCCTTCCCACGTCCGAAGACGAGGGACGAATCCTTCGTCGATTTTGGATTCTGTTCGAACTACACCTTCGCTTGGTCATAATTGTTGCATTTCACTGATCGTCAACACCAAACGAAGCAAGATGCCGTCCTTCGAACCTGTGAAGGTAAGCCTTGAATACCCCTCGACATGTTGCATAAAGAGACATGATTTCAACCGTGTAGCCCATGTTCCTGATCTTGCCATTCTAATCGGTGCGTTGAATGTTTTATAGGCGAAAATGGAGGCCGAGGGTATTTCACCTTCGGCCATTTCAGCGTTTGAATCTACCTTCAACTCGTTGGTATCCGGAAATACTGGGATGATCCCAGAGTCTACAATTTCTCCGGCAGCAGATCTAGCAAACGCGGAGAGTTTCCCGAAGGATTCGGACACTAGCCTTTTGGCGTCGACCGTCGTACTGAAATTGAACGGCGGTCTTGGAACTGGTATGGGTCTTGACAAGGCCAAATCGTTGCTCAAGGTCAAGGGTGATGACACCTTTCTTGACCTTACGGCCAAGCAGATCATTGCGATGCGAAAGGATTTTGGAATGAAGGTCAAGTTTATGCTCATGAACTCCTTCTCGACGAGTGAGGATACCCTTGCCTTCTTCCAGGAAAAGTATCCTTCGCTTGCTTCGGAGGAGGGACTTGAAATGATGCAAAACAAGGTTCCCAAGCTAGATGCAACCACTTACGAGGTACGAGATAAGTTTGATGACACGAGTATCCTATGAGTCGGTTTCCATGTCTTAACTTTTTTTCTTCGTAGCCTGCCACTTGCGCAACGGATGCTTCCAACGAATGGTGCCCGCCAGGACACGGTGATTTGTATGCTGCACTTGAAGGATCTGGTAGTCTCGCTCAGTTGCTCAAGGACGGCTACAAGTACATGTTCGTTTCCAATTCGGACAATCTTGGTGCTTCGTTAGACCTTTCTATTCTTACGTACTTTGCGACCGCTGACGCCCCCTTCATGATGGAGTGCTGTGAACGAACCTCCAACGACAAGAAGGGTGGTCACTTGGCTGTCCGAATTTCCGACCAACAATTGATCCTCCGTGAATCTGCCATGTGCCTCAGCGAGGATGAGGACGCATTCCAAGACATCTCGAAGCACCGATATTTCAACACCAACAACCTTTGGATTCGCTTGGACAAATTGAAGGAGATCATGGACGCCAACGGTGGATTTATTCCCCTCCCCATGATCATGAACAGCAAGACTGTTGACCCTAAGGATGACTCGTCTCAAAAGGTCATCCAGCTTGAAACTGCGATGGGTGCCGCCATTGAGTGTTTCAAGGGTGCGACGGCTATCGTCGTACCACGTACTCGTTTCGCCCCCGTCAAGAAGTGTGACGACTTGATGTTGTTGCGAAGCGACGCCTACCTGATGGAGAACAACAAGCCTGTGTTGAACCCCGCATGTGGTGGAACTGCCCCCACCATGTCCCTTGATAGCAAGAAATACAAGCTGGTTGGTGCCTTTGAAAAGGCCACGACAGGCGGGATCCCTTCCCTTGTAAAGTGTACCAAGCTCAAGATTTCAGGCTTGGTGCGTATGAGCAGCAAAACAAAATTCGTCGGTGACGTTGAAATTGTCAATAATTCGGATGAGGCCAAGTTTGTTCCGACTGGAGTTGTAACTGGCAAAATCGATTTGACGGATGCTCCTGGCCTTGGACAACTTAAACCTACCACCGTCAGCACTGCTCCAATCAAGGGACAGAAACCCGGTACCTCAGGTCTACGAAAAAAGACCAAGGAGTTCATGGGCGAGAACTACTTGGAAAATTTCGTTCAGTCTGCGTTTGAGGCAATTATTGAAAGCGGTACGGTCATTTCGGAAGGCACCTTGTTGATCGGTGGTGATGGTCGATACTTTAACCCGGAAGCAATTCAGACTATCATCAAGATGGGTGTTGCCAACGGTGTCAAGCGTTTCTGGGTCGGACAAGATGGCCTCATGAGCACCCCAGCTGTTTCTGCCACTATTCGTGAACGTGGTCCGGTTTGGCAAAAGGCGTTTGGAGCGTTCATCCTTACTGCCAGTCACAACCCGGGTGGTCCCGAGGAAGATTTCGGGTACGATTTATGGCTCTGCCGCCCTCGGTTTTTTTGGTTGTTTCTCTCTCCTTTTGTGGCTCACATATCTCTTCAATCCAAACAGAATCAAATACAACTGCGAAAACGGTGGTCCAGCTCCCGACAAGTTGACAGAAGATATTTATGACAAAACTACTACAATCACGAGCTATAATATTTGCAAGGATTTCCCTGTTATTGACATCACCGTCCCTGGTATGACCGATGTCAAGGCGGCCGACGACAGCCAACAGGTCACCGTCGAAGTCATCAGTTCGACCGAATCTCACGTTACTCTATTGAAGACCATTTTCGATTTTGGTGCCATCAAGGCTCTCTTGGACCGTCCAGACTTTAGCATGGTGTACGATACAATGCACGGAGTCAATGGTCCCTATGCCAAGAAGATTTTTGTTGATGAACTCGGCCAACCTGAAGACGTGTGCATGAATGCTATTCCCAAGGATGATTTCAATGGAGGACACGCTGACCCTAACTTGACGTACGCCAAGGAGCTTGTTGCTCTTATGGGGTTGAATCGCAAGGGTGAAAAAGTGGATGTCGGTGATGCGAAAGTTCCTTCATTTGGAGCTGCTGCTGATGGAGATGGTGACCGTAACATGATCCTCGGCAGCCAGTTTTTCGTGAGCCCTTCGGATTCTTTGGCTGTCATTGCTGCTTACGCTGACGTGATTCCCTTCTTTAAGTCGCAAGGCGGCTTGAAGGGTGTTGCAAGATCCATGCCTACCAGTGGTGCTGTGGACCTTGTTGCCAAGGACTTGAATTTTGAACTGTTCGAGACGCCTACAGGATGGAAGTACTTTGGAAACTTGATGGACTCCAAAGCCATTTTCGGAGGTACTGACTACACTCCTTTCATTTGCGGAGAAGAAAGTTTCGGTACTGGATCTGACCACGTTCGAGAGAAGGACGGAGCGTGGGCTGTTCTGGCTTGGTTGTCTATCCTCGCATCTGTCAACACAGATGCCTCGCAACCACTCGTCTCTGTCGAAGATATCGTAACCAAGCATTGGGCCAAGTACGGACGCAACTATTACTGTCGTTACGACTATGAAGGTGTCGAAAGTGCCAAGGCTGCGGCGCTGATGGAGAAGATGCGAAGCGAGTTCGAGTCCAACACTGGAAAGTCGATCGGCAGGTTCACGATTGCCAAGAGCGACGACTTCACATATCTTGATCCCGTGGATGGATCTATAGCGACAAAGCAGGGAGTCCGCATCTTGATGGAAGACGGTTCCCGCATCATTTTCCGTCTGTCCGGTACGGCTGGATCTGGAGCTACAATCAGAATGTACATTGAACAGTACGAACCAGAGAAGATTTCCACCTTGGCTTCGGAGGCCCTTGCTGACTTGATCCGTGTTGCGTTGGACTTGAGCGACATTAAAACATTCATTGGAACCGAAGAACCTACCGTCATCACCTAAAGAATCTATGCGATCATTGTCGCTCTAACACGCGAATGACAACCCTAACCCATGAAACGCTACTCTACGTTTTTCCTGAATACATGCGGTCTTCCGATGCCGGTAGAGCCAAACATTTTAAGAACCTGTACTAACAGTAACAACCACATCCATATGAGATGCTGATGCAGCCAATTACTAGAGTAAGGTGTACAGAAGTCATAGTCAAGATGAACAAGTCGTTCCATCCGGGTGTGCCCTGACTGTAAAGTCCGGCTGACTACGGTAGTCACAGCAGAGATGTACGAATATAGGAATACTCATGCATATTACATGATAGATACGAATGTGGAAACGGGCCATCGTCCCTCGTCCACTGCGTGCCTGGGGGCTG
>Ga0194115_10005349_pt1 | contig 13382 bp, 4 predicted proteins | sample TA2MahsurfametaG_3_FD_148656 | JGI IMG/M metagenome (GOLD analysis project Ga0194115, IMG submission 148656) | Freshwater microbial communities from Lake Tanganyika, Tanzania - TA2015002 Mahale S4 surface | ecosystem: Environmental > Aquatic > Freshwater > Lake | place: Tanzania: Lake Tanganyika...
TGTCAACAAAGCTCTTCAGCAACAGTTAGTCATAATGAATCAGCTCAGGCAAGCGATTGCTTCGATGACTGATAGCATCAATCAGTATTGCGAAACATCACAAAAATGTTTTTCCGGTGAGCAGTGGGCAAAAGCCACTGAACAAGCAGGAAAATATGCGAAAGATACTGCAAGTGCAACTAAGACGACAGAGCAGCTAGGTAAAAAAGTTGCAGCTACTGCAGCTTCATTTCAAAAAGCGCTGCCTGTAATCGGTGGAGTTGCTGGCGGTCTGGCGGGTTTAAGGCAAGGTTTCTCAAATCTCTTTGGTCTGCTCAAGGGTGGCGTAAATATTTTAGGCACAGTTACTAAGAGCATTTTTAATTTAGGAAGATCTCTTCTTGCTGTTCCTTTCAACATACTGAAGGGTCTGCAAGGCATGGCTGCAGACAGTGGTGGAGGTGGCGGCGGCGGCGGCGACGACGGAATGGCCGAAGCTTTAGAGAATCTTCGTAAAGAAGTTGGCTTTATAGGGCCCACGTCTGACGCTGTCCAGAGTCTTACAGCAAGCATGGCAGGATTCAGCGACACAGGACTTGCTGCAACTAAAGTCTTTGGTAGCGCTGCTGAGAGAATGAAGTATCTCACAGAACTTGCTGTACAGATGGGCCCACAATTCGCAGCAAATGCTGAAGAATTTAAAAGAAATGGTGGTGCTCTTCTTGCATATCAAAAGGGCTTAGGGCTCACCGGCGAGCAGATGGGCATTATTGGAATTAAAGCAAAATCCATGGGCGCTCAGATGGGTGACGTTTTAAATGACATGACTAAACAGGCCCTTCACATGTCTAAAGCATTTGGCCTAGATGCGAAGGTGATCTCCAAAGACATGGGTAAAGCTATGCAGGATGTGGCCCACTTTGGACACTTGACTAGTCAGCAGCTCGGCTCTGCTGTTGTCTATGCAAACAAGCTAGGTGTGTCGATCGATAAATTGACTGGTTTGATGGACCAGTTTGATACTTTCGACAAGGCAGCCGAATCTACATCGATGTTGAATGAGCAGTTTGGAACCAACATCGACGCCATGGAGCTCATGGCAGCGCAGAGCCCAGCAGAGAAGATGGAAATCTTAAGAAAATCTTTCCTAGCTACGGGCAAAGATCTTTCTAAGCTTAGTTTTCATGAAAGAAAATTAATTCAACAGCAGACCGGTCTAGACGCAGCGACTTTTGATGCCGCGATGGCATCAAAAGAACAGGGCGACATGCTTGAGAATATCAACAAAGAGTCCAAGAAAGCTGAAGACACTACGCTGAAGCAAGCAGATGCCATGAAACAACTTGCAGTTCAGATTGAAAGAGTTGTGAAGAGCGGAGGCGGCGGCGGCGGGGGCGGCGCAGGTGGTTCATCTTTCTTGGACAGCTTCGTAAGGGGGTTCACTGAGGGAATTACAAAATCTGAAGAATTCCAGAAGGTTCTCATAAATCTAAGACAGTCCATGAAGCACGTTGGTAAGCTGGGCTTTGATTTGGGTAGCATGTTCGTCAAGTCTTTCCCGGGTGTCAGCAAGATTCTCGAGGGACTAGCTGATCTCTTCAACCCTGCAAGATACAAGAAGATGTGTGACGGCGTCTTAAAAGCTTTTACAGACTTTAAAAACGGATCGATCAAAGACATGGGCGGCCTAATGGATCGCCTAAAATCAGTCTTCTTTGACTTCTTTAATGAAGGTACAGGACCGGGTAAGAAAATTCTTGAAGGTTTTAAGAAATTCTTTGAAGCTATTATAAAAGGTATTGCGGGTCTTAGCAAGTGGGTAGTTGATCAAGTAGTCAATATGATCACTAAGTTTATTGACTATGTCAAGAATCCCACAGCCTTAGGCAAACCAGGTATGGGTGGCTTCTTTAAGATGTTCGAGCCACTGCTTGATGCTTTCAAATATGCTTTTGAAAAATTGGGACCACTCGTTGGGCCTTTGCTAAAAGCACTTGGCAAAAAAATCTATGAAGTTGTAACTTCACCTGAATTTTTGGGTTTGTTAAAAGAATTCGGCCCAAAGATAGCACTCGTTCTTTTTGGACCCTCTCTACTTAAGTCAGCTGTGGGTGCTTTGACAGGGTCAATAACATCGGCTGCAACCAGCGCCATATCAAGTGCATTTTTAGGCGGAGGAGGCAAGAAGATCTCCGAGATGACTTCCAAAGAATTTGCCAAAATGATGCAAGGCGCCGGTGAAGGCGTCGAGACTGCAGGCGGAGGCTTTTTTGGTAAGATTGAAAGTTCTTTTGGCTCTGCAACTGCAAAGGTCAGTGAGACACTGGGGCCGAAATTGATGAAAGCATTTAAGTTTGCAGGTGTTGCTGCGGTTGTCATCGACGCAGGTGTCAATGTTAGTGAGTCAATTGATAAGTTTAGTGGAGAGCTAGAAAAGAAAGGTTTCGATCCTGCTACAGCAAAGATAGCAGCAGGCACGCAAGGTCTCATCAATACACTCACTTTCGGTCTATTACCAGAAGGATTCCAGCAGACATTAGCAGGCATATTTGCTGAAATGTACGACTCCATCTTCAAGGGCCTCGACAGCGCTTTTGGTCCCGGTTTCAGCGACGGAATCAAAAAATTCTTCTCAGCACAATTTGAAATTTTAGCCGGAATTGGAGATTTGGCTTTAGCGCTGTGGAATGGTGATTCTGCAAAAACAAATGCTTCTTTCGAGAGAATAGCAAAGGGAATGTTTGACTCTCTTATGGGCGTCATAGAAACAGCTGCCAATGTTCTCTTGAAGATAGGACCACTCATCTTAGAGTATCTATTTAAAGGTCTAAGCTGGTTATCTAGTAAAGTAGGTGATATTCTTCTTGCACTTAAAGACATTCCATTGATCGGCGGAATATTTGAATTCTTAGGGAATGCATTTAAGGGACTGGCTGATGTTTTTGACTGGATATCTAATGCATTTGGAAAATTAGCAGATTTCTTTAAGGGACAGAATGTCACAAATGTGCTGAGAGAGACTGCACAGGGAATAATAGACTTCTTCTCTGCTGTGTGGGATAAGATAACATTTGTTCTAGATGCTGTCACTCTACCTTTTAGAATCATGTTTAACCTTGTAAAAACAATCTTTCAGGCAATTTGGGAAGAAGTAATTTCTCCTGTTCTTGGCTGGATAGTTGACAAGGCTATGTCGGTGTGGGATGGAATCACCTCTGGCTTGCAGATGCTACAAACACTCTTCACGACTATCTTTAACATAGTCTACAATGAAGTCATAAAACCAATTTTTGATGCTATCTGGGGCGCAATATCCCCAGTGCTAGGTTGGATAGTAGACAAGGTAAATGCTGTATATGAAGGATTTAAGCAAGCATTTGACTGGATCTGGAACACGATATCTGAATTCATAAACAAGGTCGTAGAATGGGGCCATCGTCTCTTAGATATCCTAACAGAGCCCGGCACTAAAGCAAAAGATAGACTGATCAATGCTTTCAATTTAATCTGGGAAGGAATTACTTCCATACTTTCTTTTGAAAAGTTCAAAGAACTTGGCGGAAAGATTTTGGACGGTCTTATAGGCGGATTGGGAGCCATCAAAGACAAGATAAAAGAAAAATTTACTGGTGCTGTTGATAGCGTCAAAGATTTTCTTGGAATTAAATCACCTTCGAAAGTATTCTCTGACATGGGCGGAAATATGGTTGACGGCATGATGTCATCTTTTACAGATATGCCCAAGAAGCTTCGAGAGAAATTTGTTGGTGTGCTCAAGGATGTGACAGGCATATTTGACGACATGAATAAGATGATCGGCGATGCTGTAAAGGGATTCTTAAAAACAATCACTGATGTTTTTAACAAGATAATTGATGGACCCGTAAAAGAATTCCCACTTAAGCTGAAGGATGCAGTTGAAAAAGTACTACCCATAGTTGATAAGATCTTTAAAGACGTTCTAGATTCGATAAAGAAAAATTTTGATGCTGTCTTTGAAGTTATACAGCACGTAACTAACAAAATACTAACTTATCTCGAAACAAATATTCCACGTGCACTTAAAGTTTTTAAGGACCTAAAAGAAGGAATAACAGAGCTCTTCAGCCTCGGTCCAATAATGAAAATTTTTGATGCTCTCGTGGATGGGATATTAAAAGCTCTAGGCAAACTTGCCGCAGTGCCAGTCTTTGCAGAGCTGATTGCTCTTGCAAAGAAAGTGTTTAAGATTGGTTCCCCCTCTAAGGTATTCGAAGATATAGGCGACAGTATCGTCGATGGTGTACAAGGCTCTTTGACTAATTTGCCAGAAGTTGCAAAAAAGAATTTTGACGCCATGGCTAAACAAGCAGAAGATTCATCTAGTAAAATAAAGATGCCTGCCGCCGCCGCCGCCGCCGGTCCTGCTGTAGCAACGCCTCAAGCACCTTCGATGCCTGATCCTGCTGCAATTGCAGGTTACAAATCTTCAGTGACCCAACTTGAAGCCTTAGCAGATTCTTTTAGCATTATTCAAGAAAAAATCAGCAAATTCTCAGGATCTGCATTAACTAATTCTTTCAAAGAATTACAGAATATTGCGAAGGCGGTCAAAGAACTTGATGACGCACTTGCCCAAATAGGCAAAATTGATCTTAAGCAAAGAATAGCAAAAGTTGCCGGCGGCGCGGGCTTGGACGGCGGTGGCGTGTATACAGTCAAGAGCAAAGACGTCAATATTAATATTGCACTTCAAGTTACCATGGATGTAGGCAGTGTTGAGTCGGCAATTATTTCAAGCACAAATTCTAGAATAAAAAAGAGCATTAATTTTGCTGTTGATGGAATTGGAAAAGACGCTGATACTCTTGCCGAAGAAGGCAAGAATATAAAGGAGCCATATTACCTCTGATAATTTAATTAGTGTATAGTACAGACAAATGATAAACAAAGAAGATTTTTTAAAAATGGTACATGGAAATGATGCAGTAAAAACTGCCGTTCTTCAATTAAAGACGCAAAAAGAACAAAATCAAATTAGAGCATGCATAGATGAAGTTATTGGAAAACTTTATGATGGTATTGTCAGTGTATATGTTCCTGTGCAAAATAATACAGACGTAATTAAGAAAATGGCAGAAGAGGAAAGCTCAGAACTAATTAGCAATACAGAACCAGAAAAAGCAATTAAAGACAAATGACTGACAAGAAGCTTGACACAGGCACGGGTGGTTTCACTCTAGGCAACAACAGAACGCCTGACACCAAAGTGTACACTTACGACGTCGGTATTGAGCGTGATGTTGTGGATGATGGCAACTGGAGTGGGCTCAATCCAGGCGTTGATAAACTACCTAGAGATCTCTCTGCAGCAACTAAGAAAACATTAGCACAGTATTTGTCAGACACTACACTTGGAATAACTGACTCAGTTCCAACTCAGGCTGTCGGTGCAGGCAATAGATATAATGTTCCTCCGCCGATCGGGATTGATGTTAAAACAACGACGGATCAAGGCACACCTGCAGGACCTCAATATTTTAATTACGAAAATTCGTTTGAACCTCTTCTAGGACACGGAGGAGAGTTACCCACACAACAATCACAGAATTCTCGACCATCACTACCCAGACCGCAGTGGTTTACAGAAAAAAGAATTTCTCGCGGTATGATCAGAAACAAAGTTACAAATGCGGATTCTGGTGTGCCTGATCAAATAGACGGCAATGATCTCCTAAGAGTGCCTGTTAAAGCTACGACATCTGATGTGACAGCTGCAGGAATAATCGTAAATAACTTATCAGAAGCATTTACTAAAATAGACGACGATCATCCTGTTGCAGCATACAGTACATCTTTAATTAAAAATAGGTGGACTAGCAATAATAGATTTTCTCCTCTAGATAGGGGAGGACGTCCAACAAGAGACGATATGCAGTATCGACCTCTTGCCGCCATCAAATACAAGTCAGGCGTTTCTTACACGCCAGAACAATATATACAAGGCTCCGAAGTTACGACAATAACACAAGAACAATTAGCAGGAGTTGGTAATACGCTATTAGCAAGAGCTAGTACTGAATTGACAGCAACTGATTCAGATTTTGATCCTGCCAATGCCGGATTTCAGACAGCAGCATCACTGTTACCGGGTTTTGGTCAGCTAGGTCTTGCAAGAGTGTCTGAGCTAGTCTTGCAAGCTAAAGATGTATTAAATAACATGGATCTTACGCAAAAAGACGGTGATGAACCTTCACCCGGCATAGATGCTGCAAACTATACAAGCATAGGTCCGGGCATAGATACTGCACTTTCTTTTGACTCTCCTTTAAATTCTTTTGGCTCTTTAAACAATCCATTCGATCCCTTTACAGGTTTTGGCGCCATTGGAATGCAGGTTATCTCTATAGCGCTAGTAATTGCAGTTGCAGCAATACCAGGTCTCATTGGATCACAATTAGGAGACTTTAAGACATCACCAGGACCAGGTGAAAGTACAGTTGATGAATATGGTCGACTGCCAATGGGTCGCTATAGACAGCTTAAAAAAGCGACACAGACATTATCTGTAAGTAATGTAATAGAGCAAATAGCAACGGGTCAGTTCTCTATCTCTGATCTTTTAGGATTTAGACCAACAATTTACCCACTAACCAAGTGCATCACAATCGGAACTCTTGTTTTCTTTGGTTTGTTTAATGGAAAAGTTACAGATAACGATACAAGCGAAATAGACGCGGGTCAAGCTGTTTTAAAAGCTCTTACGCTAAGCGGGACTGAAGCCTACGTTGTTATCTGTAGATCTATATTTAGATCTTTCTTAAAAATAGTAGATGAACTAATAAAAGTTGGTCGATCTTTCGCCAATCCGACAGCAGGTGTTCAGCAGCTTCTAAGTTTTGTTGATTTTTTTAGAAACTCCAAGGTAATGCGTGCACTAGACACTTTTGCTCAGCTTGGAGATCAAATGTTTCTTGATGATTCAAGACATTTAGATAAAAAAGCGCTGGGCTTTGGTGCTGGAATGAAGAAATCTGGTGTTGATGCCCTATCCATTTCATCTGATTCAGCCTATAGAAAATCAAGGCTAATTTCTTTAGCATCACCGCTTACGGAGCCCGACAATAAAAATTTGAGACATGCATGGTCATCGTTTAGATCACCTGACATGTTAATCCTTCCAAAAACGCTTTTACTTTCTTCTCTTGTGGGTGAGAAATTAGACTCAACAAAAATTATACCTGATATTGAAGATGACGAAGGTGTTGGCACTAGAAATGGTCCTGGTTCTAGTTTTTCCACTGATGTTCAGTCTTTTACCCGTGCAGGAAGAGACCCCGCAGGCAGAGGTCTATTTAAGGGTGTCTATCACATCACTGAAGAGGGCATAAGAATCCCAGAAAATTTTAGAAAAGCCTTTGAAAAAAGACTTGACGCTGAATACATGCCGTTCTATTTTCATGACGTCAGAACAAACGAGATAATAAGCTTTCATGCATTTCTAACGGGTTTGTCAGATGGGTATACAGCTTCATACGACTCAGCAGAAGCTTTTGGCAGGGTTGAATCCATCAAAACATACAAGGGAACAAATAGAAAGATATCAGTAGATTTTCTTATCGCTTCATTGAGTCCTGAAGATTTTGACTACATGTGGTTAAAGATAAACAAACTCACAACTTTGGTTTATCCACAATTTACCACAGGAAAAACATCGTCATCTGATAATTTTTCAATAACTGTGCCGATGAGTCAGCAAATTTCAGCTTCTCCTCTAATCAGATTAAGAATAGGAGATTTAGTCCAAAGCAACTATTCAAGATTTAATTTGTCAAGATTATTTGGGTACACGTATGAAAAGGACAAAGTCGTCGGTGGACAAAATCCATTTGACGGCTCTAAAACCTATACGGAAGTAAAATCCCAAGAAGTAGAAGACATTATTAAAAATGCATTAACAACGCCAGGCACTGTCTTTCTCTCTTCAGGAAAATTAAATTTCCCACCAGTAAAAGACAAAGAAGGACCCAAAGAGTCTGTGGGTTTGCCTCATCTAAATTTGCGCTTAAAGTTAATAAACACGGGCGTAAAAAATGTAACTCAAACACCCAATCTATTTGAAAAGTCTGGGGGCACCTACGCATTGTGTGAAGTTATAATTGATCCTGACTTGAAAGAAGCTGCTAAGCGAGATCAGCTAGAACTTTTATTTGGATCTGAAGCAAAACCCCACAATAGATACATTGGCGCAAGATGTCTAGTTCAGCCGAGCGCTTTAAGATTATCAGACGCATCTATCAAGCAGATATTTAACACAAAATTACCATCAATATCTGGCATGAACGTCGTCAGCGAGTATCAGAACGGTGTTGAATTGTTTATGAATCCGCTTGATAACGCAGTAGTCAAATCATTTGAATCGTCAGGCGGCAGAGGTCTTCCGGGCTTCATAGATTCGATGAACTTTGATTGGTATTCTTCTACAGTTTGGGAAGAAGAAATTGGCAAACGTGCTCCTAAGATCTGTAAAGTAACAATTTCGTTCTCACCGTTCCATGACATAACACCCGGCCTAGATCACAAGGGCTCAAACAGAGCGCCGTTATATCCGCTTGGTCCACACCGACCTAATTTTAAATTTTAGTTTATAATCATTGAAAAGTATTTATGACAATCGGAAGATACAGCGTAGACTTTAAGATAGATAGAGGCAATCAATTTGAGACTTCTACTTTTGTGTCTAAAATAAGACAAGGCATAAAAAATGGAAGCATACCGATTGTTGGTCAACTAGTCGTGACGGGCTTGGACAGACTTGACACACTTGCAGGAACGATTTACGGTGATGCAAAGCTCTGGTGGGTTTTAGCTGCATCTTCAAATATTGGCTGGGGCCTACAAGCACCACCAGGTACTGTAATCAATATAGTTAATCTAGAGAATGTCCAGGAGTTACTACTATAATGGCATCAGATTCAGCAAATTCATCTACAAATTTGTCTGATGTGTTTGACTTATTGTCACCACGTGGCTTAGGCGCGCGAGTAAAATCAGATCAGGCTGATAGAGTTCCTATTGATGAGCAAGTTAGAACATTTCTAATTGACAAGGGTAAAAAATTCGAGGACATAAAGGGATTAATTGAAGCTTTTTTTACTAGAAAAAATCTTGCCGCCGCAGGTGTCGATGCTGCTGTGATAAACAATCAAATACAAGGAATAGCACGAGACCTTCATGGTATATCTAAAAATTTTGGAACTCTTTGTGAAAAAGTAGACTATCAAGATTCCAAATACTGGTCGCAAAGAGGCGACAAGGGAATTGAAGACTCGCCCGGTTCTCTGTTTAAGCAAATATTCGGCGACCTTTTTGAAGATGTTCAGTGTGATGTTTCTATTTTTGCTTCAACAGACCCATATTTGAGTCCTGCAGTAGCCAGCACCGAAGACGTTGAATTGTTCTTAAATTATACGCCATCAATAGTTGCAAATCAAATGGTGCCCTACCTTGAGGTAGAATTTGCAAGCAATAAGCAGCACAATAGAGATCCATCATTTTCTCATTTGAGCACCCCAAGTATTCTTAGATTTTTATTGGGCTCTGTTCCTATAGGGCCCTCAATGCCTCTACCGACACAGTCCTTAATACGAATTCGTGAAGCAGGCAAGAACCAAATTACGGGTGCACTCACAACAGACGTGCTTGCTGGCATGGAATTATTTCTGTCTCCACAGTCGCTTACAAACATGAGGACATTAGATGGCCCATCCAGGCTAGTGCCAGTAAAGCCATTTTTACCATTTGCGTCTATAGCAAATTTTGAAGTGACTATTCTTAACGCCGGTTCCGGCGCTATGGCACACAAAAAAGGAAAGCTGCAGATTATCATTCACGACAAAGCAAGAATAGCTGAAATGTCTGAATTCTTTAGAGGCCCATCTGGTTACGGCACCATGAAGATTTGGACTTCTTACGGATGGATAGCAGCGTCACGAAATGATGCCTCAGAGGATCAATATGCTCGTTTCATAAATTCAACGATGCACATGGAAGATTGTTGGCAAGTAATGAACTCTCAATTCCAATTTGATCAAACTGGAAAAGTTCAAGTTACTCTTGATTTGGTTGGATTAGGTGCGGGTCAAGTTTCTCGAACTTCAATAAAAGTAGCATCGGGACTGCAAAAAACTTTAAATGGCTTCAATAAGATCTTAGAAGAAATAAAAGAAACTTCTAGAAACATATTGAAACAGCCTTTGGGGCCTGACGCTCGAATTACTCAGATTTTGAATGCTGCGTCCTCTGGTGGTATGCTTCCTGCTGATATTAAAGTTGAGCAATTGGACAAAATTATAGAAGCAACAATAAACACCTACGTGACGAATGGCACTCTTGATGGTGACAAAGCAACAAAATTTATCGGTGAATTAAAAAACGTTTTAAACCCAACGAAATACAAACAAGGAATTGCAATAAAGAGAGCTGAAGCGCTTAAGGATCAGATCATAAACATCAAAGGACATGACCCATTTCTTGCAGGTGAAGTTGCAGATGAATCTAAGCAAAATTCACCACTACAAGATTTTTTTAACCCTGATCTAATTAAAGAAATTAGTTACTTTTTCAACCCGCCTCCTATAATCCTCACTGAAGAAGCAGAAAAAGCCGCGAAAGATGCATCAAGTTCAACAGCAAGTCCAACACCACCACCAGGTCAGGGTGACAATAAAGAAATTCCTCGACCAACTATCAGTTTAGACAAAAATAAAAAAGTCATGTCTTTTGGCAAGCTCTTTTGCAGTCTTGCACTTCCTGCAATTATTGAAGCTAATTTAACCACCATAAAGGCCAACAAAGCTGCTGAAGTGCAAGTTTTATTCTATGCTTTAAATGATGAATGTGGACCGGTTAGTGGCGCAAGTTTAGCAGAATTTCCAATCGACATGGAAAGACTTGCTTATGCACTTGACGATTCTCTTAAAATATTAAATAGATCTGACATGACGATAGACGAATTCTTAAAAGTAGTCATCAACAGTCAGTTTGGAGATGATAGATCAATAGGCTATGGGATGCTCAGTAAAAATTTATTTGCGCCCTTTGATAAAGATAAGCCTGGTCCGGCAAATCAAGAAAAAAATAAGCTATATGAATCAGCTTTAGCTGAGTGGCAAGCAAAAAATCCTACTTTTGCAAAACCTGTCATAGAGATGGTGCTAGAAACAACAAAGCCTGAAGAAACTTCTGCGTCTAGAATACACAATTTACAGAAACCTGATAGACCTCCTGCAAAAGATGAACAAATAATTTTGAGAATTCACTTGTATGACAAGCAGAGCAATCCTAGAAAATTATTTACACAAATAATGGAAATTTCAGGGCAGTTATTTGTAGGAGCCTTTAATGACTCTGAACAAAGAAGAAGACTGAGCGCAAAGAGCTCTATAAAAGACAAGATTGAAGAGATTGGAAAATTACAAAAAGAATTCGAAGACGCGCAGAAATCTCCGACGTCTGCCGAGGCTGTTAGAAAACTTGCTGCAGAGAAGGGATTCAAGTTAAAAACTCCCGATGGACGATCCACACCGATTCCTATTGAACAGAAATTATACGGTCCCTATGGAATTAGAGCAAATTTACAGAAGCTTGCACCCAATTTGATCGTGGGAATTGACGGAACTTTAATAAAAACAGCCACTTTACAATCAAAGACTGATGGATTGATGGCAGCTGCAAATTTGGTTAATATCATGAAGCCCAAAGATGGTGGAAGTTCAAACACAACTGAGCCACCGCCCACGGGACTTGAGGGTCCTGGCGGATTACCTCTGAGAACTGTTCCTGCACAGCTAAACATAACTACAGTGGGCTGCCCTGCAGCGAGATTGATGCAGCAATACTTTGTGGATTTGCAGACGGGTACATCTCTAGACAATCTCTACACTTGCACGCAAGTTGCACACAAGCTGTCCCCTGGAAAGTTTGAAACTACCATGACTTTTGCATTCACAGACGGTTACGGAAAATTCACTGCACCGCCTAGCATCGCCACGATCCTATCTAGACAAGGCAAGCAATTACAGCAGGCACAGGCTGACGCGGAAGCTGCTGCGGCCGCAGCAGCCACCCCTGCAAAGAAGCCAGGTACCGGCAAAGAAAATCCGAAGAAACCTACCAAGGCATCAGACCCCGCAAAACCAGAGAATAAACCTCAGCCCGAAACTCCCGAGTTTCCTAAAGAAGCAGACCCTCCTCAAGACCCGCCGCCCGGTACCCACTCCGCTTAATATTGCTGTAATTGCACATGCGCATGAGCTTGTTGTAAGATGCACGTGTGAGGTCTTACTGTATTCATTCCAATTACTTGGGAACCGGCAAGCATTTTTGCAAACAGCCCGACGGTTTCAGCTGGCGTGATTCACAGCCTAGAGATTCTTGGCTGTTATCTAACAGTGGAAAGGCTGGCGGTAAGTGCCTTAACACGCTCCTTGCGCTAAATTCTATTGATCTGCCAAAAATACCAGACAACTATGCTGCGGTCATGGCACAGCTTGTCACGGGATCCAACGTTCAGATCCCGTGGCAGCACGTGTTACCCAGAACGGTCTACGAAAATTACTTTAAAAATACTGTGAAGGTAATTGAGGACGTTTTTTCTGAATTACCATTTGACTATTACGATGCAGCTTGGTTACCGGGCTCTGAGCTTCTGCGATGTCTCAAACCTGCTAAGATCGACACCGCCGCTTGGCATCGGTTCTTAGAAGAAGCTAATGTGAACGCCCCCGTTCTTGCTTCGTTCAAGCCCGACCCTCGAGGCTTCGCGGACGTGCCCACCTACAATCGTTTCGGTACTCGCACGGGTCGACTCACAGTGTCTGACGGGCCCAATATACTCACCCTAAAGAGAGAGCACCGGGCAATACTGCAGTCGTCTTTCAGGGAAGGTGCGATCTGTTCTTTGGACTTTCGAGCTCTTGAACCCCGCATCGTTCTCGCTGAAGCGGGTCGAAGCAGTGATGCTGAAGACATCTACGGTGAGCTTGCTGAGAAGATCTTTGGAGACAGAACTAATCGTGACGCAGTGAAAGTGGCTGTCATCTCTGAGCTGTACGGTGCGGCGAAGGAGTCGCTCCGGGCTCGTTTGGGAATCTCTCAGGCGAAGATCGACGCCTTCGTGAAGGGTATCAACGACTTCTTCGGTCTTGAAGCTCTCCGCGAGCGCCTGACGACGCAAGCAGCATCGGGTAGAATCATTAACCGATTTGGTCGTCCACTGCGCGTGGATCCTGAAGCGAAGAACCTGTTCATCAACACCTACGTGCAGAGTACTGGAGTGGACGTGGCTATGATCGGTTTTAATACTATTTTACAAAAATTAGGTACAGAAGGCGTGAGACCGCTATTTGTTCTACATGACGCTA
>Ga0194115_10005351_pt1 | contig 13379 bp, 12 predicted proteins | sample TA2MahsurfametaG_3_FD_148656 | JGI IMG/M metagenome (GOLD analysis project Ga0194115, IMG submission 148656) | Freshwater microbial communities from Lake Tanganyika, Tanzania - TA2015002 Mahale S4 surface | ecosystem: Environmental > Aquatic > Freshwater > Lake | place: Tanzania: Lake...
TACGCTCCAAGATCCTCCATCGGTGGCTTTTGCCGCCAACAAAACAGCGGTAAACGTGGGTCAAACTGTGGCTTTGATTTCTTCCTGCTCCAGAACTACTTCTTACACTTGGTCGATTACGCCCAATACCTATACCTTGCAGTCGGGCTCTAAACTGACCGATAAAGATCTTTACGTTTCATTCAGCGCAACGGGTTCATACACCATAACTCTGGTAGGCGCTAACTCATCGGACAAAACAACAGTAACAAAGCAGAACTACATCAACGTTTCGAATACATCCAATTTGAATCCCGTATGTGATTTTACGGCTGATATCGTTACGCCAAACAATGTTCAAACAGTTCGTTTGTTTGATTTGAGCGACAATACACCCACCGAATGGCAGTGGACCATTAATCCAACAACCTTTAGTTATTTGAATGCAACCACGTCGACTTCTAAAAATATTGATGTGAAGTTTAACGCATTTGGAACTTATTCTGTAACCCTGAAAGTGACCAATGCCAGAGGTACTGACCAAAAGACAAAGACCAATTACATTACGGTTGCGGCGAACGCCAATAAGCAACTGAATAAATCCTTTGTTACGTTATTCCCAAACCCAGCAACTGATAAAATCTCTGTGAAGGGTATTGATGCCGTGGTCGATGCCTCGGCAATTTCATCGAGCGGTGCGGTTGTTCGATTGCAAACCCAAGGAAGCGACATCGATGTGTCTACATTGTCTTCCGGTATCTATTTTATCACCCTTACCGATAACACTGGGGGCGTATTTCAAACCAAATTAATTGTTAATCATTGAGTTGGTTGTCCAAAATGAATTTTAAAAACCCGTTGAAAAACGGGTTTTTTTTGTTGGCCATTTGGTCCTTCGCCCTCGCCTTGCTAACGCAACGGCTCGGGCGATCCATTACCCTGACTATTATCCAACATCAAGTAGATTATTCATTACCCACAGATACCATTCAATCGGCCGGACAGCCGCAAGATTTTTCAGTCTCGGCCTATTTCTCATTGGTCATGTTGGTCCTTTCGCTCCTGCCATACAGACTCATCCTGCTTAAAATTGCCCAATCCATATTTATCCTCACCCAGGGTATTCTCGTTGCCATAGATATTCACCTGCTGCAAACTTGGAATTCACGGTTCAATCTCATGGCCCTCAATATGCTTCAATTCCCAGAGGTTACCTTGCAATCGCTATCCAATGGCCAAATTTGGTCGGCCGTGTTGCTCCTGTTGGCCTTAGGTGTCTTGGCCTTTTTTGCAGCCAAAGGCTTATCCATTCTGTTCAATCCCCCCGATGTGCAATGGAAATTTTCACCCTGGCCAATTATGCTCTTGCTGCCTTTGGCCCTGGCTGCCCGCGGTGGATGGCAAAAAATCCCCCTGAACACGGCCGATGCACACTTCGGAACCGATCCCCTTTTAAATGCCATCGCCACCAATCCCAATTGGAATATCATCGCCCTTTCAAAACAACCCTCCCTCAAAGTAAGGGCAGATAAAGCCCTTATGAATGCTGGCATAGAGGCGTTTGCCCTGAAAACCTATACCGGTCCGGATACGTTTCCGGGCGGACTTCGGAGAATGCCACAAATCATCCGTAGAGGTTCCAATGTCCTATTTGTAGTGCTCGAAGGCATCAATCAACATTGGCTCGAAAGCCGACAAGCAACCGCAACACCATCCAAATACCTCGATGGATTTCATACCAAAAGTGAAAATCAATGGGAAAGCAGTAAATCGGCCATGCCAAACCTCGTGAAATTGGCCCAAGAAGGGATGTGGTTTAAAAGAGCCTATGCAACTGGGGATCGGACCGACAAAGGACTGGCCTCAATTTTTACTGCATGGCCCTCGCAGCCATGGCAAGGATTGTTGTTCCAACCGAGCAAATGGAACTTGGTATCGAACCAGAAATTGCCCGCGAAATTTCAGCACGCAGGCTACAGTACCAGCTTCCTGTATGGCGGAGATCCTTCGTTCGCCAACATGGGCTCGTTCCTAAAATTTATTGGATTTCAAAACATTGTTACCCCGGAAACTCAGGAATTGTCGAGCTGGGGACTGCCCGACAAACAAATGGTACCCAGGGTAATATCGCATCTCAAATCGGCGAAAAAACCATTCTTTTCAGCGTGGCTTACCCTGAGTAGTCATGAGCCCTACGAGGTAGTAACAGAAAAAGGACTCACCCAAGCCCAACAACTACGCAAATCCATAGAGTATACAGACAGAGCCATTGGAGAATTGCTGATGGGACTGAAAGCCGCAAACTTGTATCATTCAACGGTGCTCATTTTTGTTTCAGACCACGGTAAAACTGTGGGCTTACCAGTAACGGAAGATTACGAACAAGAGTTTTTTAGAATTCCGATCATTGTTACTGGTGGACCTATCCGCGACATGTATCGTGGTGTTGCGCCTTATTTGGTTGTGAGTCAGACCGATATCTATGCCACATTGGCAGAGCAGTTACTAGAAAACGAGGGTACCGTGCCATTTTCAAGAAACATGTATTTTGCCAACCACCCGGGAATGGCGCTTTCTTTTATTGATGGAAAAGCGATTCTCAGCGCTACGGGCTTCAGGCACAGCCTGTTATTGGATCGATTTAATCGATCGACAGCCTCTGATTCCATTGTATTGGGACTTCAATCGCAAATTATTCGCAAATATTTTTCGAAATGATGTAACATTTTGGATGGGTTTTACGTCTATCTATTTGTGGCATTAAATTTGACAAAAGTTAAACATGCGTAAAAGATTGAAAAAGAACTTCACACTGATTGCCTTTTTACTGCTGATGAATGTGGTTGGTTTTCTATCTGCCCAAGCCTATTTCTCAGAAACAAAAGGTTCAACTCATTTCAGTACTCAGATACTGTTAGAAACCGTTTCTTTCAATCCCAAAATGATTGCCCCATCCAAATGGTTGGAATTGGGCATCGATTTGTTGAAGAAGAACCGCTAGCGCTGAAGGAGGCCTATATTGGGTTTTCAAAATTCTCTCCATACTTTTTTTTCGGACTGTGAGAAGTCTATCAGTAAACACAAATTGTATCATGTGTTGTTCTGGTTATTATATGCTTCACTCACGGCCTCGGTAATTCGTATCGGTAATTCTTGGTTCGATTCATTCCAGCGACAGTTGCCCATTTTAACAACCCATGCTTTGGTTGTATACGTGAACTTGTATGTGCTTTTACCCAAGTTGCTGTTGGTGAGGAATTATTTCACCTACATTCTGTCGGTTCTGTTGTTGATTGCGGGTGCAACGTTTCCTTTGGCCATTTTAACCCATAGATTGGTTGCGCAAGAGGTAATTCAAGATGAAGTGTGGTCGTCGTTTTTTCTCTTTCTTATTGCGGTTGGATTATTTTTTAGCCTGATTCTCTCCATGACCTTGAAATTTTTAAAGGAATGGTATGAGGATCAACAATCGAAAAGAGAATTGAAACAAGTTCAGCTTCAAACGGAATTGATGTATTTGAAATCTCAAATCAATCCGCACTTTCTGTTTAATTCGTTGAATAATTTGTATGCATTAACGCTCATGAAGTCGGACTTGGCACCCCAAATTGTGCTTCGTTTGAGCGACATTCTGCGATATGTCCTTTACGAATCCAGTGCCGGCAAGGTGGATATTCAAAAGGAAATTCAGCATCTACATGACTTTATTCAATTAGAAAAATTGAGGTTGGGAGACAGGGTGGTGGTGCAATTGGACCTGGAAGAACCCCACGATGATTTCAAAATTGAGCCCCTGTTATATCTAACCTTGGTAGAAAATGCGTTCAAACACGGCGCACAATCAGAAGTTTCTGAAGGTTGGGTTAAAATAAAAGGCACTTCAACCAAAGATGGATATGCGCTTTTCGTCGAAAACTCCATATCAAAAATAATAGAACCAAAAACAGCGGGAGGCATTGGTTTATCTAACCTTCGCAAGCGATTAGACCTCATTTATTTGGGAAAATATCAATTAAACATTACACAAGATACCGACAAATATTCCGTTTCACTCGTACTCACATTGTCACATGCATAGTAAGAACATACGTTGTATTCTCATCGACGACGAACCGTTGGCCCTTGAGGTATTAAAAGCCCATTTATCGGCGCACAAAAACATTGAAGTGGTAAATACCTACGGCAATGGTTTAGACGCACTAGAATGGCTGAAAGATCAGACTGTAGATGCTGTTTTTACCGATATCAATATGCCAGGTATATCGGGATTGGATTTGGTGAAAAATCAATATCCTTCTCCTCATGCGGTAATCTTCACCACCGCCCACCCCAATTATGCCGCAGATGCTTTCGAATTTGAGGCGTTGGATTATTTGCTAAAGCCTATTTCCCCCGATCGTTTAGAAAAAGCCGTGAAACGCCTTGAAGAATACATGCAAATGAAAAAGGGTGGCGATGATGGGGTGTTACTCAAGCCGGATTTTGTTTTTGTGAAAGTGGATGGGCAACATCAAAAAGTGAATTACAGCGACATTCAATACGTTGAAGCTTTTGCCGATTACGTAAAAATATGGACAGCCAACGAGAAACGAATTGTTACCCTTCAAACCATGCGTAACATGGAAATGTCCTTGCCCAGTGATTTGTTTGTCCGGATTCATCGCAGCTTTATCGTAGCCAAGAACAAAATTGAAGCCATCCAAAACAATGCAGTGGTGATCGGGGGGAAGCAATTGCCTGTTGGTAAGAATTACAAAGATTTGGTGCAGTCCATCGTTCAGAAGACGCGACTTCGCTAAGAAAAGGGCTGCCAAACCTTCAAATTGCCTCTTTGTAGAACTTTTTTCTACAATTCATTTCGCGTTTTTACACAAATTTGACAATTCTAACTTATTGATAGATAGTTGTTTGGTTTGCTATTGTATCCTTAGTGTCATAAAGATACTTGTTCGCGAAATAATGGACAAAATAAAAGGCAATAGAATCAGTTTATGATGCAAACCCTCACAGGACTAACCCTTAAACTGATAATTAAAGAAAACTACTACTGTGTCGAAACTTGATTACAACAAAATTAAAAACCTGGCTGTAGCCAAACGTATTCCAATAAAAGAATTGGCACCTAGATGCGACCTCAGTGAGCAAGGTTTTCATTATATGTTGAAGAAGCAAACCATGCGTGTTGATACGCTGGAGAGAATTTGCGAGACATTGGAAATTACCATGGTTGATTTGTTCGATGACAACATGGATACCTCCCAAGTACTGGGTGCAATCCCATCGGCAAATTCTGGCTCTTACGCAGACTTGATGGGTAAATTAGACACCATCATCGAATTGTTGCGTGCTGAAAAGTATGCTACAATCGACTAGTTAATAAGACTGATAGGTTTTTAGGGCTTCTTCGGTCAGTCCTATCCAGTCAATTTCATTGTCGAGTTCTCTGTTGGCCTGTTTTGCCAACCAAGGAAAAGCAATTTCACTGGGGATGTTTCCCACCAGCTCGTCTTTGGCCATCGGACAGCCTCCAAAGCCACCCAAAGCGCCGTCAAATCTGCGGCAACCGTGCTCATACGCGGCTTTGACTTTCTCCAAACTTTCTGCAGGATTGGCATGTAAGTGCACACCAACGTGAACATGGGGCAAGCGCTGTTGAATGGCTTCGAACAATTCTCCCAAAACTTCTTTGTTCGCGGATCCTGTTGTATCGGCCAATGAGAGGGTTCTAATACCCAATGAGGCAATTTTAGATGCCCAGTCAGCAACTTCCTCGGCGCTCCAAACATCGCCATAGGGATTGCCGAAAGCCATACTCAAATAGGCAACTACCTCTTTGCCTGAAGCCAACGCTATGTCTTGAATGCGGGCTAGGCGACGAAAGGCTTCCTCCCGAGATGCGTTGGTGTTTCTTTTTTGAAATGTTTCGCTGACACTCAAGGGAAACCCCAAATATTTAATTTTCGGAAAAGCTACGGCTCTGAGAGCTCCACGCTCGTTAGCCACAATGACCAACAATTTTGTATCGGTTTCAACTTCACTGATAGCTTGAATTACCTCGGCAGTATCCGCCATCTGGGGGATGGATTCGGGATTGACGAAACTTCCACAATCAAGCACATCAAACCCTTGAATCAACAGCGTTTTCAAATAGGAAACTTTGACCGCAGTGGGAATAAAGGTTTTGATGCCTTGCATAGCATCTCTCGGACATTCAACCAAAGTGAGTCCGTGAGTCATCGTCATGCCGCAATTTACTACAAGAAATCGAAGAAATACTGACTAATCTTCTTGTATAGATGCACGCGATCTGGCCCCACCACATTGTGCTTATGGCCGGGGTATACATAATAGTCTAATTGTGCATTTCGGGCTTTAACGGCTTTGTCTACGAACATCAAACTGTGCTGCCATACCACCACATCATCATCCGCTCCGTGAATCATTAACAAACGACCTTCAAGTTTATCGGCATAACCCAAAAGATTGTTGTTTTTAAATCCTTCGGGGTTTTCTTCTGGACGATCCATGTATCGCTCGGTGTACATAATTTCGTAAAAACTCCAGTCGATCACAGGTCCGCCTGCAACACCCACTTTGTATTTGCCCGTAGTGCGCGTCATCAAGCTTGTTGTCATGAATCCACCAAAACTCCAACCGTGAATACCAACGCGGGTTGAATCGCACCAAGATTGAGACTTCAACCACGCCAAACCATCTAATTGATCGGCCATTTCAGCTGTGCCTAATTGTCTGTGAACCGCGTTTTCAAAAGCCAATCCACGATGGGCTGAGCCACGGTTGTCTTGGGTGTAAACGATGTAACCGTTTTCTGCCATGTAATGCATCCACAAGTTGCCGCCACCCAGCCAAGTATTGGTAATCATTTGAGCATGCGGACCTCCGTATACATAAACCACCACAGGGTACTTCTTGTTGGGATCGAAATTGCTGGGATAAAAAATACGGCAATATTGTTCGGTGCCGTTAACCATCCGTTTATTAACCTCAATTTTGCCCAATCCCAAACTGGAGATAGGGTTGGGGGATTCGAATATCACGCTTGGCGCTTGGAAGGTTTTGCCGTGGTAATCCGCGATGTGTTTTACGGCGTCAATGGCTAAAATCTGTCGTGGCGTGTTATAACTGCTGTAGATATTCAATAAATATCCGTTTTGCTGATTGAAACTACATTTATTGGTACCCGCAAAAGGTGTCAACTCGAAAGTGGTTTCCTTACTGCCTTTGGCAATGGGTGTTGCCATTCCTTGCGCATTCACTTTGCTGTTGGCCCAGTCCAAGGCGTGCACATGTCGCTCTAAAGGCGAGGCCATCGTGTTTTCAAACAACAAATACTTACCATCTTTGGTAAAGCCCAATACCTCGGTTACTTCCCAACGGCCTTTGGTGATTTGACGAATGACGGGTTTGCCTTTGATGAAACGGAACAAATACAAGTGATTCCAGCCATCAGCCTCAGTTTGTAACACAAAATCGGTGTTTGAATTGGGCAGAAAGATGGGGCCGCTCTCAGGTTCCACATATTTGGGGTGACTCAATTGATAATCAACGCTCATCAACGCACCAGAAACGCCATCATATTTGCGCAGTTCCATCTTATTTTGGTCCCGGTTGACCCAACTCACATAAATGTATTTGCCGTCGGGTGTCCACGTAATGTTTGTTAAATAGTGATCGTAACTGCCTTGGGTATTCAAATAAACCAATCGCTTCGATTCTAAGTGATAAACGCCTACCGTAACGGTGTGACTGCTGTCGCCCGCCATGGGGTATTTGATGCTGTTGGCCTTGGCCGGACGCGGTTGAATTCCAAACATGGGGTAGTCGGTAACACGTTGCTCATCCATGCGATAAAAAGCCAATTTGTCATTGGAAGGACTCCAGAACAAGCCTTTTGAAATGCCAAATTCATTTCTGTGAACGCTCTGACCGTAAACGATGCCATTGCCGCCATCATCGGTAACTCGTATATCAGAACTCAATACTTTGGGGTCGTTCCTAGTAATGTATAAGTCATTGTTTTTGACCACGCCCACCATGGCGCCGTTGCTAGAAAACTCCGTGGCCTGAACCTCGTCTTTGGCTGCATGGAAAGTATAACGAATCTGAATGGGCCCTGCCATGAGATTGTCGTTCAAGGGCTTTTTGAAATCCACAGACAGTAAAAATCGGCCTGCTTCAAACCAACCTTGGTAATCTCCGGTCCAGTTGATGATAGGCATGCCAAACAGTTGAATCTCTTCTCCCGCAGTGGCTTTCACAGCAGTTTTTGCCATGTTGATGAAAGAATCAACCTTAATCAATGGAGTTTTTGATAACGAGCGGACATCCACCGTATACAAAACACCATCCACAACTTCTGCCAATTGATGCTGGGTGATCCACCCGTATAAACGCGCATTTTTGGGGTAAAACTTGGGGTTGAAACAATTTTCTATCGTGAGTTTGTTGGCGGAATTGGTGTTGGTAACGGATAACTTCGCTGATTGGGTATTGGATTGGCTATGAAGTCCAAGCGTGCCCAAACAAATGACGATGGAAAAAATGCGGATAGAAATGCGGTTCATAAATAGGGTTTCAGAAGTTTCTATCGCAAATTTGCTGAAAATTTATCAGATGACTGACATACAATCCATAATCGAGGCCGCTTGGAGCGATAGATCTTTGTTAAAAGATGCCAACACATTGAAAGCCATTGAGTTTGTCATAGCAGAACTCGACAAAGGAAGAATGCGTGTGGCTGAGCCTCTGTCTGATGGCAACTGGCAGGTGAATGATTGGATCAAAAAAGCCGTGATTTTGTATTTCCCCACGCGCAACATGGAAACCTTTCATGTGGGTCCCATGGAATTTCACGACAAAATGCCGTTGAAGAAAAATTATGCCGAATTGGGCATCCGGGTTGTTCCTCACGCAGTGGCCCGACATGGTGCATACATTTCACCGGGTGTGATTTTAATGCCTTCGTATGTAAACATCGGTGCTTTCGTGGATGCCGGAACGATGGTAGACACTTGGGCTACGGTGGGCTCATGTGCTCAAATTGGTAAAAATGTGCATTTGAGCGGCGGTGTTGGCATTGGGGGTGTTTTGGAGCCTGTTCAAGCAGCGCCTGTAATTATTGAAGACGATTGTTTTGTGGGAAGTCGATGCATCGTGGTCGAAGGTGTGAGGGTAGGTAAAGAGGCCGTTTTGGGTGCGGGATTAACACTCACAATGAGTACAAAAGTGATTGATGTGGAGACAGGTGAAGAATTGCCAAGAGGCTATATTCCTGAGCGAAGTGTGGTGATTCCTGGTAATATAAAAAAGACCTTTGCCGGTGGGGATTTTTATGTTCCCGCTGCGTTAATCATTGGTAAACGCAAGCCGAGTACGGACCTGAAGACATCGCTCAATGATGCCTTGCGTGAACACAATGTAGCCGTTTAAACCCACGGGACCGTGAAAATAGGATTTGATGCCAAGCGATTTTTCTTCAACCATTCCGGTTTGGGGAATTATTCGCGCAAGCTCATCGAATCTTTGTTGGAGCATTTTCCCGAAAACGAATATATCCTGTACGTGGATCGATTGGATGCCAATGATAAAGGCCACCCCGATGCGCTTCGAATTCTTGATCGTTATGGTAAAAAATCAGGTGGACAAGCCCGTTGTTTTACATTGGTGATGGTAGACGGACCCAAATGGTGGCGCGTTTGGGGAATGGGTAAAAGGGCTGCATTGGATGGGGTTGATGTATTTCACGGATTATCGAATGAACTGCCCTTGGATTTACCTAAGCATATCATATCTGTATGTACCATTCACGATGTGATTTACAAGGTGTTTCCAAGTTATTATCGCTGGTGGGATAGGGCCATTTATCATTGGAAAACTAACAGAGCAGTGCAAGTTGCTTCTCATTTGGTGGTAACCAGTCAAACCACACAGAAACAAGTGGAAGCGTATTATCCCCGAGCAAAAGGGCGGTCGTTGGTCATTTATCAAGCTGTAGATGAGACGTACTATTCCATGGAGAAATTGTCTTTGTCTGATTCAGACGAGGCGCCCTATTTTGTGTATCAAAGTAGTTTTACCGACAGAAAGAACCATGCAATATTGATCGAAGCGTTTGCGAGGATACAAAAGCAAACAAATTGGAACTTGAAATTGGTTGGTTTGAACGGGTCTACTTTGCCTTCGGTTGAAGCACAGATTGAATCAATGGGATTGTCGTCCCGAATTACCTGTTTGATCGACCAGCCCAAAGACAGGGTGGTTTCAGTGGTAAAAGGTGCTTCTGGGTTTGTTTATCCCAGTCTGAATGAGGGATTTGGAATCCCATTGGCGGAATCATTGGCAGCGAATTTGCCCATGGCGGTTTCTAATATCGAGGTGTTTAAGGAGTTGGTCGAAGATCTTCCGGAGTATTTTCATCCCAATAAGCCCGATGAATTAGCAGCAGCTATGATGTCGATCACCCGCCTAGAAATCCAAGCCCATCAGAGAGTAAAAAGGGAGTTGTTGCTGAAAAAAGTAGAGGCAAAATCCATCGCAGCTCAATGGATAAGTCTTTATTCGGAGCTGATAAATTTTTAGAATCCCAGACCTAAGCTAGTCATGGCGTTGAAAATATCCACTTTTCTACCCGTGAAGTGATTGGCGGATTGCCACCATTTGCATTCGGTTCTCCAATACAATTGATTGAATAACTTGCGGTTGATGCCGATGGAGGTGCCTAATACTTTGCCATTGATGTTTTTGTGTAGATCCTGGAAATACTCAACTCTGGCGCTTAGGTTTGTGTTTGAAGTGATGTCATAACTCGTTGCAAAGTTGGCATTACACCAAAATCCATGACGCCGAAACAACGGGGTAGAAGGGGTAGGTAAAGGCGCTTTTGTTTCGTCGTTCCCTGCATAAAAACAGCTGGTGAATTTCCATTTTCCGTGAGTGCCAATCCAATAAATGTCGCTAAATAGTCGTGTATCGGTGATCCGATTTTGGTAATAAACGTTCCAATTGAGGAGGTTGTTGTTGTCGAGGGTGAATTCGATTTGACTCGCAAAAGCCGGGGGGAAATTTGCCTGTTTGTATATGTTTTGCCAACCATTGAGGATATACATGCTTCCTTTCACCCGTTTGTGTAACGGCGATGAGATTTTTGCACCCGTGAGGTAGTAAGGGCTGTATTCGGCGGCCAATGAACGGGTGTACATGATGTGGTCTCGGCTAACGGGGTTTTCATTGGTAAATGGCGATCCAATGAGACCAGCCTCAATCCAAACTTCCTTTTTCTTCCAAAGTTTAAACCCCAAACTGCCTTCCATGAGATTGTTGAGGGTGTTAGTGCCCGAGTAGTTTTTGTCCATGTAACTACCAAATGCTGGTACCAAGCGGATTTTTAGTCGGTCAGTAGCATACCTAAAATCCACGTAAGCCAAATTGATATCGACCAAACCGTAATATGAATTAGAGACCAAGCCGGGAATCACGGGAGTAATCGTTGGTTGGTTCCAATCACTATAAGTAGATTGGGCGTAATAGGTGTCCATCCAACCGGAAATGCTCAATTTGCCGACCTTCTCACCACCCACAGAATCGATAAATGCGGTATTTAAGACCTGTGCTGTTAAAAACACTGATGACAGTAGACAAAAAAAGAAAGCACCTATTTTTATCATGTTAGAAATTTGCTTTGAAGATTTTAACCGCGATGGCGAGAAGAACCAATCCAAAGAATTTGCGCATGGCCGAAAGACCGGCTTTGCCTATTTTTCTCTCAAAGAAATCTGTGGCATTGACCAATATGAATATCACGATCAAATTTGGAATGATTCCTAGCAAAATCGTCCATTCACTGTAAATTGCTTTTAATGAAAGTATGGTGGTTAAAGTACCAGAGCCAGCAATAAGTGGAAAAGCGATGGGCACAATGCTTCCGGAGGGAACTTCGGGATCGGTGCGAAAAATATCGATGCCTAACACCATTTCCAAGCCCAAAATAAACATGACAATACTACCCGCGATGGCAAAAGAACTTTTGTCAACCCCTAAGTATTTGAGAAAGAACTCACCAGCGAAGAGAAATCCTACCATCAAAACACCTGAGGCCAGGGTGACCTTTCCCGCATGAATATCGGGCAATTTCTTTTTCAATGAAATTAAAATTGGGATGGAGCCCAACATGTCTATCACGGCGAAAAGGGTGAATGCAACGGTTATGGAGTCTTGAATATTGAGCATCGGGGCTTTCGGGAAGAGGTGTTATTTGAATGGAGAATTGGGTTCTTTTTTAATCACATTGTAGGTGAGTCGGTCCGCCAATCTCGGAAACCATTTATTGATGAGTACCGCCATTTTCCCTTGTAACGTGAGTATCAGGTATTGTCGTTTTTTGTCGATGGCGTTCCACGTGGCCTCGGCTACCGCCTCGGCCGACATCAATTTATTTTCCTTCAATGGCGATTCATTTTGTTGAAATCCATGAGTGTCTAATGCGGTTTTGCGGATGTTGCTCTCGGTATAACCTGGACAAGCAATCAAAACGTGAAGACCCGTTTCCAAATTTTCACAACGCAAACTTTCCAAAAACCCTTGTATTGCAAATTTACTCGCACTGTAACCCGTTCTAGCAGGTAGTCCTTTGAATCCCGCAATCGAGGAAACCCCAACAACAGTCCCTTTTGCTTTGAGTAGCCATGGCAACGCGTGTTTGGTGCAGTTTACCGTGCCCCAAAAATTGGTGTCCATCAGTTTGTGCAGTACAGACAATTCCGTATCAGCAAAAATGCCCCGCATCGAAATCCCTGCATTGTTGATCAATACATCGATTCTACCCCAAGCAGCAACTACATCGGCAATAAATCGCGCACAATCAGCTTCAACGCTTACATCGCCTACGGTTGAAACAAATTGGTTGTCTGACTGACCTTCCGGGGATGCCTGTTTACATGCAACCATTGTTTCTGATAGTCCATCGGCGGATCGGGCCATCAACCCAACCAAATAGCCGCGCTTTGCTGCCGTAATGGCCAATGCTCGACCTATTCCAGATGACGCCCCAGTAATGAGAACAACACGCTTTTGCATGTTATGATTTCCATTTGATGGAACATCCAACCGGTGGAATTTCAGGGTAGTCGATTTCCAACCCATCAAAGGCAAACTCAATGGCATCTTCCAAATAAACCTGCATCACTGCAGCTTCATTGTCCCAAGCGTCGTCGATTGCTCCTTTGTAAACCAATTCTCGCCTTGCGTTGAAAAGGAAAACTTCCGGGGTTTTTTGTGCGCCCAACTGCTTCATGATTGCCTGCGATTCATCGTGCAAATAAGGGAAAGGCACGCCGTACTGTTTTACCAATCGCTGCATTTCGGCGTAGGAATCCGCTGGTTGA
>Ga0194115_10005353_pt1 | contig 13372 bp, 17 predicted proteins | sample TA2MahsurfametaG_3_FD_148656 | JGI IMG/M metagenome (GOLD analysis project Ga0194115, IMG submission 148656) | Freshwater microbial communities from Lake Tanganyika, Tanzania - TA2015002 Mahale S4 surface | ecosystem: Environmental > Aquatic > Freshwater > Lake | place: Tanzania: Lake...
TGTAGCCCGCATATTTAATGCAGTTTCCCTCTGGGTCACAATATTTCCCGGATTTTCCGTAATTTCCCTCGCATTCAATCTTGCTTGCTCAGCAACATCGGGAGGAAGGGACACAAAAATAGGATCGGGGACAATAACATCGCCCTGCCTTTCGCCACCCCTAGACGGCTCTGGAAGCCCTGATGGCCGAGGCTGTTGAGGCTGCCTTTGCTCCAAAGGTCTGCGCGTTTCGGTCATACCAGGGCGCGGCGGTGTGATATTAAGCGTTTCACCGGCAGCAAGTCGCCGCAGATATTCTGGGTAAGGAATTAGGACCATTGTACCGTCTTGACGATACACGGTCATCATATTGGTCTGCGGATTGTATGCACGGCTGCCAATAGCATTTAACACTTGTTCAGATTGAGCCCGTGTCAAGCCAGTTTGTTCAGCAATACGCTGAATGTCCTGGAACGTCTTTTCACGCTCACCCAAGGCGCTCTGCATACCTTGGTAAGACTGAGCCGCACCTGCAAGACCTTGCAAAACAGCAGACCCAAGATACCTGCTAGGGGAGGATGCCATAGCTCCAAGCCCCGTCAAAAGCGGCACAAGATAGGGCTCCGCCCGCTGCAAAAAATCTTTCGGTTCACGCCGAAAAATCTCACGCGGCGGGGCTACGTTTGTTGTCACGCCTTCTTCACGCCGTGGCGCCAATCCGCCACTTTCAGGGCGTGGAGCAAGACCTGTCCCTTGAGGCTGTGGGCTATCAGTCAAAAGGGCCACAAATTGCGCAGAAGTCATGTTCGGATCGCCACGGTTCTGAGCAAGAACCGTCATGGCCCGATCTCGGTTGCCGCCATAAACGCCTGTCAGAACTTCAAGCGCATTACCGGTCGGGTTTTGCAGAAGCGCCGTTGCCCCTGTTGGACCCTGCATATGAGCAAGGGCAAGATTTTCGCGCGTAAGATCAAAACCAGCGCGCTGCAAAACTGGCGCATTTTCCCGCGCATATCTATCCGCATAAACGGCTGAAACTGTTGGATTATTGCGATCAGCAAGAATTTCAGCCTCGGATTTTCCTTCATAACGAGGATCGTTTCTTGCCATATCCAAGAAAGTGCGAGCCGTAAATTGATGTTGCCCGACAGGACCGCCCCGCTCCGGGGGAAACAATGGATTAGTGGCATCAGGACGGCCACTGCTTTCACGACGAGCAAGAAAATCCAAATATCCTTCAGGTAAAGTAAGCCCGGTTTCTTGAGCAGTAACCCCACCACCCGGCTGATAACCTTTGCGCGGCATAAGCCCAACAGCATCAGGATAACGCTTTTCAACTTCCTGAGCCATCAAGCCAATGCGCTTTTCGTCGTCACCTTTGAGATTGTACCGATAGACCTTCTGCCCATCAAAAAGCTTGCCAATCGGCTCGATGTTATCCTTCAGACGCCGATCTGACGCAGAAATTGCAGCAATCGTTGAAGCAATTTGCATCGCCGTTTTGGCATCTTCCATGCCCTGGTCCTTCATTGGGCCAGTAGATGGCGTTTGCAGTTTCGGTGGCTGCATCGGCTTTGAAATGTCTTCAGGGACGTATTCATTCGTGGCTTCACTGTAGGGAAGCCCACCAGCGGCAAGCCCGGAACGAATTGCGCCGCCACGAGCATTTCCGCCGGGCGCACCCAAGCCTTCAATGAAGCTTTCAACTTCTCTATATGTGCGAGCGGGGCCACTTTCGCGTAGGTTGAACTCACCCCCTCGGCCCAAAAGCCCTGAGCTTGCTGGCGTTACCTCAGTCCTGCTTTGCCCACCCTCAGTGATTGTGCGCGTTTGTTCCGGCGTCCCAAGCAAACCGCCGCGAATTCCGGCATAAGTTTTTTGCACTCTTTCAGGCATCTTTGAGATGTCTTCGACATCTTTCATCGCCTGCCGCACATCATAGGTGGGCTGCTGTCGCACCGGCTGCGCCGTTATCAAACGCGGGCTGGTCTGCATCAGCGTAGAACCATAAGGCCCCGCCTTGCCCATCCCACTGCCGTAGAGGCCAGCTTTGCCATACGGGTACATGCCCTGGTGAGCATTCACGATGGCATTGATCTGCGCCAGGATATCCTGGCTCGGTGCGCCACCGGCAGCAAAACCGTGCCCCGCATCCTCACGGAACACGCTACCGCCCATGGAGCTACCATCCCACGGGCTCAGCCCGCCGCCATAGGCTTTAGGAGCCCGTGCAGCAGCCTCATCAGTGGCCTTGTCATAGTCCACAGTCTTGTAGCCACCAGCCAGCCCCACGGCCTTGGGATGCTTCTTCTCCACATCCTGCGCCACAAGGCCGATCCGGGTGCCGGGCTCGCCCTTGTACTTAAACCGCACGATCTGCTGACCATCAAAGGTCTTACCAATCGGCTCCACATCTTCCTTCAGCCGTTCATCCGAGAAGAATGAAGAAGGCTGCGTGGTGGTCGTGGTGGAACCCGACAGCGCGCCCGTACCCATGGCAATATTCGCCAGGAACTGCGCCACCTGGAACGGGTAGCCCTGCTGTTGCAGGAATTGATTGTACAGCGCTTGATTCTGCGCCTGCTGCGTCTGCTGTTCCACAGTGCCTGCCGCAAGCTGCGCCTGACCACCCTGCAAGCCAGCCTGCTGCGCACCAGCACCAATCCCGGCAAGGCCCTGGCTGACGCCAGCCCCAATACCATACAAGCCCTGCCCCAAAGCCTGCTGCACCTGCGCAGACTGCGCACCTTGGCCATAAAGCTGCTGCGCCAACGCCGCCTGCTGCTGGGCAGTCGTAATGCCCTGACCAAAGCCCTGCTGCCCAATCCCCAAGAATTGCTGCGCCGCCTGCTGCTGCGCCTGTCGGTTGGCCTGCTCAGCCTGCAACGCCACGCCCTGCTGCTGCTGGGCCGCGCCAAGCGCCTGTCCATAGCCCTGCTGATAAATGTTCCCCAACGCCTGGGCCGTGGCAAGGTTCTGCTGCTGCGCAAGGGTGGCCTGAGCAATACGTCCACGATCACCGCCAAAGGCGCCGCTACGAATTTGGTCCCCAACGATCTTCTGCTGCTCTTGCTGCTGCTGCTGCCGCAAAGCCTGATAGGTCGGCTGCGCCACAGCTTCAATGTAGGGCGACATATACGCCCCGACATTCAGGCCGCCCGGCGTCACACGCTGCGCACCAGCCAAACCATAACCGGTAGCCAAAGCCTGATAGGGCTGTGCGCCTGCTTGGGCTCCGGCAATGTTCTGAGCCGCAGCAGTTTGCAATGGATTAGCAGCCGCTTGCCCCGCCGAAAGAGCTTCGGACGCTTCTTGGTAATAAGGCTGCGCCTGCGCAGCGCCGCCAAGCAAAGCGGTCCCAGCAGCCTCGTAATAGGGCTGCGCCGCGCCAGCGGCTTGGCTGACATTGGCAATACCAGCCTGTTGGGTGTCAGTAAGAGGAGCAACAAATTGCCCGCCATATGGCGTAAATGGCTGCTGAGCCACAGACTCAGCCCGCGCATTTACCGCATTGTATCGGTCAAGGATTTCCTGCGGTATAGATACCGACGAGGTACTTGTGCTGCTCTTACCACCGCCGCTCATGACGCCTCTTTCCAGGCCCCTGTTTGGGCCTTGTACAGGAAATACACCCCCGTGGGAGAACCGAATTGGCGCTCGTACATCCGTATCTTAGCGGCTGTACGGTCGTTACTCAACACTCCAATCATCAGGGGCATGTCCATCCGGTCTGCCGTTTCCTTGGCAAACCGGCATAACTTGGCCGCGCGGCCACCCTTGGCGCTGCGGAAGTCAGGGTGAACAAAGATCGCCCGCTCCTCCAGCACCGGATTATCTGAATACCAAACATGGCCAACACGGAGCAAAATGGCCGCCTCTGGCTTTTCGCCGGGCTTGCCAATCACACCAATAATGCCCTCATGAAGCTGCAAAGCAGGCCATATTTCATTCAAAAGCTTGACCGGATTGGGGTTTACAAAGCCGTTTTCATCGCAGGCCAGCATGGCCAAATCCATAATATCGTGAACATCATCCGGCGTCCCAATACGGACCTTAATATCATCATTCATCGGCTAATCCTTCTTCGGCCCAGGTAGGGCCTTCAATGTTTGGATGGTTTTCTGCCGATATTGCTTTACAAATTCATCCAGCATGCGATGCCCGTCCTCCATCGAGCCGCCTCCCAGGTGAATTACATCTTGCGGGCTGATAATGTATTCCCCACCGGCAACCACCACAGGAACCGTCTCCGTATCGGCAAACGCAGGGTTCTTGTGGGGTTCCCGATCACCGTCAGGATCACGGAAAATACGATCCGAAACCTTAAAGCCAGCCATGGAATTGCCTTCCCCCATGGCCGAAATAATGTCTGCCGGGATTACATAAGACCCAGAGGCCACATGCACCGGCAGGTGATCCGTTCGCCCAGCGACCGTGCTGTGGATCGGCCCAACATGGATTTTGTCAGGCTGCGGATTGGCCACACCAAGCCTCATGCCGCCTTCAGCAGCCTTCTTCCTGGCAATGTTCAACGCGGCAGCCACCGCCTGATCACGCGGGTGACCGGCATGGATCATCTCACGGATGTTGCCCGAGATCGTGACCTGGGATTTTCCGCGCTTCAACGGCATCGTTATGCCCCCACCGAATAGGTCACGTTCAGCTCTTGACCAGTGCCAACCACGATCACCAGCCCATTCGTAAACAGCAGGTTCATCGGAAAGACCCCCACCGTATTACCAATGGCCGCCAGCATATTGGCCGCCGATGCAGCCGCCGTGGTCGTGCAGTTATGCACCGCGCCACTCGTCGTTCCCGCCACCGTCACAGACACGTTGATCAGCCTACCAGGGCCTGCAAGCACCACCACATCAGCAACAGCCGTGGGCGAAGTGTTCGAGCCATAAATGCGCTGAAGCGTCTGGTTCAGCGTATTGACGGCGATAACACCGTTCTTCTGGATGGTTGCGATATCGTCAAGGCTCGCCATGATCAGAATTTCCCATCAGGAGCAAAACGATAGCGCATGGCACCCATACGCCAGAAAGAATCAATGTCGTTGCTTTCGATCCTGATTGACACCAAGCGACCACGGAAACGCGGCGCAATATACTGCGTGGCCTGGGTCACATCATAAGGGCCATAAACCTGCGGCGTGTCGCCAGGATAGTTGACCACATAGAAGGTCAACAGGAGGTTGGCGTCCTGAACGCCAGCATAATAGCCCCACTTTGCATCGGGCCAGAATTGATCAATATACGTCAGCACATCACCATCAGACAGCGTGAAGTAGCCGGTCTGAAAGTACGAATTCATCGGCAGGCCATCGGCATTCTGCGATGTCTCATGCTGATAAATCAGCCCATCGGGCGTTGCGCCAATCGGCGGACCAAGCACAGACTGATTGATCCACGCAGTGCGAGAAAGCGTTCCGAAATCCCACTGGTTCAAGCCCACATTGTATTTCACATAAGCGTGAATCTCACCGCCATTGCCCAAGGTTGGGTAAAACCAGGAAATCTCATTGAACCGCGAATTCACGGCAACCCTGATCTTGTCCAGGCTTGAAGTGTCCAAATCCTGAAAGATCACATCCCAAATCGGGCATTGAATGCCCTGAACACCACTCCCTGAAAGCATGAAAAACTGGCTCTGAGACATCCAGTAAACCATACCATTCAACGACGCAGCAGCCTTCGGCCCGATCAGCCCGCAGCCATTTCCAATCTCGTTGAAGGAATACACATAGGGCGGCCCAACATACTGCATCGCCCACAAGGCAAGGTCAGTCCAGATCAAGCCCTGCTGTGGCCCCTGAATGCAACCGACGATCTTGGAGCCTTTTGGAATGCGATAGGAACCAGCCTGATTGGTCGGCAGCGCGATCCATTGATGGTAATTCTCAACATCACACCACCGCACCAACAAAGGGTCTTGGACGCCCGTAAAGGTGGAACCCCAGGCAATGATCTGCCGCTGCGGCATGGCAACAAAAATGCCCGAATTGGCAATCGGCGCCTCTGGAATGACATCCAGCGTTGGCGAATTGGTCTGCGGTGACCAAGTGTAGATTGGACCGCCAAGCGGGTTTGAGACAGCAGCACCAAACGTCAAGCCATTTGGGCAGGCAATCAAAACCTCCCCCCAATTGTCCAGCGTCCAATCGGTCGCAACAAGCTCGTCACCACCAGTCGGAACAATGGCAACGCCAGAGCCATAACCGCCCGTGCCATACCCCCCAACACCATACCCAGTGCCTGCGGTCAGCGAGCCAAATCCATAGTAATAATCATAGGCCGCATCACCACCATTGATGAATGCGCTTGTCGTCGATGTGGCCGATTGCGGCGCATTGATAGTAAATTGACTGGTGCTGAGAACATCGGTGACAGTGTAATTCCCAAAGAGGGTCACACCGCCAAGAGTGGTTGAGACAAGAATGGGGTAAGTGTCACCAATTGAATATCCATGATCCGCAAGCGTGACAGTCACCACAGAAGAACCATTGGTGACATCAAATTCAGCAACAACACCGCCATTTGCGACAGCAGAAAGCGGGATTAAAGGATTACCAAGAGTGTCAATCAGATAGACATTGTAGGTGTTCGCACCAACCTGATAAGTCCGGTAGAACCCAAAGACGATAATACCGCCGACCGAGATGTGGGTGAGAACAAAAACAGCGTCATAGTTGGTGATGTTGCTGCCAGTGTCGGTGATCGTGATCTGGTTCGATGATGTGGTAGTCGTGACATTCACAGCAACATCATGCCGGTTCACCTGCGGCACAAGGTTCTTAGCAATATAATTGTTGATCAAATAGATTGGCGCACCAGGGGGCGGGCTGACGATGGATGCGGGAGCTTCGCAGCCCACAGCCAGATACTGCTGGCCGTTGGTGTCCTGCCACGCCAACATCGCCCTTGGCGTTGCTGCAAGCGAATTGGGATAGTATCGGCTCCATCCCCCAAGCTTCTGCGGCAAGCCAATACCTTGACGATCCATCACAAAGCGAATGAGCTGGCTCTCAGACAGCGCCGCCTCATTCAAAGCCGGTGTGCGGTTTTGATCAACGCCCGGTATCAGCTTCAGGGTGGCATGCGGCATATCTTACCCCCTGGTAGGCGTGGCCACGGGCGCAGGCGACATCGAAGTCCAACCAGAAGATTGGAATTTCTTGCGCGCCTCTTCGACCATCGCACCCTTCAGAAGGGTCTGATACTGCGTTTCATAATTGACCGGCATCTGAGGATCATTTGCAGCGGCAGAGATGAAATTGCGCTGAAAAGCGCTGATGTAGATCATGGAGGCCATGATCATCAGATCAGGAAGGTAGGTGGAAACAAAGGTGGTCGGGTTGCCGCTCGACAGCGAATTCGGCCTGAACGTACCCACCAATTCTATCGTATAGGCATTGTTGGGCCACGGACCAAGAATGATCGTGTTTTGATCAAACATGGCAAAATAGCCCGGCAGCCCGGCTGAAGCGCTGCTGGGGTAGGTGTAATTAATCCACTCCTTGGTCACCGGCAGCATTGGATTGCGGGCGCCATTGTTCGGCACCGTGGTGCCTGCCGGGCTGATGACGTTTGCTTCCTGAATCGTGATGAAGTCAGCAATTGGGAAAGTCAGCGTCCTGGCATTGGACGATGTGATGTAACTGCTGATGGCGGTCACAGTGGTAAGGAGGTCCAGATCACGATAGATGCGGTTTTCCGCATAGGTGATCATCTGCGGCAAGATTTCCACGAAATTGGGGTCAGTATCAGGCACGACCGCCAGGGTGGCAATCTCCGTCACATACTGAGAATACGTCAAGCCCGTGGTCATAACCGAAACCCCTTACCGGGAGGGATGCTTCCTACCCTCTTACCCCATTTCATTTTGCATTTCTACGCATAGCTTCATCCTTGGCTTTGGAACCAGCCGAGGAACCGAAATAATAGGCCACCACGCCGCCCCAGGCCGTCCCCAGGGTGCCAAGCATCACAAGCATAGCCTCAGAACCACCATGCTGCGGCAGCCCATTGCGGAGCATGTAGAACAGCGCGCCAAAATAGCCGACAGTGATCAACCCGGCCAGAATACGAGGCGTCCAATCCCTAGTTTGAATTTCACGATTACGAGCCGAATTGCGATCCTGATTGGCGATGCGCTCCAGATCAATATCCAATTCCCGCATCTTGACCGCGAATTCATTCTCGGCCTGCTTCAGCGCCAGAAGCTGCTCTGGGGTGGCCTTGGCCGCAGCTTCGGCCAGATCAGCCTCAGACCCATCCGGCCTACCCAGTAGAGCCTCAGAAATGGCCCTAGTGGCCATCCCTGCCAGAGGCCCACCCACCGCGCTGGCGATGGTCGGAGCAACCGTGCGAACAAGATTGAGAATGGCGTCCATGTCACCGCTCCAGCATGAAGGTCAGGTTCTGGTGGCGCGGATAGGTCACCGTGCGCTCACCTTCAGGGCATTTGTATTTGATGGTCGCCAGCAATGTCGCCCGCCCAGGCGCAACCGCTTCCTTGTCCGACAAGGCAAGCTGATAGGTGAACGTGTCAATCTCAGGCCCAGCCGGGCCGGTGAAACGGGTCATGCTGGGCGTTGCTTGATGAATCATGCTCGCGCCATCCCGCACAGTCACCTCAAATGCCTCAACAGAGCAATCATCTCGCTTTTTGATCCTGGCCACCGTCACAGTGATCGGCTGCCCAAACTTCTCGCCAGCCGTGTAGCCACCAACAGCCAGGGCAAACGTGGCTGTGGCAAGCTGAATGACTGGCGTGAGCTTGGGAATTTCCATCATGCCGCCTCTTGCTGAATCCCGGCCATGAAAGCAGCATTTGCCTGCAACCGGGCGTCTTCCGGGGAATGCATCAAAGCCAGCCTGCCCTGCTCCATGGCAACATCCTTCATGCCCATGTTCCAGGCCGAAATTGACGCCAGATCATGCGCCCAATGGCCCCAAACAGCCGGGTCGCAGGTGTAAACCAGTTGCTTGTCCTTGATCTCTAGGGCGCGCATGGCAGCCGCGTAGCAGTCCGGCCATCGCCCCTGCCGATAGTACAGCATCGCCAATTCACACCAAGGTTCTCGTGTTCCGGGCGCTTCACTGGCCGCAAGCTGATAGTATTTCTCAGCCATTAGGGCGTCTCCAAGCTCGTGGTGAGCCTTTCCAAGCAGCCGGTAGGCATAGCACCGCTCATTCGGCCAAGTGGCGCCCGGCAAAGCCAGATAGCGATGCAATTCAGCGATGGCATCATGCCATTTGGCATGAAAAGTAAGCTCTCGGGCGTAATAGAAGGCATTGCGCGGGCAATGCGGGTCTTCCTTGACCGACAAAGTCAACAAATCCAGGTATTGGCCACGGCTTTTGGTCGGATCAGGGTGATGACTGACCATCAGCATGTCCGTATCAGCCCAAACTTCGGTGATTCGACCATCAGGAACCGGGTATTCATGGCATGGATGATGCCAGAAGTACCCCTTCCGGGCGTGGATTTTCTCATATTTGAACCGAATGCCAGCACCCCAATCAAAGAAATACCGCAACCGGGTGGTTTCGGGCGCCCAAACACGCTCAATCTCTTCGCGCCAGCCGGGTTCAAGCAATTCGTCTAGGTCCAGGCTGATGCAAACATCAATTCCACGAGGGATTAGCGCCAGGGCTGCATTGCGAGCATGATCAAATCGCCATGGGGTGATGCAAATGTCATGCACAATTGCACCGCAGCGGGCCGCTTCTTCTGCCGTGCCGTCATCACTGCCGGTGTCAGCAATTAGGATCATGTCGGCATCTTTGGCAGAGGCGCAAAACCTCTCCACAAAATGCTTTTCATTTTTACTGATCGCATAGACTGCAATCTTCAATCTTGGTTCGGTCACTGTTTCCCCACTCAATGTCAATAATTACTTGTCAGCTTTGCGATCAAGGCGCTCGAAGATGGCGTTGCACATTTCTTTCAATTCCTGAATGTCGTTCTTGTAGTCATCCTTGCTGACGTATTTGGTGTGTATCTCGCGCTCAATGTCTTTCATGCTGTTTTGCAATTCTCGGATGGATTCCCAAACAACCTTCAGCATCCAGCCAACTGTCGCTCCAACAACGCCAATAATGATGTTGTAAAAGTCCTGAGTCATTACACCACCCAGAGGAGCGGCAGTGTTACCACAGGCGGGTTAATTTGGTTAGCAATTTGAGCATCAAGGTTAGCAGTGATTTCAGCGCATTGTTCTGTGCCAAGCGCATCCTGCGTCCAGCCAATAACTTGCTGCCGCGTTAGATCGGCATACGGGGTAAAGGGCGAACCCGGCGTGTAGGTCACACCCACAGTGCCATACACAGTAGCATCGTATGTGCCGTCAGTGGCGTTCTGGCGCCAATGAATTGTCATCACCACATCCGTCAAACCGTCTTCTTGTGGAACACAGTCCATCGCTTCGATGACCCATGTGTAAGTATTAGCCATTTGCGTTCTCCTGTTCCGCAGGCGCTATCGTGAGTTCGCCCGCCGCCACCAGGGCCATTATGTTGGAATAGTCCGTGTTGGCTGGATCAAGCGGCACGAAGCTGGTCACGCCAGCGATGTCCACGCGAATGCCTGCGTGCTGGCCGTTTTGGTCAACCCATTGAGCGTTGCTGTACATGATCAAAGCTCCGCCGATGCTGTCCAAGAATTCAAATCCAAAAACTGTAGTGATGCCAACGCATACCTCGTCAAACCAAAAGATGTCGTTGTGGGCGAGATAAAGCTGGGAGGAATAGGCGGTCCATCATTAATATCCAAAACAGCCGTAACTGTTGGCACGGCGCGCATTGTTGCGGGCAAACATACAAAGTGCCAAACATCTACGGCAACAGAGGCATAGTTATACGCTCTGGTTATCTGGGATGCGCTTTGGGCAGCATAATACCGCTGACAAAGGTACAGTTCCTGCCCGAACTGCCTCCGCTCAAACGGCGTGGCCGCAGTGCCGACTTCGAGTTGGACGCCGGTGACGTAGAAGGTCGCGCCGTTGGTGGCGATGAGGTTGGTTGCGCCGGTCGCGCCCACAAGATTGCTCCCAGCCCACGCGCCTGCTGTACCGCTGAGAGTAGAGCCTGCCCCCAAACTAAAAATAACTTGTGGCCCTGAAGTGCTGTCTGTAGCCCATGTCCCCGTTGTGTCGCCAGCGACCGTGACGGTCTTGTATTCCCAAGTGTTTGCCGCTGATATGGAATAGGTAAACGGATAGCTACGGTTGGCAGCGCCGTTGCGAAGCGAACCGCTATACGTGCCGGTGACGCTAGAGCGAACCCAGAAAGACAGCGTGACGGTCTGGGCACCCGCAGCGCCCCAACCAAAATCGGCGCAGTTAAAGCCCTCTATGTACTGGGCAAGAACATAGCTTTGGGTAGACCCAAGCGATGCGTCAGCAGTTGTAACCGTAACAAGAAGGGAGTTTGTAAAACCAGTTGGCGCTGTTGTTGACCGCTGTATCGTAAACACGCCGTCAGATGCTTGGCCAAAGCCAAACCAGCGGTCAAGCGCGTAAGTAGCTGCCGCCGCGTTGATTGTAACGCTCGCCCCAGCATTCCTTTGGTCGATCCGCATGTCGCCGTTGATGATGCGGTTCCGCAGGAAGCTGCTCGCAGGCACCGCAGTGCCAGCGAAGGTCGCGTTGCCGCTGCTATCCAGCACAATGTTGTTGCTGGCAGATGATGCGTGTTTGAGGTTGGTGGCGGCGAGCGTGGACATGATTAAACTCCTAGCGCAACCTTGATTTCATCTGGCGTAGCAGCGGCTTCGATCTGATCCTGCATGGCAGCATACTTAGCACGAATAGCAGCACGCGCAGCTTCTGCCGCCGTATTATCCGCACCAGGGATTTGCTTCATAATGATCTCATCATACGGTTTGAACTCCTCCGCACGGGCTGCACGGCGTCGGTCGTGAGCGATGGCCTTGGCCTTTTCGACGTTAATCGTGATCATTCTGAGTACTCCCAGGCTGCCCTAAATGTCCTGTCAGTTGGAACATTAGCAACATCAACGATCTGCCATGGCTTACCAGCTGGAACATCCTTAGCTGCCAATGCTTCTAATGTGTTACCTTCCTTAGCTAGCCACTCAGGAGCAGGAATAAGGATAGCGACTCCACCATCATCAGTTGGGTAGATTATACGCTTATCGCTCATTTACATTTTCTCCTTTACTGTATTTATTTTGAGGTAGATGATACGGGGGTTGTTCATGGAGGTTCTCATCGGAAGATGGCAACTTGAACCGTGTCATCATCACGGGAGTTGTTGGCGAAGTCCGTAAGAAGTAAGGTAAGCGAACCTGTTGCTCGGGTACCGCTGCCATTGAGGATGGAGTTGCCAATACCAGCGATGTTTTCGCCGCCAAAGACGGCACAATAGTTTACATCCGGCATCGCATTCGTAAAGTTTACTGTATAATGGCCCGTACCATTGTCCGTAATACTTGACACGTTCCCGCTCGCACGAATGGCAACAACGCCGGTACCATTAAAGTTCACCCACGCCCGGCAGCCATAAGCAACACCAGCACTACCAAACCCTGAGTTAAAAGACAAATCACCACCAGCATTCCAACCAGGCGCACCAGTAGACAACATTGCCGGAGTAACAACAGCACTACTACCAGTCGTGACAACAGTACCAGATACAGCCGGCAATGTATGTGTAAAATCACTCGCAGTTGAAGCGGGATTGAGCGTAACAGATCCACCTGAGAACGAATTTAACTTCAGAGGCATTATACAACAGTCCAGGTTGAGTTGTTAGACACAGTAACAGTAACACCAGTAGCAATAGTGATTGGACCAAAGTTACCAGCATTGGTGTTGGCTGGTATCGTGTAGTCAGCATCGATCACTGTTGGGTTAAGTGAGAACTTCAGGTAGATGTCGTGAGCACCTGTGTTGTCACCTAAGTTTGCTATGTTTCTACTCGCAGGCATTTTTGTACCTTTTCTTTATTTATTCTAATTTAGCGGAAGATGGCGACGAATACATTGCCAGAGTCAATATTAGCTTGAGATTGATTGATTATCCCAACTATGACAAATTGTACGCTACCTGTGGAGCCTGAGATGGTGATGGGCATTACTTTGCCTCCAATGCGATCAGGCGGGCTTTGAGCGAAGCAATCTCAGTTAGGGCTTCTTGCAGCGCAGCGGTGAGCAACGGCACCAACTTAGAATGATCTATGCCCTGCGGTTTGATGCTGCCGTCCTCATTCACCGCGTCCTTCTCGCCACTCACCGCTTCAGGAACGACCTCTACGGCTTCGTGAGCGATGAAACCATCAACCGTGCGGTCGGGGTCCGCGATGAAGTTGAAGCGGCTGGGCTTCAACGCCTGCACGCGAGCAGAGGCATCCGTAAGCGGGACGACG
>Ga0194115_10005357_pt1 | contig 13370 bp, 11 predicted proteins | sample TA2MahsurfametaG_3_FD_148656 | JGI IMG/M metagenome (GOLD analysis project Ga0194115, IMG submission 148656) | Freshwater microbial communities from Lake Tanganyika, Tanzania - TA2015002 Mahale S4 surface | ecosystem: Environmental > Aquatic > Freshwater > Lake | place: Tanzania: Lake...
AGACAAGAAGAGTGATTGTAACCAGGACTATATGGGAATGAAGGAACGAGTGCAAAAACGCCGAGACACGATCATATCAGAAATTTGTATACGTCTTTTCTCGAGACCCCACGCGAACTGGGAAAACGTAAGCAAAATCGAAAAAAAACGCGAACACCTGACTCATCCCAACATCCAGGGGAAACTAGTACGACATTCGGCAATAATGGGAGCTATCTTCGTAGATTAAAAAACATGGAAGGCAAAAAAGATTATCTAGATAAAGGGTACAAAGCCTAGGTCTTCCCCTCCAGCAGAAGGATTCTCAAGGTCTGTGAAGAACTTGATCGTAGATTCCAGCTTTTCAATGAAGTAGTCTACGTCTCTGTATTCGATGAAAGAAAATGTAGTGAGAAAGCCATGTACAACATAGTCTTATTGCCCCTTGTCCTTGGATGTTTTGATACATACCCTTTCGTGTTGTAGAAGTATAGGCTTGCTCGTGCAGAATGCGATATTCCCTTGGCTTGATGAAGGGGTTGACAGCAATGATGCCCCGCCCGAATAGCTACACCTTCCATATCCAAAAATGTACTCAAATCACTTGGATGGACATTATCAACCCAAAAGGCACACAAGGCAGCTCGTTCTATATCGATAGGCGGCCCCAATACGTTCACACCCTTTACCTCCTTCATTCGGCGATACATGTAGCTGGAAATTTCATGCTCATAGGCATTGACCTTGTCCATACCAATACTTTGTAAATACTTGATTGCTGCTCCTAATCCTACAGCCTGTGCGATAGCAGGCGTACCAGCTTCGAAACGAGCTGGAGCTTTCGCGTACGTCGCCCCCTCTAGGGTAACATGATCAATCATCTCCCCCCCTGACATGTAGGGAGGCATACTATTCAACAATTCCTCCTTACCCCAAAGAAATCCAATACCAGTCGGTCCGCACATTTTATGACCAGATGCCGCTAGAAAATCGACTCCCAAGTCTTGAACGTCGACTGGTCGGTTCGGAACCGACTGACATGCATCCAGAAGAATGACAGCGTCGGGTGATTTTTCACGAACTGCTGCTACGATTTCCTTGACAGGGTTGATACATGCCATAACATTCGATGCATGTTGAAATGCAACAATCTTGGTCTTTTCGTTAAACAAGCTCTTCATCTGCTCTAAGTCTAGTCCACCCGTCTCAAAGTCAATCTTTACATGTCGGATAACTGCACCAGTTTGTTGCGCAAGGATCTGCCATGGAATTAAATTAGCATGATGTTCCATTTCGGAAAGTACAATTTCGTCACCCGCCTTTAGAAAGGTTCTCCCATAGGAAGATGCCACAAGGTTGATCGCTTCCGTCGCTCCACTTGTAAAGACGACTTCATTCCTTGAATTTGCATTGATGAATGAGGCGATCCTATCACGTGCATCCTCATATGCTGCTGTGGCCTCTCTTGATAGGAAGTGAGCCCCCCGATGGACATTGGCATTTTGTGAGTTGTAAAAATAGGTTATTGCGTCCGTTACTTCCTTCGGTTTTTGAGACGTCGCAGCCGAATCGAGATAAACCAAAGGTTTCTGATTACTTCCAACCATAGTCTTCGATAGGATTTCAAAGTCACCTCTCGTCTTCTCTGCTATGTCTCCGTGTTCGAATTCGTAATGTACCCACCAAGGTTCCTCTCCTGAAGTTTCAGCAGGGGAAGAAACTTGAGGATTCTCCAATACCTCCCGCCTCGTCGTCGTAGAATGGCATGCGGTCCGAGATGACGGAATGCAGGTAGTGAAGGCCTTGCAGGACGCAAGTGACACAGCAGTGTACACTATCGTAATCGTTCTCATTTTGTATTAAACTGTATGACGGTGTGTGATAATGGATGATCCTTGCCCAAAGTTCGGACTGCGTTTTAACAATAACTGCGCAAAAAATGTTTGGGTGGAGTTGGAACTTCGGTCAAGATCGGGAGAAAGAAACCTTCCCTCGTGATGTTCGATGATGACGTCGCAGTCGCACGAATTTGAATGCGCGAACCGCGGTGGACTCGATCGATTACTTTGTGGCTGACACAGAATCTTTTCGAAGGGACCGTGTTCAACGTGGCAGCGAGGTGTCGGGCCCTATGTCCCCTGGTGCCACCCATGTGGATACGAATCACTACTTCAAATCAGAACACCCAAATTTGCATCAAAGTATCCTTCCATCGGAAGTCGCCAAATATTGGTAGATTTCGATAGGAGTGTTGTCAACTATCGGCTCGAGCAAGTACCATGAAGGGCGTCGAAATGGCTCCTTGTTCAGCATCTTCGTGTCGCGGCCTGACCAAAGTATTCCTCGTAGCTAGTTTACTGGGTACGACGGTATCTTTCTCTTCGCACAATGGTGTCGTTAGAAGTTCAAGCCTTCAAATGAAAGGAGAGTCTGATTTCCTTAGTAAGCTCAATCCATTCAGTCGAAACGACTCGGCAGACAGTAGCGGTGATTTCTCTTCTATGTTCGGCAGTACTAGTTCTGCTGCATCATCTTCTGAATTCGAGGGTGATGCTCTTATCGCGAAGGCAAAGGCTGTCATCGCTACCGATCTTGCCATTCAAGATCCTAGTCTTCTGGACGAAGGTTTCATCTGGATAGGACCGTTCCTTGGAAAGCCTCTAGGGAAGGTTGACTACCTTGCATCGGGAAAATTCTTCAATCTAAGGACGGCGTTTCCGGACTTAGAATACCGTGCACATGATTTTCGTTTAGATGCGAATGATCCGATGACGGTACGATGTGCGGTCCGACCTCAGGGTATCATGAGAGGTCCACTTCGTCTACGGAATGAGTTGATACAACCGAACGGTAACCCTCTAATGGGCCCACCAGAGGCAATCAGCTTGACGTTTGACCCTGATACAGGTAAAGTCGTCAAGATGTGTTCAGGATTTTCCATGGATCGGTTGGTCGGGAATACCTATGGACTTTGTGGAGCAATGGCTGCTGCAGCCATCGCGGGGGTACCACCCTCTGATTGGGAAGTCTATCCGATTCCGACTGTCATATCTCGCATCTTTGGGGGGACATCGGATCCAGTCAAGGAAGCTTCTACCAAACTTTCACCCTTCCCCGAAACTGTCATGATTCAGTTAGTCAAGGGCATCTTTGCGACGAATCTTGCGGCGGACGATCCGTCACTCCTATCAAGGGACTTTTCTTTCATTACGCCCTCAGTAGGGCCGATCGGGAAGAAAAAGTTCTTGGAATCCTATGCGACTCAGGAATTTGGTGACTTCTCACCAGAGACGTCAAATTTCCGTGTGGATCCGTATGATCCCTATCGAGTGTGGGTAGATGTGAAACTTGTTGGACCAGGAGTGGAAGGTCCACCAGTAGCCATGTCCTTCAGCATTGATGAAAATGGATTCTGTACGCGTCTGACGGCAGGTGCTGTAATGGATCCATCAATCGGTAAGGGAACCTTTTTCCAATCGTCCATGTACGATGGTATGGCGATGACTTTGTCATGACCGGTGTATCTCATGATTCATTATTCTTTGCCATGACGACAGGAAATACTGGTGGTTTGACTGGGGTCGCTGGAATCAAGTACGCACTTGGAGCGGGTGCCTTCGATTTCACCGTGAGGCCAATCCCCGTCGCTCTCGGCCGACTCAAGAAGACTATTCTTTCCCCTTTTACCAAGCTCTCTGCCGATGATTACCTGTTGGCTGGTTCCGTTGGTAACAAACCTAAAGAAGTCAATTCGATCGAGGATACATCGACCCTCGAAGACGACGAAGAAGGCAGCTTTGAAGCGGAGGAGGTGGGTATACCAGACGAAGATGAGGACGACGAAGATGAATCTGATGAAGATGAATCTGATGTCGAGGACACCGAGTCAGAATCGAGCTCACCGGAATTCCAATTGCCATCACCACCGCAGATCTCGTCCGACTTTAAGCTTCCATCACCACCAAAGATCCCTCCTAACTTCAAACTGCCGTCGCCACCCAAAATCCCACCGTCGATGACGATGATCCCACAATCGCTCAACAAGACACCTCCCACACCACCGAAGGTCCCACCGGTGAATGTGGCTAAACAAGAAAGTACGGGTTCGTTTTTGTCCGATGCCTTCAAGCAATTCGCACCTCAAGCCAGCGAGGTTGATACAGAATCTGCGGACCGCACAGCTAATAAAAAACAAGAGGAGCTTGATATGCAGCGTGCTGTTGCAGATTTAAAGAGGGTCACATTGGAAGAACAACAGAAGAAACTTGATCGAGAACGCCAAGCCGAAGAGGAGAGGAAGGCTGAGGCCGAAAGAAAGAAGGTCGTCGCCGATGAAGCCTCTGCGAAGAGAGATTCAGAAGCAAGAGCTGCAGCTGAGAAACGAGAACAAGAACAAAGGAAACGTGAAGACGAGCGCAAGAAAGCTGAAGAGGCAAGACAAGCTGCCGCTGCTCTTGCAAAAAAGAATGCTGAAGCCAAAGCTGTAGCTGAGAAGCGGGAACAAGAACAAAGGAAACGTGAGGAAGATCGCAAGAAAGCAGAAGAGGCTAGACAAGCTGCAGCAGCAGAGGCCCTTGCCAAAAGGAATGCGGAAGCCAGAGCTATAGCTGAGAAGCGGGAACAAGAACAAAGGAAACGTGAGGAAGATCGCCAGAGAGCTGAAGAGGTAAGACAAGCTGATGCAGCCAAAAGGAGTGCGGAAGCCAGAGCTGTAGCTGAGAAACGCGAGCAAGAACAAAGGAAACGTGACGAAGAACGCAAGAAAGCTGAAGAGGCCAGACAAGCTGCCGCCGCTGAGGCCGTTGCAAGAAGGAATGCAGATGCCAGAGCTGCAGCTGAGAGACGAGAGCAAGAACAAAGCCAACGTGAAGAAGAACGTAAGAAAGCTGACGAGGCCAGACAAGCCGCCGCTGCTGCCCAGGCTCTTGCCAAGAAGAACGCTGAAGCCAAAGCTTTAGCTGAGAAGCGAGAGCAGGAACAAAGGAAGCGAGAGGATGATCGCAAGAAAGCTGAAGAGGCAAGGCAAGCTGCTGCTGCCGCTGCGGCCCTTGCAAGAAAGAATGCGGAAGCCAAAGCTTTAGCTGAGAAACGAGAGCAAGAACAAAGGAAGCGAGAGGAAGACCGCAAGAAAGCTGAAGAGGCAAGACAAGCTGCCGCTGCTACTGCGGCCCTAGCAAAGAAGAACGCAGAAGCAAAAGCAAAAGCGCGGCAAGAAGCCGAAGCTAAACGCAAGGAAGCCCAAAGCAAGCCTGTTCGACCTTCATTGCAAATCCCAACGACGTCGACTCCACCTAAACCACGACCGTCGTTTGCAATTCCTCAACTTGCCAAGCCGACAGATACACCGCCGAAGTCTGCAGACAAACCTGTAGCACCTCGCCCCACGTTTTCGTTGTTTGGGTTTAGATCGGATCAGTCGGACTCTTCCACTTCGACACCACCATTATCACGACCCTCTGTTCGAATTCCAAAGGCAACGAAGGCTCCTCCCGGTGTGCCGAGCATCGCGGCTTGGCAGAAGCGTCCCAATGGCGTCGTTTCTGGTCAAATCTTTGGATCACCTGCCTTTAAGGACGGTGATCGCATCGAAACGTCGCCTATCGCTTCAGGAGAGTTTGAAAATGGTAGCGTCGTCACGACCATATCGGGAAGCAGATATTTTTTGACTGGTCAATCACCCCGCGAATTGTTGGCACCACCGAAGGCAGTACCAGCACGTCCTTCCTTGAATGTACAGCGAATGACCACCCAACAAGCTCCTAAGGCACCCGTAAACAAGGCTCCACCAAAGGTACAGCCTGTTGCGAAACGTCCTACCTTTTCACTGTCTGAATTGTTTAGTTCAAACGCCGCGTCGTCGTCACAACAATCGACCCCACCAGTGAAGAAATCTGCGAGCATACCAGTTCCTCAAGCTTCACCACGACCCTCTCAACCTGTCGTCGCAAAACGACCATCTCAACCTGTCGTCGCAAAACGACCATCTCAACCAGTCGTCGCAAAGCGACCCTCTCAGCCAGTAGTGGCAAAGCGACCATCTCAACCTGTTGTTGAAAAGCGACCCTCTCAGCCAGTAGTGGCAAAGCGACCATCTCAACCTGTTGTTGAAAAGGTAGCTCCAGCGCCAGTGAAGAAAACAGCGCCCAGAGGTGTCCCTACCATTAATCGATGGAAACAAAATCGGGATAAGACTATTACGGGATTTATCACGGGGTCACCTGCCTTTTCTGAGGGAGAACGAATCACGACCAGTCCCATTGCTCGGGGGACAGTCGCTGCTGGAGAAGTAGTAATCACCGGAAGTGGATCACGGTATTTCCTCTCGTGAGCACACACGGATATTGAGTAAGCCTCGGAGGACCGCGCTATATAGGATAAACTTAAGGTCTAGGCAAAGGGATGTTGTCGATGTAATAGGGTGGTGTTCGATTTTTCAGAATACTATACGGTGAGGATTGTTATCGCGCAAAAGCATCATAAGCTACGCTAGCTGGTCTTAGGAGGGGATAACGCCATAGGAGTCCCTATTGATGTTCCTGTCCGACCAAGTTTTGTTTGGTGTTCCAAACTATGTATCAATGACTCCCAATTTTCATCCACGATGTCATCTCGGCTAGAATACGGATCATCATTTTCGGTCTGTTCGAGGAGCTGATTCATGATTTCCAAATGGTCAAGGATACAAAACAAACAGTGAGCAACGAAACAAAAGGGAGGCAATCGACCATCATGAATATGTTCCATTATATAGGAAAACAAACATACGAGTCCTTCTCTCACCTCTTTGACGGAGATGACTGTCTCATATTGTTGTTCCATAACAGTCTGGACGATTTCGCTTCGTTTATTTGCAATCATAGTACATTCGGCTTGCAAATTGGACAAGGCAATTTCAAGAGCAGACATTCGTTTCAAAAGTTTGATGGGATCGGGTATCGTTTGAGATCTGCAGAAAAAAATGAAGCATCGGTAAAGTAGCCCCCCAGATTGTAGACGTGTTGGAACAGGCCGATGAGTTGGTTCCGTAGATGGAGTAGGAAGAACAAACGGTCAATCTCCCCAAATTAGACATACGTAGTCATACTTCTCTCACTTACCCATTTTTCGATGCTTCCAGATTGATTTTGTGATAGGTCTTTTCCAAATTCTGCGCAGCTTGATTAATGGCGGTACTGGCTTCAGAGAGTCGACCCGTCCAACCTTTCGTTTGAAGTTCTTTCAACGGTGTCATATGTGATTAGGGAACCTGTTCCTGGGTTGAATTCCTATCCGATCCAGGAACGGAAGGAGCTATGATACACGGTTACGGAGTTCCCAGTAGGTTGGAAAGTGGCGTTCCACGATGGTATTGGACGATTCCACCAGGGTAGAAATCATTCCTTGTGATAAAGGATGATTGATGTCTGCTGGGTGAGCACATGCAACAACAAAAAAGTGCTCGTTTTTCAAATTGGGCGCGATTTTTAAGGGGGAGGGGAGCACGCGCGAGACTGTTTCCCCTTTTCATCTCAGCGGCACTCATAACCTGACTTTGGCGGCATGGATCAGATGACGTGGCTGTTCGCCACGTCGTCGGTCGGTCGTCGGAAGATACCCCAGATGTCATCTGCCGACTGCCGATCAAGGAAAAAAACCAAAGTTCCGTCCTCAACATGCTTTCCCAAGGTTTCGATACGGCACACTTTCACGTGTTCCACTCGATCAGTTCTTCATAAACAAACATCATGAAGGCAACCAGTATTATTGTATCTGCCCTTGTGCTTGGCTCTGCCCAAGGCTTCATGAGCGGATGTCCTCGACCCAGCAACAGCGTCACAACCTCTAACACCGTCGTCTACGCCTATGTACCCTCCGGATTTACGCCCGAACAGTACAAGAAATTCAAGGAAGCCGAGGCCAAGAAGAAGGCCAAGGCAAATCTTGGTGGGGTAGGACCGCGAGGATTCAAGTCTCGATCATTTCAGTCATTTCAAGAAGCATTGGAAAGGGGAGAGACGTCACACTTGATGCCTGTCTTCAATGCGAAGGAAAAGGTGAAGCGGGGCGAATTAAAGGTGGAGGATATCCCCTACATGCAACGGGGTGGATCTTGGGATAACTCGGATGTGAAGGGAGCGAAACGACAAAAGTGGCTCCAATCGGACAAGGACTATGCGGCCGGTGGGTACAAGAAGGAACAAAGTATCAGTATCTTAGGAACTGGAGAAGGATTGGATTGGACAGGAACACGTGCTCGATCACGACCTGAAAGTGCCCCCGGTGCACCCTCTGTTTTTGGAAAGAACTACAAAGCACCGAATGTGAAAGATTTGAAGAAGGGCACCCCTGAAAAGCCGAAAAAGAACCCATTTAAATTCTTCTAAGCAAAGGAGGGACCACGACGGAATAGGTGACCGAAATTTTGTGATTTCGCTTCATCCTTAATGTAGGAAAGAGAAGTTGAAATCCAGAGTATGATTCGTAAGTTTTCTACAAGGGATAGAGAAATCATTTGTGCATGGCGATAGGCCCCTAATGTATTTTAGAGTCAGGTGTAATTTTGCACGGAGAGAAATGTCACCGTCCTCCGCTTTGACTGTGAGATTCGCGTCGGCGACTCCTCCGACCATCAGTTCTCAGCGACGCCTTCAACCTTCAACCACGAACCCGTTTCACTGATTCGAAGGACTCAAAACCTACGCAGGAGGAAATCGAGTATGGACAGACTTGTCAAATTGTTTGGTGACGACGGACTGTGAGATAGTCAACTTTCGGACGGATCCAAACAGTGACATCGTCCTGTGAAGATCAAAAAGAAGTTAAAAGTGACCGAGATGATAATGATGTCTCAACTCTTCATCTTCCTGTTATCCTTTTCGGCTACCTTTCTTGGTACGAGATGTTTCGTGACGCCTCGATTCGTTCAAAGTGGACGTAGTGTTGCTGGTAGACCCTTCCAATCGAAATCGGCGTTGTCCGCCTCACAACAGGGACCTTCCATTGCGATAGTTGGAACAGGTGCCGTGGGAGGGTACTATGGAGCACGATTATGGGAAAGTGGATATAATGTTAGTTTCTTTATGCGGGGGGAGCATTACGATGTCTCCAAGGCGAATGGTTTGAACGTAACGTCGGTCGAAGGGGGTATCTTCATTCCACCAGATAGACTACAGACATTTAGCAATCCAAGAGATCTCGGCCCAGTGGACTGGGTCATCGTAGCCCTTAAGAGTACAGCATTGGCGCAGATACCAGAGTTAATCGCTCCACTATTGAAACCTGGACATACACGCGTCCTCACAATCATGAATGGTCTGATTGAAGATGATCTGATCAAACATTTGAAGACGTACTTTAATGAAGATGCTGAAGATGAACGTCGTATTGAATGCCTAGGAGCTTTATTTGGTGGTATGGCGTTGGTATGTTGCAATCGGTTAGGACCTGGACGAATTGATCATTCCTATGCAGGGTTACTATCAAGTGGGGTAGCGGCTCTTTCTTCGACGCAAACATTGGAAGAAAATAGGAAGGCCTTTGAAGAATTATGGGAACCTGTTAAGATCGATACATCCTATGAGCCATCTTTACTAGGCGGACGTTGGCGGAAGAATTGTTGGAATCTACCCTTTAATGGGATATCGGTAGCGATGGCAGGGATTACCGTCGACAAGATTATGACCGATCCTGGATTACGGCGACTCGCGCATCATGTTATGGATGAGACAATCGCTGCCGCTAATGCCGATTTGAAATATCATGGCTTTGATGAATCCTTCTATCTGGGTGATACGGAAAGGAAAAAACTCTTTGATCTTTCCGATGGGATGGGCGCCTACAGGACGAGTACGATGATCGACTTCGTCGAACGACGGCCGATGGAGGTTAGGTATCTATTTCGAAAACCCGTCGAACGAGCGCAGGCACTTGGCGTCTCGGTACCCCATCTCGAGACTTTGGTCGTACAGATTGAAGCTCTACAGAAGTTCCACAACCTCTATTAGATCGTCGTTTTCGAATAGATGTCTAGTAGAAGTATTGTTGTTAATTCTTTTTACCTCGTCCAAACAGCCTGAATTTTCTCCATTTCGAGTCTCCACCTTTCTCCTTGGGTTTGAAAACTGTCTCGATACTACTTTCACGAGCTTGGCCAACATCAATTTCTTCTGGACGTGCTCCTGTGTTTAGTCGATTCTCCGTGAGTGACCGATCGTCGTATTCTTCCGACGGCGAATCCAACACTCGAGCTGCGGTCGGTGGTTTCACCATGACCGGCCCTATGTACCTTATTAACATCAACTCTATACACATCGAGTTCGGAGCATTTGAAACCATATCAAAAATCTTCTCGACCATCATTTTGAACGTACTCGTTCCATTGATCGCTGCAAGTTGATCACCGACTTCAACTCCACCACTTCGTCCTGCACTCCCTTGACTGTCCACTTTCGTTACGAAGCATCCTCCCTCGTTTTCAAGAAAAATCACTGCAGGGTGAAAGTCACGTAGAGAAATCGATGAGAGAAATCTAGAGTCAAGGACGGACGGAGACTTGGGTGAACTGTCCCGAACTTACGACCAAGTGGCAACTTCAATTCCACAACGCTAATTTCAATATCCTTGTCATGCAGGATTGTGTATTCTTCATCAAACTCAACCGCCCTCATCTGGTGAAATGACCTTGCAGCCTGCAAGCAAAGCTGCTGGAAGCGGGGGTCTTCGTCACGAGGATCCATTGAAAATGGAAGTTTCCGTGGCGGAACTGCTTGATCCATAGATTTCTGGGAAGATTGAGCCATGTCGCTAGACTCTTCTATGACTGGCGGGTTGAACTCGTCACCTGAATCGAGCGATACCGAAAGATTCATCTGCAACGGGAAGAACTCAACGATGAGCAGGTTTATGTTGCATCCCTCCGGAAAGGAAAAACTCTTATCAGACTTACCTGGTCGGCCAGTTGCTTGTTCACCCTGCTTTGTGCGTATTCGAATACTTCAGAAAATTCACCCTTTCTACTTCTTCCCTCCGAATGGATTTCTGCTCCACCTGTGCAACCCGGAAATGGGAAAACCTGGTAATCACAGAAATCATGGCCAGACTGGCTAACCCGCCATGAAGCAGGATCCAGGGGCCTCTCTGGCAGGAACCCCAAGGCCGAGGATACAACAGTCATCCCCCCTTCAACAACAAGAGTCCATAGTGGTGAATCGTCCTCAGCCACATAGTCACAACTGGTAGGATTCGCAGCCAAGTTACTCGAAGAACTCAGGGGGGTTTCTCGGTCTCTGCTGGCGTTGGACGAATCGTAGGACTGAGGCACTGGCAGTGCCGATGTTTTCGTTTCTCTGCTCCTTGTAACCGGTACTTCATCAGAATCTTCATCAAGTTCATCTAGCGTTTCCATTTCTTCACCATTGCTCACTTTATCCATTTCCTCTTGTTCCAATTGACGCCGCTTCATCTCATGCTTATACTTGTACTTTCGACGACCTGGTCTACTTTTATTGGCTCGTCCGATGAAAAGTACATCCTTAATCATATCCTCTACCTCGCTTTCCAATGTCTTCGTGTATTCCGAGTTGAGAGACTTCTCCTCTCCCACTGACTTCTCCTCTCCCATTGAACCGTCCGTACCCTCGGAGGTTCCTGTCGGCTCGTAATACTTTAAGCTATTTTCCTCTCCAAAAGAAACCTTCGGTGGCGATTTCACATACCCAGGTTGTTTCTCTCTATGCGATCTATGAAGAGCTTTCCTTTGTTGCGAGTTCTTCTTTTGTCTTGATTTCCAGGCTTGCTGTGAACGCTCTTGAAGATTCGTTGGTGGACGTCTCTTCGAAACAGTCTCTCTCTCTGTCGACGTGTTGTCTTGAGCCAATACAAGGGGACGATCTTTCTGAGATACCCTCAGGGGAGGTGGCCGATCATCATGATCGTCGTCGTCTTGCTCTTCTTCGACATTGTCGTCAACGTCTAATCCCTGAAATGGGTCAATATCATCAGGCAACTCTCCATTGCCTCTATTCCGCGGACGCGACCGGCGACTATTAGTATCGACCCTTTCCCACTGATTGTAGCCTAGCTGAGTATAATGGGCAGTACGACGTCGTGCTTCCATGGCAAGACGGAAATCAATCTCATTCTTCCCAGATCCTTCATAGTCATCGTTGTCTATACATTGGTCATCAGAATGTTTCTGGTTGTGGGGAAATACATACGTCGCCGGATCACTGTACCTTGGCCCCCTAATACAATCTTCATGACCAGACTTTTGAGGGACTGCCATCGGAGGTTGCATCCGTTCTGCAATCGATTGGACAGTCACATGAGGGTATCTCGAAGTGATGCTCCGACTGGGCCTGGTGTCATGAGCCATATCGTAGGGCATGTCCGTCAACTGTGATTCCGTGTCTACGGAACACTGGCTATCAAAGGAAGTGGGTGGGGAAGTTCTAGATTCTACCGTACTAGCTGCCGGAGCAGGAATATGGGTATTGCGGAAGTTTTGACGTACAAGTACATCACTGGAAGGGTTCTGTTTTCGAAGGCTTGAGGAGACAGTCGGATGGACATGGCCGTTCTGTGGACGGTAGGAATCTGGACTCTCCCGGTCTACTACACCAGTCCGATATTGAATTGTCCTCAACTTCCTCTCACTCATTTTCCTCTTGCCTCTGGATGAAATCAGACATGCAAAGTCGGTCCGAAGAAAGAAATGATAACCCACCCAACCAAGGCGCGGGGCGGATGATTGGGGGTTGACAAGTCGTCCTCGGCTGCAAGTGTGAACGTAGTAGTGCATTGAAATTTACTTCCTGGACGTAGGAATGAAATCTCGATTGGTGTCCGTTCAACGGCGGATGCGTCGGCCTGGCGTGAGATTTATGACCCGGCGCAAGATTTCCCGCTCGATGACATACGATCATGGATACCGCATCCCCGAAAATTTTCCGGGAGTACGAATGTACACGTGCTAGGGAGAGACGGTTTCAACGAAATCGAATAGAATGAGTAAGAGGACGTTCCTACGACAATGATGACAAGAAGATCCTTGAGTTATGTCGATGTACCGACCAAAACTGCAGTTTGGGTTTTTCGCTATAACAGTAAATGTGATTACCCACGTGCTTTGTGCGATCTACAATAGTCAAGTTGAGACTACAGTATGTTCTCGTCATAAGTTACACTCGGTTTTAGTAAAGTGGGGTAACATACACAGAGAGTGTAACACCCCTGTTTCACTGGTAGATTGACAGACGGTTCATGACTTAGTGAGTCACACTAGTCACGGATACTCACACTAGTCACGGATAGCCATCACCTTTTCTTCTCCTGCCGACATCATTGGCGTCTTTGTTGGGTATCTTTTCGTAATCTTTGCTTTGTCTTTGGTTTTGGTATTCCTTTCGTACATC
>Ga0194115_10005361_pt1 | contig 13368 bp, 21 predicted proteins | sample TA2MahsurfametaG_3_FD_148656 | JGI IMG/M metagenome (GOLD analysis project Ga0194115, IMG submission 148656) | Freshwater microbial communities from Lake Tanganyika, Tanzania - TA2015002 Mahale S4 surface | ecosystem: Environmental > Aquatic > Freshwater > Lake | place: Tanzania: Lake...
CGCTTGCTACCACCTGCCATGCCACCTGCAACGGCGGCGGTGTCTTCATCAAGCCCCGTGTTAACAATTGCGGGGTTGTTCTGCAAAATTGCTACTAGATCGTTACTCATTTGACTGTTCCTTTACTAAGTTAATTACTACTGGGTTTACGGACGGATACATCGTACTCTCGTACTACGTTTACACCCGGAGGCAGTCCTTCATCTAGCCTCTCAGATATAAATTGATTAAAGTTTGTGGTATGCACTCGTTGGTGTAGTAGCTGAAGCGCTTTGTGCTTCAGTATGTATTCGTAAAAAGATTCCCAATCAAGCACATGCACCTGAGACTTGATTGACCGGATGATTGTCCCGTGTTCGGTTCTGATGCTGTTGACGTTTTGGTCGTTGCATATTTCTAGTATCTTCGCACTTACAGCTTCTTGTGTCTCTTTCAAAACATCATCTTTACTCTTGAAGTCGGCTGATAGCCGCTCACGTTCTTGACGCAACCTCATATAGTCGCGGGTCAACTCATTAATATTCATCTAACGCCTCCTGTAAAATGTTTCGATATAAATCAACTACTTTCTCGTGTATGTCAATCTTGTCTTCTAACATCTTGTACATACGACGTTCAACTTCTGACCCTTCCAAATGAATCACGGTCATTTTGTTTTTCTGACCAACCCTGTCAATCCGTGCCACGCACTGAATGTACGTCTCTACGGACATCACAGGGGACCAAAAAACAATCGTGTCAGCGGCTGTCAAAGTTACACCATGTGACGCCGCTTGTGGTTGAATAATTAGCACCCTAGGGGAAGCACTAGTCTGAAAGCGCGTAAAGATCTCGTTACGTGCGCTAGCGCTAACATCTCCGTTAATAATTTCGTTGGTGTAGCCGTTCTTGTTAAGGTACTCATGGACGATTCTTATCGTATGCCGATAGGGGACAAATACGATGACTTTGTTGCTTGCTTCATCCATCACTTCTTTAAGAATGTTTAGGCGATGCGATATGTCAAACTCTAAAATTTCACCTGAATCTGTATAAACGGCACCACCTGACAGTTGTAGTAATTTGTTCAGCATGCCAGCGGCGTTCACGGCGGTGACGTTCTCATCCACTGTCTTAATCATCATTTCATTCTTGAGTGTAAGATAATATTTTCTCTGTTGCGGAGTCAGTGGAGCATCTCGATACTGATACATAACGTCAGGAAGATCTAAACATTCTTTTTTAGTAAACCTAATCGCTGGCTGTAACAGATCATGTACGTGTATCTGTGCGTCGTTTTTTGGTATGTACTTAAACTGCGATATCTTGTACATGACTTTGTCACGCCAAGAAGAAAAAAACTTAGGAGTGTCTGCGGCCCCGAGCAGTTTTGCTAGGCCATATGCGTCTAGCGGAGATTGTGAAGCAGGGGTTCCAGTCAGCATCCACAAGCCCATGTGCTGTTTTAGCAAAGACTTCATAACGCGCCATCTGTGTGTGGTTGAAGTCTTGTAGGCGTTGGCTTCGTCAATAACAATTAGATCAAACTGTGCGGCTTCAATTTCGTCTTTTACTATGCCGATGCCGTCATAGTTGACGATTACAAATTCATAATCTCCTTCTATAACTTTCTTACGCTTAGCTGGTGTGCCGTAAGCGACAGCTACCTTACGATGCATGGCGCTTTTGAACAAGTCTGCTTGCCATGCGGAATACATAATTGATAGCGGGCAAACAATCAAAACTTTCTTGATGAGTCCAACACTCATCAAATAGTCTGCGGCCCAAATAACAGAAGAAGTTTTACCTGTACCTGCTTCGTTAAAACAAAAAGCGCGGCGGTTACTGGCTAAGAAGGCTGAAGTTGTTTTTTGGTGGTCAAACGGCTTGTACATGCCGGGCCACTTGTAACTACGGTCTAAAAAATCTACCAATTTATCCATCAACTATCCTTTAACTGAGTAGGGTGTTAGAGATAACGCACTCTAACGAGCGTTCCAAGATGCCAAGCCTGACGCGCCGGAGGCTTACCATTCACTAAGTTTTAAGCGCCGCTTGGCTGATGCGGTTATTTTGTGCGGTCCACTCACACCTTACGACCGGGGAAGGCTGAAGATCAAAAAAGCCTTGCACACCCCTAATTATACGGAGATTGAATAATATGTCAAGTCTTTTTTCGTTCTTTTTTGCTTTTTTCAGAGACCAACTTCTTAGAGGAATCCCTAAGAAACGATCTGTTCGCAGACGGCGACGCTATGGTATAGCCATCCTTATTACTGCCACCATTAGATAAGGCACGTTTGTGGGCGATGTCTTTGCCCTCACGCATGTCGGCCTTGCCGTTGCTGTTTAGGTCTTTGCCTTTCTTGTCAACCGCACGTCGCGCACGTTGGCGTTCCATCCGGTCTGAATGTTCTCCACGAGCCTTTTGTTGCTCATATTCTTTTTTGTAGGGTCTAGGTTTGTTTACATACGGCATGTCAGCACCTATTGAATTCACAAGTAGTTACAGGGCAGTAGCCACACAACGGAGTTGGGTTGGGCGCCCACTGATTGTTCTCAAACGACTGCTCTAACCGAATAACTTTTGACTCAAAGATTGCCCACAGTGAGTCCATTTGACTTCGCTTGTACTCTTCTGACACAAGCTGGTTCTTAAGTATAAAAATTAAAGCTCCTTTGACTTCTTGCACTTGAGGAAAATGGGCGAACACCATTAATGCCATTAGCTTTAGTTGATCTAAGTCAGGATAGTTTGCTTTTCCAGTCTTGTAATCAACAACATAAGCAATACTGTCATCTACAATCAAAAGGTCTGCGATACCTCGGACCCAGCGATCCTTATCATTAAACGAACACGGCGTCTTGTCACGTAGGAGCGCCATTTCGTGCTCAACTAACTTATTGCCGGAAATATTTTGGAGTTCGTCAACTATCGTCTTGAACCGCTTGTAGTTTTCAGGTAGTTCTACCCCGTCTCTGACGTACTTTTCTAAGGCAGTGTGGACTTCTTTCCCATAAGTTAACGCGTGGGTAACTTTCGTCTCAAAATTCTTGGCGACTTTGACTTCATAGTAGCGTTTAGGGCAACCTACGTAGTCTTTAAGGGACGAAAATGACCAGTTTACGTGACTCATTTTTTATTCAGTATGGTGTGGTGGAGCCTGTTTTTCATAGTTCGTGCCTCTATACATAACTCGGTAGCGGCTTCAAGGCAAGCCTCATAATCCCTACTATTATAAAGTTGTTCCACAAGAACCGCTAGTCTGCGAACGTTAATCATGTTTTCGGCGTGGTCGTGGTGCTTATCAATTTTCATTAACACTCTCCATAGGATTTTCCAAACGATACCTCGCAGGTGATAGGCAAACCCTTTGCCCACCTCGGCTTGGTATTCATGCACTGCACAATAAATTCCATGGCTTGGTCAGCCTCATCTTCAGGCACAACGCACACCACGGAGTCATGGACTGTCAAGGCCGGACGATAGCGCTTAGCGATCATAAGCATCTGCTCCGCTACGACGCAACGAGCCAAACCTTGAACCACATTCTCTACGACCCCGCCACCCCAAATATTAACCAATCCTTTACGAGACTTGTAAACCATCTTTGTTTTAATTTCTGATGTGTCAATATGTAATTCAGGATAGCGAATGTAGAGGCCAGACGGAAGTTGTAAGCCACCTTGGAAGTGGTTTACTTCTACGCACTCATGCGCACCGATGTGGTAGGTCTTCTTTTCTTTATCTCTTTCGCCATACAAGGGACCATCTATTAGATCTTGCAACATGCGGTCACACTCAGACCAAAGGTCTGTGATCTTGTGGTTTTCATCCCTGTAGATGCCCACAATCCGTTTGGCTTCGTCAAGATCAACGACCGCTCCGGGGGGTTGTGTCTTCAGGGTGTGTTGGAGTTTTGCCGCTCCTGTGCCATAACCCAATCCCAAAATGCAAGTCTTTCCAACGAATCGCTCAATCGGGTTTTCTTTTGTAATTGTTTTTCCGTATACCTTTGATGCGAATTCTGAATAAACGTCTCGCCCTTGTGCAAACATTTCAACCACATCATTTTGTCCTGCCAACCAAGCAAGGATGCGTGCTTCGATCTGAGACGAGTCGGAGTTGATAACAACATAGCCGTCCGGGGCCACGACAGCGTTCTTGAGGGTTTTCTTTTTCTTGTCTCGGCTTGGCAAGTTTTGAAAGTTGATCTTATCTGATCCTGCCCAACGCCCAGTATGCGCTCCATAATATTTAAGTGGTATGGGAACCCGATTACCATTCCGGGACGCAACGTTGATAAATCGCTGGATTCTAGACTCTTCAATAGTAGATTTAGTTCCGAGCCTGACGCTACATAGGCTTTGGATGAATGGGTCTGAATGTTCTTGGAGGGCGATAAAGCCCTCATCGTTTTTTGCCAACGCATAGGTTTCCTTTCCTGTACGTGATGAAATTTTTGTAGGCGGTTTGACACCAAGTTCTGTCAGAAGTCCAGCAAACTTTATATTAGATGCCAGTTTTTGCCGTACCTCTTCTTCGTCATTACAATTTAGTCTTCCCTTTAGCCCGGACAGCAAGTCATGTTTCTCTTGTTTTAGTTCTGCTAACCGATTGTCTAAAAGCTGAGAGTCAATATAAAGCAGTGGCTGAAAGAACATCCTCAGTGTTAAGTCAATTAGTTTTACTTCTTGTTGAGGAAAGTCCTGCCTCATCTTGGAGAAAAGTTTGTAGGTTAACTCCACATCATTGATGCAGTAGTCTGCGTAGCGGCTTAGTTCTTCGGGTTGGAAGTCTGCCAAACGTTTCCCCTTGGCGTGAATCACTTCTTCTCCCTTGACACCAATTTTGTAACGCTCTGCTAACACTTTTAGTGAGCCGCCAGCATCCACACCATGAAGCGCCCGTGCCATACACAATGTGTCGAGATAGACGCTAGGAAATACCCGACAAATCCACGCGAGTATTGAGCCATCAAATTGAGTGTTGTGACACAAGAGCATGGACGTAGACCATGGGAGTTTGCGCAGTTCCTTAATTATCGTTTCACGTGGACCTGAAACCCAATATGCCGGAGCGTCGTTAAGCTTGACGCCTACTCCGATCATTTCAAACTCCGATGAACGAACGTACTCTTCTGTTGTTAGTTTACTCAATGAGAATGACGCACTGTAGTAAGTCTCAAAGTCAAGCGTAATTAGATTCATTCTTCTAAGGTCTGCACAAGTTTGTTCAAGTACCACTGGGCTTTCTTAAAGTCTTCTATAGGCGAACCTTTATGCGCGGCGCGGCTAAGATACTTTATGCAGTTGCCTTGAAGAAACCCGACAAAAGCTTCGGGCGTAAGTTTGGCTTTCATAAAATCAATCGTCTCAATACCGCCCTGCGTATAGTGTGGCGGGTTGTTGACCATATCGGTTTTATCCAATTTATCCTCCGGTTAAGAAGCGTTGATTACTTTTACGACGACTTTTTTTGGCTCAACTTTAGTAAAGACGGGGTTGTCCTTTAAAAATATTTTTGCGTGTTGCTTTGTTTTAAACAAAGCAACTTTTATGGGACAAGTAGGGTCAGTCTTTTTACTAGGTAAAAATGTGCCATTGGGGTTTTGTAATGCCCATAATTCAGTTCTCATTTCAAAACCTCCGGGGGTGCGACCTTACCAGCCCATACGTTGGCGCAAGTAATTTCAAGTTCAAGGGACGGACGGGGTGAGACTCGTAGGGCTTCCTTCTTACCAGCCTCAAATATTTCTACCATGTTCATGGCTTTAACACGGGACCCATGCTGTACACCGATCAAGAATATGGCTACAACAAGGATCACCATTCCTGATACCACTGTTGCTAGGATTATTTTATCTTTCATGGTTTCTCCTTTTCTTGTTCGCCGTAGTAAACATGCCCATACTTATAAAAAGTGGCGTCGTCGATTAGACGATGGTACTCGTTGTCCATTTCAGATCTAAAAGTGTCAAGCTTTTTGATTACAGCAGAAATGTATCTGTAGTGTGATTTACTGTAACCAAACTTATTCCCACACAAAGTCCTTAAGTCTTGAAGAGTTCTATATATTTCACTTACAGTTTTTCCACACGCCAAGTGCTCTTCAAGAGTCAGACGAGGACGTTGCTTTTTACCCATGGTCTTTCTCCTTTTGTTGGTTGTAGCCGTTCTCAGCCCACGCTACTTCTTGCTCAAGTAGACTGATACGTCGTTCGTAGTGTTTGGCAGACGCGACCCACGCTTCTTTGAAGCAAGTGTAAAAAGCTTCTTCGTTGCGGGGGGACCGCTTAATAAACCAATCAGCCCATGCTTCATTCATTGCGGATACGTCAGAAAGGTGCTGGCTCATCGTCAGGCTCCTTTGGTGTATCGGATTCTTTGCACCGAACAAGTTTAGATGGATGGCACTTTACATAGCTAGGAAAAGGCCAGTCGTTATCACTTGGGATTCTTACTTCTGTAAGACCCGGATAAGATCTAACGACTACGCCCTTCCTACCAGTCTCTTTAATCTTCACCCACGCGCCCTCAGGGTGATTGGGTTCAGATGTCGGAGTTTTCTTCACTATAACGAATCTGTGATATACGACGTAACATGTAAGAGCGTGTAATCTGCAATGCTCGGATGCCGTCTTCTATATCTATAATTTCTTCCTCAAACATTTTGATTAAAGGATTTGTGTATTCGGGGCTTCGCATAGGCTCCGATTTTTTAGTTATTGTTTCACCTCCCGATGAAACCTTATACTTCTTGTTATTCTTTACAATCAGTCCTGTTGAAACCATCTTTGACAAAGTTGTATAGATATTGCCTCTAACTTTGCCAAACTTCGCGATGTCTGCGGCAGACGACTCCCCGTTCTCACTTAGATACTTCTTAACGAGTTCAATGTTTTTACCTGCGGGTCTACGTTTCATTTATTTCTCCTTGAATTAAGTTAACTAAAATGGACTTCAACTCACTTACATTTTCATCGTTTACCACTAAGTCTATTCCTCCGGCAGTCTTGATTAGATCAAGATTGTGCCGTTGAAGCACAGTGACTTTGTTGTTGCCAGCCTTGCACTCAATACCTACGAATCTACCTTGCAAGCAAACGATGAAATCCGGTGCTCCTGAATTGCCGTACCCACTTGTGACAGGCATGACATAGTAAGCACCAAGATCTTTTAGTACTTCTTTTACTTTTCTTTTAACCCTAACCTCAGGCGTAGAAACCAATGTTCATACTCCCTTAGTGTTCTAAACGTTGGTCTATCGTTAGCCACAATGAAGTTCGCTTCGGCTTTCCGATAGGACAGGGGAGCATTGTACGCTTTCTCCATCATATATGTCAAGTCTTTTGTAGGAATCACAACTACGTACAAACCCTCACACGGATGCCAGCCGATGTTTGATAGATGTTCTGAAGGCGATTCGTATGCTCTTGACAATGACATATGGTCAGGAGGACCAGCGGGACTTACGTTGGCACGTATCATAGTTAGCCTAGACTTAACTATGTCAGGTAACTCATCTTCGCTAAAGATGCGTATATGGTTCTCGCCAACATAGATCTCATACTTATTCTCTACACATATTATAGGAACCCGATGATGGTCTGTTAGTGTCGGGTGTTGAATTGGCGCTATAGGTTTCATTAGATTCATACTTGCTCCATCTTAGGTGTGAACAGAACATAGAAATTACCAGCGTTATCTGGTAATGAAAACATATGGTTAGATGAGTAGTAAGTTACTACGTCAAGATCTTCTATGTATCTGTCTGATCTAGCTATTATGTTGTGAAACTCTAGATCTGTTTCCGCCTTGATACGATACATCTTGTATGTAAGCATCAGTTGCATGTCTACACTTTCTAACTCATTGATGTCCGAATAACAATTCACGTCATTGTGAAGTGATACATACTTGTCAGTGGCACGATCATAGTTGATAGTCCCTGAGACAAACGTGTGCCCATCGTAAGAAAGTATAAAACTTAGATCTGATTTAAATCGATCAAACTTTGCATTGAGCTGTTCCTTAAATGCGTTCAGCACTTTTGCTTGTTCTAACACCTCTTTTATTTCATTCAAATGCGCAGGATCAGTAATCATTTTTGATTCTGTATAAAATTCAGCAAGAGCCACTTGAGTGCTAGATGCCATACTAAAAGTTCTTGGTCTACGAGAGTTTGCGCGCTCTATTAGTTCCTTAATTGCATCAGGGGTAGACAGAACATTTCTTTCCAGTAGAAATGAGTTTTCCTCTACATCTTTCTTAATAACTTTCATAAGAGAAGACAAACTTACTGACTCACGGATATTTCTGCTAATTCCTTTACCTCTTTCTTTACTAATAAAAGTTGACTGCACTCTAAATATGTTCTTTGCGCCTGAGTCTAGCGTTTCACGCCTGAGTGACCTGTTATTAAGACCAAGCGAAGCAACACAGAAAGGAAACCCATTCTTGTTTGATACCAACAACACTTTTAGATTGTCTCTTAGACCATCTTCTCCCTCCATATAATCGTTAGAAGATTCGTTGTGCTCCATTACGGATAAATCATGCGCACGGCACAACTCAGACGCTAACAATTTTAGTTGAGGAAGTCGGTCCAAATACTGCTGGACAGTGGGCGAACATTTTGGATGATATATATTCATTCATGCCTCCGTGAAAAGTTAATTAACGATAACGACTAGCTTCTTTGCCACCAACAAACACCTTCTGCCCCCACCTTACAGTGGGAAGCTTATCTCCTACCCTTGTTATGCGTGTTTTACATATGTCATGCCCGAGATCTATTTGTTGAGTGTAGACTCTGTCAAAGAAGTTTCTTTTGACATATTCAACAAACACCTTCTCTCCAAACGTTGCCAGCGATCGGGGATCGGCAGACCCCCACTTGCTCAACCAATCAAGTTCTCTGTAGTTAAACACTGCACCGAGATAGATTAGAGCACCAGCACCATCACTGTTGACCAAATACTCGTCGACACGGTCTGTTATTGCATCTGTTTCTGACCAACCTTTTGTTTGTAGCTGTCTCCTAACAGAGATCATCTCTTCATAGATCTGATGCTTATCCATAACCCCAACAAGCTTTGCACCTATATCAAAAAACTCTCCATACTTCTTGCGTATGGGCGCGGCCTTTTTAGTGTCTATGGATAGAGTATGAAGTTCATAGATGCTCGACTCGTGGAGTTCTCCAGTAGCTATGTTGAACCGCAGACCCTTAAAGACTGGATGCGTTAAGGCATTTTTTCTCTCGTACCACTTCTTTGTATTGTAGTAAACAGTGCCTCCGTAGTTAGATTGAGTTTGAAGGAGTCCGTGTGTAAGACGCTCGACCACACCTTTTTCACCTTGCCCGTAGCCTCCGTACGCTGTGAATTCAATTGTGTTGTCCTTGTGGATAGTTGCTAACTCATAGTTGTCGTAGAAAGTCACGACTGAGCCTGTCTCCGGATTAATTGTGAAGTATCGTCTAGAGTATTCTCTGTAACCCAATGGGTAACGATTATTGTGATCTGCTGAACGATACGGCTTGCATTTCTCAATGATTGAAATGTAGTCCTTGTAGTTGCGAACTGGGATGTCTTCAAATGACATTATTCACCTCCTTCCATAATAACTTTCTTGCCAACAGGCGGTTCAAAATGTGTGTTCTGGGTCACCATCCAAAGCACTGGATCACTGTGATTCCATTCGATCTTGTCTTCCAAGTAACCATCGGTGAAGACTACGACACACTCGGACTTGATTGCTTTCTTATTTAAGTATTCACTGACACATGAAACGATAGTTCCACCGCCGCCTACAGGCTTGAGCATATGCGCAAGACCTGCGTAGTTGCCTTGGAATAGTTGTTCACCATGCACTTTGGTGTCCCACCACAAAACACGCACCTTGTCCGGAGTAACAGAGTCGCAGATAGATGCCAGTTCTGAGGCAAACTCGGTAAGTTGCACCCCACCGATAGACCCACTCGTGTCTATCGCTACAACAATTTCACCGATAGTCTCGTTGATAACAGTAGGCATGTAGATGTCATTGGCTACCTGACGTTTGTTAAACTGACGCCACGAATAGTCGCTACGCCCCGCGCACTGAGCCATGACAAAGTCACGCAACGCTTCACGCCAGTCAACCTTGGGTTCTAGCAGTTGCTCTATCTGTCTGTTTCTATTACCTCCCAAGATACCAGCCAGTAGCCCACCTTCTCGAAGCGCTTTGTCAATCGCTTCACCAACCTTCTTCTCATCCATCTCACTCCCCGCCTCGTAGTCATGCTTGTCAAGCGAGTCGTAATTGTTAAGATTGTTCATCAGTTGGTCAATGTCTGTGATGCCTTGTCCACCACTGTTATTTATCGGTTCACCCCCCTGTGAACCATTATCTTGTGGCTGACCTTGCCCACCACCTTGACCGCCTTGACCCTTACCTCCTTCCTTCTTGCGTTCTTTAAGATAGTTGTAGACCTTGACCATGGACCAATTGTGGAACATCGGGTTGTATAGCGCACCTTCAGGCAACACAATGTTCTTGTCCCCCATCTCCACAATCATGTCGTTGACCACAAAGTCTGCGGCAATGTTCGCAAGCTTGGGGTCTTCCTTAAACAATTTCTTCTGATGCGTAACATGTCGGAAGAACACATGACCATTCTCGTGTAGGACCAAACCATTGATTTCCTCGTCCTTGAGTTTGGCTAGGAACTCCTCACCATAACGCTTGTTTAGACCATCGGTGTAAGCGGTCGGTATTCCTTTGACCACCTCGTTTGTACCCATGAGAATAATCCCACCCAACGCTTGCACTTTTGGGTGCTTGAGTAGGAATACATGTGCTTTCTTTAGCCGTGTTTCTTGCTTAGTCATATGACCTCCTTAGATCAAGTTGTGGTTATCGACAGCCCATTTCTGAATCTCAGGGTTGACACGGGCTAGTCGGGCTTTGGGACTGCGTAGGATCATTACAAACCATACCGCCTGAATCTCTTCATTGGGTATGCGGTTGACGAACTTCTGATACTTGTTGAGTTGATCCTGTGTCTCAACCTTGTCCAACGCTTGGAAGATCATCAGCAATAGCGGAGCAATGTCATTAGGGATAGCGACTGTTTCAGGCTTGTCGATGATGTCCTCAAACTGAGTGACGCTCTTGTCCAACGCTACGAATGTCATCATGTCTCGTGCGCCACTCTCGCCAAGCGTGCCAGCCAACAAAGCCAACTTTGTCTCGTGGCTCATGCCGGACTTGATGATTGGATCGGACTTCTCAAGTGAGCGCGGAGATACGAACGACAACTGAGTGACTTTGCTTGGCATGAAGATGTATGGATTGTCTTGCTGATCCGCATCTCTGTATGACCTGAGCATTCGTGGAAACATCTGAACTGCCGCACGAATCACCGGACTAATTCCCCGTTCACCAGCCCATGAAAGCCAAAGTTTCGGACTCGGCTTCTCCATCTGCACGATGGTCAAGCGATTCGCAGTATGCGCTGGAAGAGCATCGTTGACTCCGTCACTCATATTGTTCGACGTGGCGAACACAATCGAACCTTCAGGCAGTGGCGCATCACCGATAGTGCGCTCAAGATACATGCGGGTGTAGATCGGTTGCAGTAGCTTGGGAACCTTCAACGCCTCGTCAATCATAATGACCTTGGGCTTGCCGTTGTTCATCTTGAAGAGCGATGACACATAATATTCTAGAGCTTTCGTCTGATGGTTTGGAATGGATGCGGCGATGTCCATCATCTCTTTGTTCGGACCGTCGACATAGATGTAGTCATAACCATCACCCATCTCCTGCTCAAGCATCCTCAAGATGCTCGTCTTACCACAGCCCGGCTCGGACAGAATCATAATTGTGTTGGTGATGCCAATCGCTTTGATGGCTTCCTTGACCTCGTTAATGGTCATGGTCGGGTAAGTTGTGATCTTGCTCATAGGTAATCCTCCTTGTTAGTTAACGTTTCACTGCTGGATGAAAAGAAAATCAAAGGCTGAACTTGGACAGGATCTTGTCCACTTCAGATTTGACATGCGCACGGGTTGCATCTGAGTCACGGATATCCTGCGCTGATATGCCGTCAATTGTTGCGAGTAAGTCACGACGCATCTCCTCCAGTTGACTGTCGTTGGTTAGGTTGAACTCTTTCAACAACTCACACTGTTCCTTCGCTTGTGCAAGTGTCGCCTCGTAGACCTTAGGACGCCTCGCCTTCCCATTCTCGTCAGGCTCGACATCCCGACACGCATGAGCAATGCGTTTAATGTAGTCCACCAAACGCATGGAGGCATCCCGCATGATCTCTTGAACCTTCTCATTGGCTGATCTCTCATAGTGCTCCTTTAAGTCTCTAGCAATGTCATCAGCGATAGCCACACGAAAGTCATTCGTTGGGACGGGAGTAATAAACAACTTCATACCAAAGCGCTTACCAATCTCAGTCACCGACGGATACTCTGACGCATCGAACATATCGCCATGCTTGAACTGCATTGCACCCACGATGTCAGGGTAGGCTTGCTCAAACTTAGCAAGCAGCCCTGCGTGCTCACTCCTCATCTCGTCAAACTCGGACTTGAACTTCTCAAGGTGTGCCATCGGAAGATACCGACTCGACCCTGCCCAGTCGTATGTCCTACGCTTGACCCAGTTGTAAACTGTCTGACGATGGTTCAACAACTGCTTGTGTGACGGATCACCAGCCAACAGATGTTTGACAAATCTGCCAGAGTCCTTATCTGCTTTGTATGCAGATGTAACTTCTTCAGAGATGCCCTTGTCTTGCTTCGTCGCCGACCAGACATTGACTTCCACATTGACGATGAACCCTGCGGATGCAAGGCTGATAACGTAGTCAGGTTGATTAAGTTGCATTTCACACCTCCATGAAAAGTTAAATAAACAGGGCGTAAGCCAACCACATGGCAAACACCATCACGAACAACATTCCAACAGCAAGACAAAAGTCACCTACGAACCGGCTCCATGTAAATGTCTCGGCTTCGTAGAAGAAAAAGTCACGGATAAGCTTTTTCATTTCACTTCTCCTTTCTTAGTAAAGATTCTGCAAGATTAAGCGAACGGGGAGCAACAAACTTCACTGCTTTGTTGGGATCAAACAAATACTCCCTGCGCTCCTTGCGTTGCCTACGCTTGGCACTGTCATACTCAGCCCATGCCTGACACACGATGCACTCAGGTTCAAAGTCAGGGCACCGCTTGCCGTAATACTCTTTTATTGCTTTCTTGATGAGTTTCATTTCACAACTCCTTAAAAGAAACAACTTCTTTGTAATAGATACGCGCATACCGCTCATCCTCGCTTTCCTCGGGGAATATCATTCGCGCATACTTCTCGGCTTCTATCTTGGT
>Ga0194115_10005362_pt1 | contig 13368 bp, 13 predicted proteins | sample TA2MahsurfametaG_3_FD_148656 | JGI IMG/M metagenome (GOLD analysis project Ga0194115, IMG submission 148656) | Freshwater microbial communities from Lake Tanganyika, Tanzania - TA2015002 Mahale S4 surface | ecosystem: Environmental > Aquatic > Freshwater > Lake | place: Tanzania: Lake...
ATAAATGTATTCTGACTATGCCAGAAACGATGAGTTTAGAACGTCGGATGATGTTAATGGCCTTGGGATGTGAAGTCGTCTTGACGCCGAAAGAAAAGGCTGTGACGGGGGCCTTGGCAAAGGCGAATGAAATTTTAACTGGATTAGGGGATAATGGATTCATGTTACAACAATTTGCAAATCCTGCCAATCCCAAAATTCATCGTGAAACGACTGGACCAGAAATATGGGAAGATACCGATGGTCAAATCGATATCTTTATTAGTGGTGTCGGTACAGGAGGTACGTCTTTTTCCCCCATATTGTATTGTGGATGATTCTTGTGATTTCTTTATGGATGATTATTGAAAACTGTCGGGGAAATAACATGAAGGAATGAAAACTCACCCGCTACCCTTTGGTATATCCTTCTGAACAGGAACTGTGACGGGAGTCTCTCAATTCATTAAGCAACATAAGCCAGAGTTATTGACAATTGCAGTCGAACCGGAAGAACAAATGTTATTGACTGCTGCCAAGGGTGGGGAGAAACGCGGTCCCCAAGGTCCACACAAGATTCAGGGTATGGGTGCGGTAAGTACGGTACTACTACTTCCTGTGACGTAATTGTGGTCCTGGTCTTGTGTGGGGATGCCGATGTTGTGGATTCATGATGAATTTCTTTCGTCGCTAACCTATTTTTGAATATTGTCCTCACCAACTATCGATTCCAAAAACCGTGTTTCCCCATCATCATCGTCTTCTGGATCATTATCAACGTCCTATGTCGCCCGACTTATTCGGAAAACAGGGATTGATCCCGGATGTCATCGATTTGGATTTAGTGAATGAGGTGGTAGCGATTCATTCCGAGAAGGCTATGGAGACTTGCAAGGAACTATGGTTGATGGGAATTCCTGTTGGTGTATCTGCGGGAGCGATTGCGGCAGCAGCGGTCGAAGTTTGTGGCCGAACGGAAAATGCCAATAAGATGGCGGTAATGATCGTCCCATCTTTTGGAGAACGATACTTTACTCACCCCATGTTTGATCAAATCCGTCAAGATGCTACGAACCTTCAAAAACAACCCCTCCCCGAACCCTTTGATAATACTGAATTTGGATTCGCCACTCCTCGTGGATAAATGAGAGCAGCAGCAAGGCCAGTGTTCCTCAGTTCCAAGAAATAGAGATGTTGAAGAATGTAAGAAAATAGTATCGAAGAAATTGTGTAAAGTCATGGATTGTTCGTAATGGATAACAAGAGCATTAATAGCTGGATTCTAATCTTCTACAGTTCACAATCATGTATTCCACATAGACACTTGCAAAAGCGCGCCCATCGGTTGCCTTTTTTCGTCCACATGGCGAAGGAAAGGGGGTGTCCTACAAGACGAAAACGGCTGCTACGAGCATGGATCCGACCAGTACTTGATTGATTATAGTCCCCATGGCAGAAGACGGTGGGACTGTATTCGTCGTGACACCCACAGGTGCTGGGGACGCTGACGGGGGTCGGAGGGAGGTCGTTGGACTAGGTGCGAAGACATCATCTTCTTCCGTTTCGTTCCCAGGAACCTCAAAGGGCGAGGCAGGAATGTAAAAGGAAGCTGAGTCGGTATAGTTGCCATAACTTTCGATCAAGACATAATTTCCAAAGGAATCGTCCATAGTAAGTTCATATCCTCCTGTCGGCCCGAGACCCTCACCCGATGGATCATTGACAGTGAACACGTAATCACTACCACCAGGTACCTCTACCTGTGCATTAATCTCCGAGGTTGGTGAATATGCACCCGGAAGGACTTGAGTTTGGAAACTACCATCTTCTGCCGTCAGGACCCATCCGATTTCCGATGCTGTGGTATTGTCATCCATCTTCATAAGGACATTGACGTTGACCATGTCATCTGTACCGGTTTGTGCTCTTGTCAGGGTAGCGATAACGGAAAGCAGCAAAAAATTCTTCATCATCTTCAGTAGTATGGAATACGTGAGTGTTGCCTTATGCAATGAGAAAGAAGGCAATCAAGAACGTGATGATGAAACCAATGCTGGTTTTCAAAAATGTACCTTTTTTCGCGGAACGTAGAGAAGTCGTGTAGAGGTCAACGAAAAATTTGGTACGACCACAATTATTTAATAGATTTCGGCTCTTCCTACAAATTCTATACGGAAGTTTTTGTTCCCTCATGTCCGAATTTGGCCGCCAGGTGGACATTAGTGTCACAGTAAAGTTCCTGCGATCACATTCGAGAGAGTGGTCGCAGCATCCAGCAGTCATGTATGTACCGTACTTACAGTTACGTACCAGCGCCATGAAGGTAGTGACAGTCACAGTCAATGCATCTGGACGGCTTAACGCACGGCTTTTGTTCACCGTCGAATAGGACAGACAATGGAAAATAGTAGATGCCGCCTAAGGTTAGGTTTCCTCTAAAGGAATTACTACCGTACGGAGAGATGCTTTCCCTGTTGTTTTTCCACGCATATAATTGAGTGTCGTGTGACATGTAGTAGTAGCCTTCCACCTTTTACGAAAGATTGGATTGGAATGCACCCACTGCCTTTGTGAAGATCTTGAGTCTTCCCATCCGGACATTGGTAATATTCTCCAGAGCTTCCATCGTATCGGGATGATTCCCACCCAAACTGGATGCATAAATCCCGAGTGCATTCCCATATTCGACTGCAGCCTTTTGAAGTTCTCCCTGTTTGGCATAACATTCGGCTATATTCGAATAGATTGCAGCAGTATCGGGATGATTCCTTCCATCGGGTAATTCCTCCACGGTGAGTGCCTTCCGGTATAGGCCGATGGCGACAGATGTATCACCCTCCAATAGAGTCGTATCTGCATTGATCTTCGATTCTAGACTTTTCAATAGTATCGTCAGGTATCCGGCAGCAGCATTATCAGGCAATCCCTTGGCCTTGAGGACATCATCGATACAACTTATGACATCCTTGGTATGATTATGATCCTTCCCAAGTAATGTAACGAGGACTCGAAGTGCTCGACGATATTCACTAAGGGAATTATCGTAGTCACGTTTCTCACGTAGAGCATGACCGACGAAGCAATAGGTCTTTCCTGTATCTCGATGATCCTTTCCCAATATCGATTCACGAATCGCAAGACACTTATGAAATTCGACCAAGGCAGCTTCACTATCATGAATCTTGTACAGTAAATCAAAACCACGAGAAAATTGAACTTCAGCAATCATCAGACTGACTTGGTCACTCGCTACATTCTTCCCACAACGAGCCCATAATTCCTTGAATAGACCCTCGGCGATGAAACCAATTTGTTCCTTACTAACTTCCTTTAGGACTTGCTCATTCCAATGTTCCTCCATCGCGGATGATGCCTTTGCGGCTGCTGGTGGTGCCATCTTCTTCTTCTTCTTCTTCTTCTTCTATTGTGATTCTTCAACAATTCCCAAATTCGAATGTTCGATGGGAGTGGACGCGATGTCTTTGTCCTTCTGTTCTGTGGTCGTCGTTCTTGTCGTTTGGGCCTTCACCCTCACGATTCGCCGTGGCAATCGCAAACGCAATTCCGAGGAACCCACCCCCAATCAAGCTAAACGTCTCGACGTATGAGAGGAGGTGGGGTTTCCTCTCTTCCTTCATTCATCGACAATTTTGGAGGTTCTTTGGTGGTTGATTGTGTTCTCGACGAATTCGGTGAACACGGAAGCAACAACATATCCATAGAAGAAAGCGAAAATGGGAAAATTCTTTTGGGGGGGATTCGGGGAACCCGATTTCGTGCGGGATTGTTGAATCACGGATCCTGATGACGTCATATATGCCCCCGACCTTCCGACACACCACAGAACCTCTTTAGAGAGACATCTTCAATCACCCTCCACTGGGAAGAGCTTCTGAGACAAGAGATACTCGACGATCACATATGGATTCCGCATTGTGGATCGGCCATAATTGGATGCTTTTTCTACTGTCCCGGACCCAATCCTTTGCTTCGAAACACCGAGAAAGAAGACACGAATCTTCTACAGAAAACCTGTTGATTTGTCATGAGATGGCAATGTCATCAATCAGTGTATTGTCGTTTCGTGGTGGTACAAGAGACGGAATGAAGATCCCACGTCAATTATGTTGCTTCTTATTTCTCATGGGGTGGTGGACACCTTATTTTCAGACAGTTCCTATTCGTTTCGTCGAAGCTTTTGCTGGTCTTCAACAACTTACCAGAGCCGGAGTTCAAAAATCGATTTCCTCATCTTCAAGGAATGCGTCGGAATCGGATGGACCATGGGCAGACTTCTCTCTTCTTCCATCCAAGCCCGATACAGGTGATCGTCCTACTATCTTTCGTGACCATTCAGAATCGGAACGTCCACATAATGTGCGATTCATGTCTCCACTGTTAGATTACGGCTATCCGCCGACTGTAGAAGAATTTGAAGATGGATCGTTGGCAGAGAAACCACTACTACTGTATCTCCCTGGATTTGATGGAACATATATTTGTCCGTTTATTCAATTCCCTGAACTCGGGACGGAATTTGAATTATGGTGTATGACAGTCGGAATGAATGACAGATCGACCTTTACTGAACTCAAGGACTTTGTTTTGGACTTTCTACGTCAATACAATGTGAAGAATGAGACTACCGCTACAGTCCCAGCGATCACAGAGGCAATCCCACCACCACAGTCGTCATCGAACGTCACGACGGGGAATAAGAGTCAGGCAACGGAGAACAAAGGACAACAACCGTTTTGGTCGAGTTGGTTCACGAACGAGGATTCCGTCAACAAATCATCAAGGAAGACTTCTCCTAACGACAAGAAATCAAAGAGGCCACTCTACCTGGCAGGCGAATCCTTTGGTGGGATCTTGGCATCCGAAATCTCCCTCTGTCTGTTAGAAGAAGCCTTCGAATCGTCTTTCGATTTGAAGGGTCTGGTATTGATCAATCCAGCAACATGTTACGATCGATCTCAATTGGCTGCCAAGGGCCCATCGATCGCAAAGTTACCATCCTTACTGTATCCCTTTGGTCTTACTACATTACTTCCCCTATTTACAGATACGTATTCTGTTGAGCAACTACTTCTCATCTTACAAGCCAAGGCCTTACCAAGTGTCATTGATGATCCGATCCGTGAATCCTACATGGGTCGTGTCGCCTTTTCTCTCCCCACAAAGCTTGAATATATGTCTCAGGGGACATTAACATGGAGATTGAAGGAATGGTTAGATGCCGGGTGTGAGATGATGACTGATCGGATGCGAGACTTTCGAAGATATAAGAAATTCCGAACCTTACTATTGGTCGGTGAGAAAGATTTAACATTACCATCGATTGCAGAAGCAGAACGATTAGCCAATCTCCTACCGAATAGTCAAATCCACGTCGTTGAGGGTGCAGGTCATGCATCGACATGTGGAAGTCGATTAGATTTAGCAGCTCAGATGAGAAAGACATTTATCGAATTACGAAATGATGATGATGTCAAGGATAAGCGCAAGGCAATAGAGCAGAAGAAGGACAATACCACCACCATCAACAACAAGAAGAAGAATAGGGACAAACGCATTGCCATGAAGGCAGTCGCTTCGGCGGGTGTTGGTCCATACTTTGGGATGGAACCAAGATATGACGGAGCGAATATCGGTTTGAATCCCATCCTATACTGGGCAACCGGTAATTACAGGGCCGTAAAGGCGTCCATTGAGGCACGAGAGGTAATCTCTGACGAGAAAAAAAATACACGAAGGGTTTACAGAAAGGTACTCTATCGCCCGATGAATAGAAGAGGTACCTAGAGGGATCAAGCATCATTTCCTATGTGGGGCCCCGTATATTCCCAGGAACTACGTACGAGCAAACATAGGCAGATCCTACCTTTCCTCATCTCAAATACTTGGAGATCCCTCCTTTTCAGAACTAGTGGTTCAACCAACCAAAACATACTTAGGAAGATTGACCAGGGTCGCACACATTCGGGTTGGTAGCCAAAATTTCCTCATGAGAATCCAACAGAAAAGTCATCCATCCATTCCACGAAACGATCAATTAATAGAATCATAACGACACGAAAGGAAAAACAATAGAACCCAAACCTTGACTCTTTTAAATAAAAAGAAAGCCCTCTTTCATCCATTACCAAATTTTTTCTCAAGTTATCACTTTCTTTTACTCATCATCATGGACACGCTTTGAGCCATTGTATTTCTTGGCAAATTTCTGGTTTCTCAGAAATTTAGGATCCGTTCCTCGTGTAGAAATAAACTTGTTTCGCTTTGCCTTCTTGATACCATTGGCATGAGCCTTGTGGGTAGAGTTGTGTGCACAAGTATTCTTTTGCTGTATTCATCAACGAAGTAAACAACAAAAAGAAATGGATTTCATCCGATGGAAAACAAAGATAAGTGAGACTCAATGTGTTCGATATCATATAGCAAAACCATCCACCAGAGTAGACCACGAGACAGCATAGTAATATTGTAAAAGTATTCATTGGACTTCAGAAATTCAGCGAATAAATGGAGAGAGAGTGTGCCCTCTTCCACGACATGGAATGGCATGGACGGAACTACAGGATATGAACTACATAACCGATCGATCGATCGATCGCATCCCCTCTCCACAAGTTTTCTCCACCCCTCTATGAAGCTCCACGACAATGTATATATATCCCACTGACCTTGACCATGGTTTCAAATTTGGTAGATGACGAAGGCTAAAGTGCTGTTGACAAGCGTCGTTGCTTGGTTTAAAGGGTCGAGACATGGTGGGCTTTCCAACAACGTTTACCCGATGTGCGTGGGGTGCACTTATTTTTACCCTTCACCGTTTACTTAATCGATTCACTGGAACCGAAAGAAATCCACTCCGTCTCCTTTTGTAGGTCGATGTGAATTCCACATTCCTATGAATTCAACATTCCCTTGGCGTCTGTCCTCTTGTCCGAGATCGAGTCATTGGGTCATCCCCTTCAACGACAGTAACGGTTGTTTTTCAGTCCTACTCGTACGGCATGCATTGAGAGGCATTGTCGTGTTTTCCCCAACAAGAACGGTAAAAAAGGTCAGAAAAACGTCGTCACTTTGAATGCAAAACCGAAGATTCAAAGAGACTTGTGGAGGCATTTACTGTACCGTACTACTCTCTCGTAGTGTCCCTACCAAAAGTACAAGTCAAGTTCTCCTTGCAATTGTCTCGAACAGAGTTGAGTGGCAATTTCTGAAAATCTGACATTTGAGGAGAGTCAGCTACTGGTCTCATCGGTTCGAGAAAATTTGAGCGCCCTTCTTTTCGGTCGCTGTCGAACGCAAAAAGGCAAGGAGCAACAGTCATCATTCGGTCTCGACAAGGAAGTCTCGACTCTCTGGTAGCTGCCAAGCCAGCGTTGATAACGGAAGAGGTTACTACTACGACTACTGAAGATTTGACTCCACTGATTCCAGTCGATATCGAAGCAGACATGGATATCCCTATCGCCTCACTTCCTCGGTCAGAATCTCTTGCATACCCCCGCCATCATGGGGGATTCCTTGCCAAGATTCAGTGGTACACTCGAGCACACTCTAGAGCCTTCCTAGCAACGACGGCATTTCTGATGTTTATTCTTGTTGTTTCATCGGATGTCTTCCATGATTCCAACGTAGGCCCGGGTGGCGGCTTTCGTCAGGGTGGACATATGTTAGCGAGTGAACCATCCTTTAGTGGCGCAGCACACGGTGGATACTTTTCCGTAGACGATTCGAAGATGGGTGAGAATGTATTCCGTTTCGCAGCGGTGACGGATCTTGACCAACTCTCGAATGTTGCAGATGCGAAAAAACCGACATTTCGGAGTTATCTATTACCAGGAAAGATCACGTATAACCGAGAGAAGAACACGTATAGCCTGGAGGTAGAACCATCTCGCGAGTTAATTACCGGTCATAATGAGGCCGGCCGTGGTGCAGAATTCAGCGAATTGACCATCTTCGAAAACCGTCTCTTGACATTTGACGATCGAACCGGAGACGTCTTTGAAATCCTCAATAAACCGGACGGCAAGTCCAGTTACGTCGTTCCTCGATTCGTAATCACCGAGGGTGATGGTGATACTGACAAGGGAATGAAGTGGGAATGGTCTACGGTCAAGAACGGGGAACTCTACATGGGAAGTATGGGTAAGGAATACACTAACTCAGATGGAAGTGTCGCGAATACGAACAATTTGTGGGTAACGATTTTAAATTCTCGTGGGGAGCTTCGACGGGTGGACTGGCAGCATCAGTTTACCTATGTGCGCAACGCGTTGGGTGCACAGTATCCAGGATACCTTATCCACGAAGCAATCAACTGGAGCCCACACTTGCGTAAATGGGTCTTCATGCCCCGCCGAGTATCGACTGAAAAATATGATGACGTCCTTGATGAGAAGCGTGGCTCGAACAAGGTTGTACTCGTGGATGAAAAATTCAACTCTCATAAAATTGTGACGGTTCCGATGAAGAGTACGGATGGATTGCATGGATTCTCGTCCTTTGCATTCGTACCGGGAACAGGTGACAAACACGTCCTGGCGCTCCGATCGGTAGAAGAGGATTGTGCAGGTGATTTGAGTTTGTGCAAACAACGATCATACTTTGTCATCTTTGATGTCACGACGGGCGAAGTATTGATGGATGAAGTGAAGATTGAAGAAAACATGAAGTACGAAGGAGTCGAATTTGTGAACATGTATACTGTTCCACCAAAGTAGACGCCATGTAAGAATTGAAAAAAAAGAAAAAGCGACTTTACATTCATTTTGTCTGTCGCCCCCCTGCTAAAGAAGTTTCCCGGATCGAATATAATGATTGTATATTCTGTAAGAAACCTCTTCTAGCCCTTTACCTTTTCTTTACACGATCGTAGACGGTGAGAGCTAGTTTTTTTAATCTCTAGAATCGACAATTTTGAAATTCTCGGGGCTGTGATGGTGACTGTGAATTTCGACTTCTATTATAGGGTTTGGGAAGGAGGCCTGAGATGGTAGCAAATAAGAATAGGTCTCCGACGGTCAAGGACTTTCCTACGGCATATCCATCCGAGCCATGTCTACCGACAAAGGCTTCCATACGTTCCAGGTAGGAATAGGATGTCCCACCCTTGGCCATCGCAGCGGCTCTGGCAGTTTCTTTCTCCGTTTGGGGGAGACCATTTCCAACTTTGGATGTCATCGCCAATAGATCATCGACTGCATCAATGAGGGAATCTACCAAGGCCGCCTGGACGACATCCTCAGGATAAAGACCCGTCTCCTTACCCACCATCCGAAGGATTGTACGTTGTTGAGCGATGACTTCACCAGTAGATAGAGTCAACATAGGAACTGAACCCCAGGGCGTGGTTGGCTTGATTGCTGGCCAGTTTTGGATACGATCATCTTCAAAATTAACTCCTCCAATGGCAAGTGCCAACCGGATCGATTCCCCGCGACCAGGAATAGCGAAGTAGGTTAGTTTACAATTGTTAAGAATCTTCATCTTGGGAGTGTGTATCCGTGTGATGTATTGTCGTTCTCGCAATGAAGCCAAGAAAGCAGGTCGTCATCCGATTTTGTGGAAAACGAGTTTAAAGCCGATTCTGATTTCCACTTTCATTTCGCCAAGGACCGTATCTTTCTCGATTGATCGCCGCCCGACGTCGAACTTCATCGAACTAGACATCGGACCGCCCCGCTCGTCCATGACGTCACTTCAACCGTTCATACCTACGGTAGTACCGTAGTAAGTGTCGATCCCTCAACACGCTTTGCATTTACAATTGAACACAAATGTTCGAAAGACACACGCAAAATAACTCTTTCTAGGTTCGGGAAAAATGTGTCGCTTCGGCCGCGCTAATTTAGACGGAATTGACGATCGGAAAGCAATCGAAGGGTCGAGTGGTAGGGGTAGGTCCCTGTAATCGCGAACATGTCCGCTGCTACGATGGATGTTGGGTATACTACTACCAATCAAAGAACGTGGACATGAGTTCATGGCCCAAGAAAAATGCTGCTGCGCTCTCAGAATGTCCGACCACACGGTTTTGGCCTCGTAATCGTCGTCGTCGTCCAAGAAGACGACTTTGCGCTGACACGGCCGACGTCCCACCAGCTTCCACACTAGATCTATTAACCTGAGCAAGGGCCCGGAGATGATTCTTGATCAGTCGACAAACGCCTGTACTGTCGATTCTCCCTTCGTCGAATCCACGATCCCTCACTTCGTCGGTCAGATCGACCCCGATTTCATCCGAACAACGATCGATGAATTTGTTTCGAAGTAATCTCGTTGATGCCACCTCAAATTGACCCGATATCCGTAGCATCGAAGAGAGATTCGCGGCGAGCTCTCTCAATTCATCCTCTACGCTTTCCGTAGTATGAATCGGTGTATGCCATCCCCAGTCTGCGGTGGGCATCTCTGAGCTCTTCATCATAACCACAAGCCACATGTTTTCACTGACATTTTCAATACAGTAGAGGGTCTGGTTGCTACTGTACGATACACGAGGACCCCGAGCAATCGATCGACTGTCGAGTCCGTCTATCGCTTCCGCTTGGACACTAGCACCATCATTGCCACTTTCAGTCAAAAAGCCAACTAAAGTTCTCCACTCTGAGTGAGGCCAAGAGATATCCTTCGCTCCAGGTCCTTCTTCAGGACCATACTCAAGATTATTCAATGATTTCTTCTTTTTGGGAAGGGACGGGCCTTCATCGTTGGACCAACTTTTCAAAATCTTCCGACTTGTGGGGCTTGAGGGCATAGGGGAGGAAGGAGGAGTCACATCATTTTGACGACTAAATGATCTTCTATTCAGACGATCCTTCCAGCTATTCTCTTTGGGAAATCCCAACAATCCTTTTGGGCTGGAACTGGTTGGAGATACTGGCGGCTTCGCGACGGATAGTGGCGGGTCAGGTAGTGGATGAGCGTGCATCGATGATCGAGTCCGCATAAAGACAGCCGGGAATCGCTGTCGCATAGTCGCCTCTGGATCAGATGGATTATCCACGATCCCCTTGTCTTCGAGTGAAAATCCACCTTCAGGTCGGAGACTAGATGTCTGGACGGCATCAATAATGACTGCCACCGAGATCGCCCCAATCTTTTCATACTTGTGGAGAGCCTCCATCATTTCTACCTCAAACGCATCCATCGTGGTATTGTTGCGAAAAGACGATGAATCGTCGGTCGATGTTGTTGTATTAACGTTGGGAGACGCTATTACATGAATATCCTCGTCGAAGCCGTACAGAGGCGACACAAATGTTGCAGTCTTGTCGAAGATGATGGGAAAGATGCCAATAATGTTCTTCAACGTGTCTTGGAGCCACCAATCAAGACAGGAAAGGTCCTTTCCGGATCTACCAGATCGCATCTTCAGAATTTTCGCCTTCGTAGACTGGGCGGCCAAGATACTATCGGCGAACCTATGTATTTTTTCACGCAAAGGATGGAAAAACAACAAACAATCAAGTTAGGCGATAAAATGAAAGTGTTGACACGTTCGACGGCTCGTCGGATTCTGGGATGGAATCACAGCGAGTGCTTTTGAGTGTTACGTCCCTCTTCGCACTGTTGATTAGAGGACCATTCATGGAGAAGCCGAAATAGTCCTCGCAGTACAAATGCGAATATTTTAAAAAATGTGACATCAAAAGAAACGAAAAGAAACATCACCAACCTACCGACAGTTTTGAGCCAAGTGGGCTGTCCGACAGAGGAAACTCCATGCTCCCACTTCTTGAATCAATGACGCATGTAGTGGTTCAACGATATTCGAAGGATTTATCTTTTGAAGGTTTGGTAACAGAGAATCAAAAAGAGAGACCATATCTATGAAATCCGGAGAAGATCGCCACAAGGCTGACTGCAACTGAATAGACTGAATCCGTGTCTTACAGAGGGAGACCAGAAATGCCAAGGAATCTGCCACTGCCGCTACTGTTGAGTCACTGGTGGGACCCGTCGTCGACTGGGACAACTCCTCTTCGTCATCATCCCTCACGAGAAAGGCGTCACCCAATGTTAATCGCAGTAGCTTAAGATCCATAATTGCCTTTTCGTAACATTCTACCAAGAGAGTCGCAAAACTCGTCGAGTTGACATGAGCCAAACTGGTGTACATCGATTCTGCACCAGTCAAGAGGAAGAAGACGTCTAGGTTGGTAGTCTCAGCTATGGAGGCACCTCCCGCTTCCTCCAGAGAGCTATTGGAATCGTTAGGTTCGAGACCACTACCGGATAACCATGCCCGAATCGGACTTCGGCTTGGAGAGACCGGTGATGCAAATCCACGTCCAAAAATGGGAGAAGAATAATTGGAGGGCTTATGTCGGACAGATAATTCAATATGTGATGCCATCAAGGAGCAACACTTTCCGAACTGACATTCAGATATAGCTTTACAAAATGGAGGTAAGAGTTCCTTGAGTTTCCGCATTAGGACGGTGATGGTTTGAGTTCGTTGATTCACTTGCATAAGTTGTCGTTCCCTCAACGGAGGTGAGACGTCCATATCATAATTTTCTGATCGTGTTTTGTACGCGGTGCCATTCTTCTCCGGAGGACGCCATTTCCGTTGCCTCCATGCCATGGCAGGAGATGAAATTCCATGATTCGGAAGCCGCCGAGCCGCAGGTTCTCGATGGAGGGACTTTGACCGTATCATTACCGACATGACGACCTTCTGAGATTGTAACTATCCGCTTTCATCGTAGTACGTCGAACGTCGTGGTACCGCCTACGGAAAACGTAAATACTGATGTAGTAGCTTTGTGGTTATCCAGAAAAATGATCGTGTATGTCATGTGGACCTTAACATCACTTGATTAAAAGCGCACATCGGCAGACACCACATTTGTTCACGGTCGCAGTCGAGCGCCACCAACGAGTTTGGATCTTCTATGGTCGAGATCGACAGATGTCAGGCGGTGGACACCTTTGACTAATGGAGTCTGCCCGTCGCCCCGAACTACCAAAACTACTTTTCCTTTAAATAGGATGATGAATTCAACACACGATTGGGGAGTCTTGATGCGACAATAGGCCATAATTTGGGGCAATAATAATTTCGTCTTGCAAGACGAATGATTTGGAATGCGAAAGAAGGACTCTAGTTATGAATTTTGTTCTGATGTCCTTCAACGGCAACTTTAGGACAGTCATCGGACAAAACAAGATCGTAGAGAAGACTGATTTAACGGCCGTCAAATAGAAGGGCCTATTGTACCAATCACTGCATTTTATACTTTTGGCGAAATTATTACGACCCAGGATAAAAGTCGGTAGGCGCGGAGATAAAATCTGAGGATCAAAATAAGTGCATTATACGCGCGATGGACTCCTCTGACCCCATCTACCCTGCAAAATAAGAAA
>Ga0194115_10005365_pt1 | contig 13366 bp, 8 predicted proteins | sample TA2MahsurfametaG_3_FD_148656 | JGI IMG/M metagenome (GOLD analysis project Ga0194115, IMG submission 148656) | Freshwater microbial communities from Lake Tanganyika, Tanzania - TA2015002 Mahale S4 surface | ecosystem: Environmental > Aquatic > Freshwater > Lake | place: Tanzania: Lake Tanganyika...
ACTCATCCCGTAAACGACCGTTCTTTCGTACTTTAAATGTACAATCCCCAATCTTCTATTGTCAACTCGAAATCACCCACAACTGTAGGCTTAATCGCCATGATACCAATTTCCGTTATTGCACTCGTATCCAAATACAGAGGTGATGGTGGTGATGATGGTGAGGGCGATATCATGACCTTACGCCCTCTCTGTTCCATTTCACCAAAGGCTGAAAATGGAATATAAATGATGGGAGAAGACGAAGAAGAACCATTATCATCATCATCATTGAATATAGTGAGACTACTTGCCATCGTCGTCGATACGTCTCTGACCAATTGAGAAGTCTGGGTAGGACAGGCGAATGTCACCTTGTAGTTGGCACCCTGGACTTGTTCACATAATCCATCCTTAAGTAGTAATCGGAAGGTATGTTCCATTGGTTTCGATTGTGACTTTACTTGGATATATATTCCCTTGGCATGATTCCAATTTTGTGTCGCCTTTAATCTCCATCGCAGGGAAGCAAAGCCACCATTATTGGCGAGTGATGTCGTCCCCTCAAATGTCTTTGTTTCTTCATCCCATAAACATGTCGATCTTCCTCCCATGACATTATCATTCACGACGATAGGATCATTGAGAAACATTATTTTCGTCGTAAATGGTTGTTTCATCGAATCCATTAAGCGGGAGGAAGAGGAGGAAGAAGCCGCTGACGTTATCGGTGTAATCGGTTCTTGATATTCTAAAATAGCATCAAATTGTCCACGAAATGCCCAAGCTGCATCGATACTACTTTGTTGACCAGACATAAGTAAGGTTTGTTGTAACTTTGTTTGTAGGAACTGTGGTAATACGTTGGATTGGAAGACTTGTAATGCAGCAGCTTGATATACCTGTGCACATTCATCAATATTACCTTCATTGTAGGCTGGTGCACCAATTGAAATGGCATTATTAATTAATGCCTTTATCGATGGTAGACGCATCATATCCAGATGTGTCGATACTGTCCGTGTAGGGATGGTCGACTTATTATTCACGGCGTGATGATGATGACGATGATTGTTGGTGAAAGAGTTGAGTGGAACAAAGGCAGTAGCCAAACCAGACGGCGTCGACGGGCAAGAACGCACCACGAAGAAGTAGAGTACAACAGAATGAAGTGACAAAATTTTCATCAGGATATTGTCGTATCCTGTTCTGGTTTGTATATTGGACCTTTTTGGGAGGTTTTCAACTGTTTCTTTCGTTTGGACTCGTGGTAACTTTGGGTTGATTTTGCATCTCAGAAACTCGAAAAAGAACGATTTTTCTTCAACGGCATCCCTTGTTGTCGTTGAAGAGAGAAAACTTAAATCGGTTGGATGGAACACGTCACTCCTTTGCGGTTGAACAACGGCTTTCGACTCGATCGATTACAGTCACCAACAATTTCAGAGATGCCGTAGTGTACCGTTTACGGTATAGCTAGTCATCACAGAACGACCCTTTTGGATGGAAATGTGGAAAGATTAAAAAAAAAATAGATAACTACCTCTAGCCGCCTGCTAGTAGTATTCGTTGAAATGGATGGACGGACCTTGTGCGGGATAGAAGCGTAGAGGAATACTATAAGAAACCAAGGCTTCCCGGTGACGCTGAAGGAACGATCATCGGAAATGACAGGTGAATGAAAAGATGTAGAACCAGGATATCATAAAGTCGTCGCTCCTCGCAAATGAAGTGGACATCGTCGGTAGCCCACATCGTGTGGGGGGGTTGTTCCTACTACCCCAAAATGGTAGATTTTTCTCGTCACCTGTGACGTCGTAACGTTCCAATTTATATGATACGATGCGTTCCTCATCTCGTAGACCTAACTCAACAAGCGTAGATGTGGCAGCTAGAATGACTCTTAATCGAACTATGGGTTGTCCAAAGCAAGTTGTCAATACTATGCAGCTAGATAAAGGTAGATAACGAGAACTTGCACTGTGTTCGTCTACTACTTTTTTTTCGAGTGTCAAGCAACGAAAGATGTTGAAGATGATATTATTATATATGGTATGACTATAGTTTTGTTTACTTCTTGTGAAGTTGCTTTTGATAAAAGACAAGTTCAGGTCCTTCCAAGACATAACCATCACAACGTCCAGTCTGTCCAGGTCGGGAGGTAATCTTGGCAAGAATTCGTCCAGATGAGAATTGGATATCAAGGGCAGGGTCCAAGACACGTCCCTGTTGTCGTTTCTTAAATTTTTCTTGAATTTGTTTCGATTTACCCGAAACATCTTCTACTTCGACTTCTGTCGTACCACCACCCTTCTTCACACCAACCTTGACACCGTAGTGGGATTCATACCACGATTTGTAGGGGTGGGCATCAATAAGGACGATAGCACCCTTTACCAATGTCTTAGTACGGACCAATTCATTATTGGAGGCATTGTATGTAACATCCAAGACACGGACTTTTCGAGTACAGACTTCGGACCCCCAAGAAAAGTTTCCAGAATCAAGACGGAGAGCACGGAATTTTTTGTTTCCACCTCGGCATCGGACTTCATGGATACGTGCTTCACCAATCTTCGTCATCGCAGCTGGCCGGCCCAATTCAAACTTTCTCTTCTTTCGGAATTGGGCACGACGGCCACCCGTCTCACGTCTCTTATGAGTTCCTTCACGTGTAATACCCTAAATATCAGTAGTCGTTGCCAAATGCAGAGGAATGTGAGGACATGGGATGATATAATCGAAACCACAAGTAACAGACGACACGACAACCCATTCCAATAAGTTCGTTCGAGCACCGTTGATTTTGCCTATTCTACAACGCCAAGAGAGAAATCCAACCTCGGATATCCCCCATCAAACACCTCTCTCACGTCCAAGTTCACAGAGTGAACTCTGGACCCAACAGATTCCAGTACGTTTCACAAATACACTAACGCCAATGCAAACACTCTGCCTAACATCCCCGCACGTATTGAACACCACAAGAAAAAAAAGGAAGAAAGGGACGCACCATGGTGATAAAGTTGTTGTACTAAAACTGTTGATAAGTTAGGGCAAGGCAAGCAGGTTACTGTCACTTGTTCCCACCAAACTCTTTTGACGAGGGGCCCCACTTGAGGCGTACGAAATGAGGGACAGACAGACGCTGTCTCCGTAAGAATTCTACATACGAAGTACTCTACGGTCAAATCAGTACTGAGCCACCAAAGTAAGTGGTAAGCTTTGGTTTTACGAGCGACATCCAGACGCGCAACTAGAAGTTGCAAATCGGGCTAGGTTTTTACGTCGTACTCGTAAGAGCCAGACCCCCCCCATGTAGCGGTTTGCGTTATCGTTTGATGAGCAACGATATCCGGCACGAACTGCGAAAGAGGGTCAATGAAAATGGTCGAAACGCGCTTGTTGTGAGGGAGAAAACGTCAAGTTTGCGACAGTTACCTCCCTCTACAGCCACCGCGTCTACAGGTGTTATTTTACTGCTTGGAATAACTCCGTATATCGTTTCCCTTAGCCCTAAAAACTATCTTCGAAGACACACACAACTAACGAACCACAATGCCAAAGCCTAAGGGTGCGTGTGGTCCGGGGGTGTTTTTTATGGAGGTTGCTGATGATGGAAATTTTCGTTCTTCTCTTTGGATGAACGTGTTGTTTTGTCGTTTCTCAAGGGTTTCGAAGGAATAGCGGTCTTTGGGGAATGGGGCGGTGGGGATGTTTATGCTTGGGCTCCCTTTCTTCGACGGCTTTGAGGAGACAGTCATGGATGGGATGCTGCTTCCGATTCTACTGCATCCGTTTGCCCCTTGGAGAGAAAATTCTTCCAAATTTGAGCATTTTCGACCAGTTTCTCTGGAAAGCAGGCGTGTGTGTCGTTGTTTCGTTGGTGCGTCCGTCTTTGTGGCGACTCGCGTTTGTTTTTCTCATCATCTCTCTCTTGTTTTGGACGAATTGGTTTCGGTAACGTTACAGGAAAAGGAGGAAAGAACAGAAGACGGGGTAAGGGAGATGGAGAAGAGTCCAAACGAGAATTGGAATTTAAAGAAGATGGTACGTTAGTCGACTTTAGAATTTGCTTTGGTTTTTTTGTTCGGTTCCGCGTGGGTTGGATGACGGAGGATACGAAATGGTGTTATTCGGTGCGAGGTGATGCCTGGTGAATAATCTAGGTTTTGGTGCTTGCGTCGTTGACCACTGAGAATTCTGGAATGTTTCCTCGATCAAGTCGTTCGATCTATCCTTCTGCTACAACTGTTTTCTGACTTGGCCCCCCTTTTTTCACGATGGTCCCAAACATTGCAATCGATAGGCCAAGAATATGCACAAGTCGTGAAGATGCTTGGGAATGGCCGATGTGAATGTTTTTGTTTTGATGGTGTCACACGACTAGGACATATTCGTGGGAAGATGCGAAAAAAGGTATGGATTACTGCCGGTGATATCATTCTAGTCGCAAAACGAGACTTTCAAGATGAGAAGGTGGATATCGTACATAAGTATTCTGCCGATGAAGCTAGGAATTTGAAACAATATGGAGAATTACCCGAAAATGCACGTATCAATGAAACCGCCGTCGATATGGCCATGGCAGATGACAGTGGTGATGATGATATCGGTATTGCCTTTGACGATATCTAAAGAAAAGGACTATTTTTATTTTCTCCTCCCATTGTATTTTTTTGTCTTCCGTCGTGTAGTGGTAGCAGTAGAAGTACCAGAAAGGGTGTCATGAGCCTCAAGCTAACTCGTAGTCAGAGAAAGATCGGAATGCCCCGCAAGTGGTCGCTCTCTGTCTTTTCCAGATTCCTTCAACACAAACATTGATCGAGAGGGAGTACAACGGATTCGTTTTGAGCATGTTTCCATCTACGGTAGCCAACAGCGTTTTCTCATCATCCGTCAATGGTAGAGAGTTATGGCCATCTGCTGCCGAATAAAGTCCTCCATTCTTTCCATTCACCTACTTTTCTTTGTTCGTTACGATGGAATACAATCCACCTATTCCCAAAAGTGCTAATGGACTACCAATCCCAATCAAAAAGGTACGTTCTGCCATATTTGCTCCATCTTTGGTCATCCCCGCTTGACGTAAATAAAAGATACTCGACACGGATCCAGTCGTCGCTCGACGTTGGATGATTTTCCCCGCCGTCGTAGTAATAGTTGAAGTTATTGCAGCAGGAGGCATGATTTAGAAAATGTCTCTCTTTACGGAAATCAGACGATTGAGACGATGAGGGGGGCTATCGTCTTACCATACAATAATGGACAAAGTGAATTGGAAGTTGCTCGTCAAGAGAGCGATTCGTTAGAAATGAGTTGTACTTACTGTTAGTTACCCCCTGATACCCCGCTTCTAAGACTACTACACCCAACGAATGGCCGTAGTAGAGGGGTTGATCTACATTCTTCCAATCATCATTCTCCGCATTCTCTCTATAGTCAATCCAGTCAGTTTCGGAACAGGCTGTTTTGAACTTTTCGACGCGTGTGAATCCCCCCGGGAAGTAGAACACCCGGAGATTCGCTATTTTTTCTGGGTTCCTCCTTGGACAATAAATATAAATGTTGGTTTTACATATTCTTACGACATGTATGCGACGTATTTAGTCATACAGTATTGCCTTTCTCGGCTCACAAATCGACCCGAAGGAATTGCAGCCGCGACCCCTCGAAAAACAAAACAATGGGTTCACTGGTTTTGTTGCGGACGGCCATTTTATTTTCATTTCGTGATCCAACCTACAGGTTTGAAACATCCGTTTGGGTCAATACGTTTCCTTGACACTCCTTTCGATCATCGTTGAGATACACAAGAGAGATATACGGATCAAATGGCTGGAGGACTTTCTACTCGGAGACGGAGTAACTCCTCGAGTGATCCTGCCAGCAGTAAAGCCACACCGGCGGCTGCGACGTCGTCCGATACAGTAGTACCCTCAGTCGCTTCCTCTCGTCCCAAACGACGTGCCTGTACTTTGTCTTCTTCTTCTTCGTCTGCTACTGCCACCACCAACACGAAGAATGAAAATAATGCCCCTGATCCAGTCGCGTCAAGTAGTACAAATGTTGGAGGATCATCATCATCTCGAACGACTGCCCGGACTTCCCGTGCCCCTCCTCGTGTACGCAGCAGTGTACCAAAGGGAAACACAAATTCTCTCAAGGCCATGTCACCGGAAGGAAAATCTATCGCCTTGACTATCAAGGTGGGTGGGAAAATTATTTCTAATGGTGATTCGACCACAACAGAGGTGGGGACAACAACAACCACCACCTCCATTCCATTAGGTCATGATGGGAATACATTTTATTGTCACAAATGTGGGGGTGTCGGTGATGTCGTTTGCTGTGATGGTTGTCCTAGAGTATATCATGGTGATTGTGTCCCCGAGGGACCTAGTCGTGATACACTTGACCAGGATCGGTGGTATTGTCCCAGCTGTTATCCTACCAAGGTTGGGACGGGAATCCCTAGGACATGTTTTGAATGTAATGAAAAAGGAGAAAATATGTCTCAATGTGAATCCTGTGCGGGTTGGATTCATTTCCCTAAATGTCCTGGTGATGATGATGAAGACGATGTCCTATCGGATGATTCAGATACGGAATCACCACGAAAAATTGCATTACGACAAAAGATGATGGTCGAACAAAAAGGTCGAATTTTATGTAAAATTTGTCGTTTGGAATTTTTAGAACAAGAACGGATCAAACAGGAAGAAGACAATTCTGAGGTAGTCGCCGCTGCCACCGCCGCAACAGGTGATAATAATCATGATGAAAACGAGGAGATGGAAAATGATAATGATGATCATCCAGAAAAAGATGATGAAGATTCGACATCTGTCGATATTGATATTCCTAAGGACAACGAAGAAGAAGAAGAACCGGAAGGTGCATCACCACCATCTCCCACAGAGGAAATACCCACCAAGAAGACATCGAAACGGATCAAGACGTCACCTCAGGAACCACAGGGATCTTCTCGAAAGCGTCGCCTATCATTACCATCTACAAAGATTAAGGAAAATTTAGAAATGGATCAGTCCGAAGGCACACCGCCCCCTACTTCTGCTGCTGCTACACAACCCACTCCGTCGAAAAAGGCGAAAAAGGAAGCAGGACAGGAAAAGAAGAAATCCAAATCCAATACACCCTCGAAACATTCTTCTTCATCATCTCGAAAAAATCATCAAGAGGAGGACAATCTTGATGCGGCAACCGAAATCCTTACACATTCGCTCGGATATCCCCGTGCGTTACCTGCCTTCTTTTTCTTCTTGAGTGAAAATCGACATCGGATAGAACGACACCTGGGCCGGAAACATCGAACATTCATCCGTTTACCGAAAGGTCTTGAACGGAATGAACTTGTGGCACAGGAGGGTGCCCTATGGTGGAGTAAATTAAAGGGAGCTGAGATGCGTCGATATATGGAAACAAGTATGCAAGAATATGAAGCGAGGATCATTGAATGGAAGGAAGAAAAGACGATTCGAGATATGTTTTTAGAGCATGAGAATGTGGATGACGAATATGATGCATCCTTTGAAGATGAAGTACTGACGTATGAAAATCATCAACGCCTATATCTTGGTACGAACGTGGGAAGTAAGGCATACAAGCCTGATCCAGAGAGCCTTACGACACAAAATCGTGTCCTATTGGAGTTATTACAAGACTCCCGATTCCATCCCATGCCGATGATGCAGATCAATAGAAGAGGTACAGAACATGGTCAGTTTGATTTTGACCGTGTGACGATCCCCTATTTTGATGTCCATGGCCCATTCTCAACAAGTGTCGGTGATGAGTGTATGGGGTGTACACGAGGATGGGCTCATTTTTGTCCCGTCCTCAAACGACGATTACCCGCCGTCGATTATCGTGCTCGTCTCCAACCAGCACTGAGTTCCCTTATGGCCACACGGGTAGGTCTAGGCCTCCGTCCAAAGCCCCTACCCGACCCCAAGGTTCCTGACAACATTGAGGATTTCTCTACGTGGGTCCGACCTGATGTTCAACATGCACATAGGCTCCCGATGGACGAAACGGAACCACTTTCGGACCCGAGTGCGAGAGCAGATGATGTCGTACAATTCATTGAGGAAATTCATGCCATGAAGATTCCGGAACCACCCCGTCCTGAGGTTCCGAATCGTCAAGAAGGTTCGAATAAGTCTAACTCCGCATCGGACAACACGAGTGATCCAATGAAGAAACGATGGTTCGATACAGTGGGGGGAGAAGGAAGCAAGGCAGCAACATTGATGAAATGTGGTCGATGTCGGACAGTCATCTGCACGGATACCGGCTGCATTCAATGTCGACGAGCTCAACTCGTCATTAATCTTTCAAGGAGACCACCCCCAGGGCAAGAAGATTCTTACTCATCGGATGTGCCCAGTCCGCTGTACGAAACGAGGTCTAATCCTCGTGTCGAGCATATCCTGAAAGTTCATACACAGATGTGCGGAAGAGCCAGCGCAAGAGAAGGTTCTGTCGAAGGAAGTAACGATCCTGATGTCTTGGTTGCTCACGGTATTTTGCGCCAGCGTTGGACTCCGTTTGCTGTCCTACCTCCGACGACTGTTCTATCACCTACCCCCAAGTCTCGACTGCAGCGTCGTCTTCCCACGGCTGAAGAAAATAGTAGCGACGACGACGATAAGGCAACAACCGTAACGGAAGATACAGCTTTGGCCAAGGATTCCAACAACACCAGCGACGATGTGAGTCTGTCATCGAAGGGTTCCAGCGGCGCCGATCTACCAGTAGAAGAAGGTGACGACGAAAGTCAGGCGACTCAGGACCGGTCAGTGAATGGTGGTGATCCTCGTTCTAAGCGACTTCGAAGTACCCGTGTCGCCGCAGGAACGACGACGATTTCAAAAGAAGATCCCCTAAAGGAAGATCTTCGTCAAGGACTTCAGAACCGATTCAAGGAAGAAGCAGAGGAGCTACAGAAAAAATGCCTCGACCGTGCATGCTGTGGTATTTTGTTTGCACTCATGCGACGAGATCCACTTCTCTTGTTTGCATCGCCAGTCACAGCCGAAGGATATACGACGCTAATCCCGAATCCCATTGACTTTGGAATGATTAGAGAGCAAGTTTTGGAGGGAAAATATACATCCCTTGGATCCTTTATCGCCGACTGCCGTCTTTTGTGCACGAATGCACTGGCTTACAACCCTCCTGGTTCGCTTTATGCAAAGTGCGCCGAAGAAATGCGTGGGGTATTGGCGGTGATGCAAAGGCGTGCCCAAAAATGGATGACTGTGATAAAGGATGCCCATGCGGCCGCACATCGCCGAACTCGTACAGAGAAGGAGGCATCGAGTACACTCGAAGACGTTCTCGAAGTTGAGGCACATGATCCATTTGATGAATTACGCCAGACGTGGCCAGAAGCTATCGATTTTCTAGAGGATGCGGAATGGTTACGTCGTCAAGTTGAGGCTGACTTTATGAGGACTCGTGAAAATGAAATGGCGTATTACGCCGCTCTCGCCGTTCGTCGTACTGCAGCTGGCGCGGAAGCTGCGATGGCTCCGTATCCGGATAGTGGTGGTATTTACAACGTCGTATCACGTCGTACTCATGTCGATGATGAAGCCTTGCGTCGAGCCATCGATGAGCACGTCTCTGGAATAACGCACCCAGTGGAACTAAAGGACTTGCCTGGATGGAGAGAGGATAGCATCATGCGAATCCTCCGTCGCGCACAGACGAGACGTTTGGATGGTATGTCGTCGACCAACGTTGGCTGTGCTAGATGCGACGGCGCGGCGGACGAAGTGAAGAATCAGTCAAAATCCAGTCAACTTAGCCGTTTGACGAAGTATAGACCGAAGCGAAATGATCAAGTTCGGATTGATCCATCCCGAGAAAGCTTGAGTACGGGCATGTCTAGCCAGACAACTCGAACTCGTCTTCAGTCTGTCTTGGGTGAGCTTGCGAACGAAAAAGATTGGAACATCAAGGCGCAGGTAGCGAACGAGGTTGCTGTGACTGTCCGTGGAAGTGGGATTCATGGATGGGGTCTGTATGCAGATCAGTACTTCAAGAAGGGAGACATAGTGGCGGAATACATTGGAGAATATGTCAGTCCTGCCGTAACGGAGCGACGAGAGAAACTCTACCGTGAACATCGTATCCAAGACTATCAATTTCGGTTAGATGACTCTCTAGTCATTGATGCTACCCTCCGTGGAGGTCATGGGCGTTACATAAATCACAATTGCAATCCAAATTGCATCGCTAAGATTATTCCTGGGGCGTCTCCGAATGAACACTTGAAACGAGTACTGATCATCGCGCAGCGGAAGATTGAACCCCGGGAAGAGTTGACCTACGATTATCAGTTCCCGTTGGAATTGGATTTGAATGCCCGAATCCCTTGTAACTGCATGAGCGATCAATGTCGCGGATTCATGAACTGGGACTTGCCAGAAAAGGGAAGTGCGACACAATCCTTTCGTACTCAAAAGAGAGGTGCCAATATGCGTGATCGCATCCGTCGTTTGGGTCGTCCACTGAAGGGTGAAAAGGGCGGAGACGTCGACGACGATGAGGATTCAAGCTAGGGGATAACACATAAAAGATTTTTCGGAATGAAAAGTGTTCCAGAGTTTGACAGGTAGATCCCCGACGTCTGAGGAACTCATCTGTTATTACAGAGATTGTAGGTTACAACTACGGTACATATACCTTGCTGATGAAGCACCTCTGCAACGCTATGCCTCAGTCTGAAGTAGGGGCCTGTCGGTGGCTGGACTCCTAGAGCAATGAATAAGTAAACAATGGATTTCTATTTTACGTGGCTAGTGGAAGACTACGGTAGGGCCCACCGAGAGCGAGACCGTAGCTCTACCTCATCTTCGAGACGATTTTTTGACCAAAAGAAGAAAGACTGTAAAGCTGTAAGTTAGCAGTTTGCACCTTCAACGTATCCCTGTCGTGCTGGCTCGATGAGCCTAACTGGATCTATCAATCGAATGCAAGAAGAACCACTTTGATGGGATGAAACGGCTGCCATTGGTTCAATTTCCAGAGAGTGTGCGTCATTGCCCTTATGTAGTGACGTGTCCGACGTGCTTTCCACGTATGAATCCGACTCGTGGGTCAAATTTTAGTGTTCCGTTGGATGCAACTCAACTTCTCATAATTTGGCTTCTTCGGCAATCAATCATCTCTTCGTTTTTCATCCGTTCTATCATGGAAGACGTCAAGAAAAAGATCATGGCCACTTCTAACGAGGCTGGTAGCTCTATGCGTCAATTCGATTTTTTCGATGCGCACACTCACCACTTTGAAGAACTCGCCTTGGAACGTGCCCCCAAGGAAATCGCCTGCGCCTTTGCGGCCTCCTTCTTGGTCTCGCCCATAGTGAGTATCATTGACAAATGCATGGTCAAGGATATTTCTTCCTCGGAAAAGTTCATCAGCGCCATGAAGGTTGCTACCAAGGAAATATTTACTCAGCCCAAGGCCTTCTTCACTGGTCTTTCCTTCCGATTGACGGTGATTGTGTACTTCGGAACGTACGCCGTTGCCAACTTGTCCGAGATGGTTCTCGACATAAAGGAAATTGAAGCATACGAAGAACGAAAGGGATACAAGGTCGCCGCGTCGGCTGTTGCCAACATTGGACTCTTGGCGTGGAGAGACTCCGTGTTCGCCCGTGAATTCGGAGGAGGCAAGCCCAAGGCTGGAACGCCTCTACGAACTATTGGTTTGTTCGCGGCTCGTGATGCTTCTACGATGTACGCGACCTTCTACGCCGCTCCCAAGGCGTCTGACTACCTGATTGCGGAGTACGGGTTGGAGAAGTATTCTACTGAATTCGGTATGGCCCTTGCTATTCCTGTCTTTACTCAAATTGTGACCGCGCCTCTTCACATCCATGCCATGGATTTCTACAACAATCCTGGTACCTCGACTGAGGCGCGATTCAACGCCATCCGTCAAGAGTTCAGTACGGTTGCCTTTGCTCGTGGTTTCCGTATCCTTCCTGCGTTTGGAATTGGATCGTTTTCCAACAACCGCTTCCGTGAATATTTCATCCGACACGACTACGATCCCGAACCCAACCCTAACCGATTGGCTCGACGTGTGACGAAGGCTTTGGGCATGGAGGCAGAGCTCCCATCTATTGTGAAGCGAAGAACGACGAACCAACAGTAAATGATCCCATGCGCTTGCTACATCATCTACGGCAACGAATCAAAATCACATACCCTATACGCTCCACTAGGACGGAGCCGCTGCCACGATTGTGCTTTATCTTTCCAATGCAGACCAGTACTTCAAGAAAGGAGACATAGTGGCGGAGTTTATTGGAGAATATACGAGTCCTTCCGCATCGGAGCGATGAAAGCAACTATTCCTTTAGCATCGTTAACGACTCACAATTTTGGTTGTATGACTCTCTAGTGATAGATGCACCCAAAGGGATAACATAAGGATTTTCGAAATAAAAAAAAAATAGTGGTGCAAAGCTTATCTAGTTCGACTCTACTCTGTCGCGGCAAAGTTTCCATCCATGAGTCATTATCGAGGTAGACTTGCAACGCCCTAGGCTCTCATTTGTCGCGTCAGGATTTCAGATTTTAGGTACAGGTATGGAGAAATAAAGTTCTTTGTGTACAATTGCGGATCTCACAGCGACAGGGAACCTAGACCCCTCGATACATCTGGCGACAGTAGGGACTCTGCAGATCAACCCGATTTCAAAAGTCGCACGTACTGTCCTATACGTGATTTCTTCGATGAAAAGGGCATATGGGAAGGAGTTGCACTTTGCCGGTTAACCACTTGTCGTGCTGGCTCGGCATGACCAACTCGATCTACCAATCGGTTGCAAGCAGAGACCCGTTGATTGGATGAAAACGTCGTTATTGAAGGATCGAATGCAAACCATTGGTTCAATTTCCAGAAAGTTTCCTTCACTGTCCTTATGTCGTGACGTGTGCAGCATAGGTTCTACGTATGAATCGGACTGACGAGTCCAATTTCGTAAACTACGTGTTTTCCAATTTCCGGGAATTGTTTGTGAAACGCAACTCAATTGCGTTCTCATAATTTGGCTTCTTTGTCTACTTGTCAACCCTTTGTTTTCAAACCGCTCTATCATCATGGAAGACTTCAAGAACAAGATCATTTCCACTTCTAACGAGGCCGGTAGCTCTATGCGCCAATTTATCTTCGGTGATGCCCACTCTCACCACTTTGAAGAACTTGCGTTGGAACGAGCCCCGAAGGAAGTGGCCTGCGCCTTTGCGGCCTCCTTCTTGGTCTCGCCCATAGTGAGTATCATTGACAAATGCATGGTCAAGGATATTTCTTCCTCGGAAAAGTTCATCAGCGCCATGAAGGTTGC
>Ga0194115_10005366_pt1 | contig 13362 bp, 13 predicted proteins | sample TA2MahsurfametaG_3_FD_148656 | JGI IMG/M metagenome (GOLD analysis project Ga0194115, IMG submission 148656) | Freshwater microbial communities from Lake Tanganyika, Tanzania - TA2015002 Mahale S4 surface | ecosystem: Environmental > Aquatic > Freshwater > Lake | place: Tanzania: Lake...
ATCATCCGAATAGATGACTTGTTTTCTTGATCTTTGTGTTTCATCGCATCTCCGGCCTTTCTCAGGTACTGGAGCAGGAGTAGAGTCCCCCTTTTCGTCCCCGAACTTCTTTAGAAAGTATGGAGGCCGCACGGAAACTGTTGAGTAGTTACTATCATGATGGATGTCGTCGACATCCACGTCGACAACTGACCTTTCGTTAGGAGATTGAAAAACATGCCCTGGAGACTACCTACAAACGAAGTTTGTTATGTCAGGAATGGTGGAATAAAATCAAATGCCTACTACGATTATGTGGACATCAAAATTCCAAGTCGAAAAGAGAAACATTCGATGATAATTATCTACTCCATGCTGCTCTAGCAAACTCCGATACGCCTCCCTCTTTGGTAAAGTTACTGATGGTGATGAACCCCCCCGCCATCCGACTGAAGCATCCATTCAATCATTCACTTTTGGTCCACCAGATATGCCGTAGTTGGAAGTATAATTTGTATCCACCAGCAAGGAATGCAACTCTTCAGATTGATGTCGAGGAACCACCAATGGAACAAATCCTCAAGATTGTTCTTGCCACAGACGACACGTCGACAAGAAAACGTTTGGGGAATCGTCTACCCCTCCATGATGCTGTCAGTACGAGCAAATCGGTAGAATTCCTAAAGGCATTAATCCAAAAGGATCAAAGGACGCTCTCCATACGAGATCCTACTACCAAGCTCTACCCCTTCCAAATGGCAGCCCTTGGGAATTTGAACAAGAATGCTGGATTCTGGGCCCATGCAAGATATTCGCCTGAAGCTTGGAAGAGTCTTCGGCCGGAAGAAAGAGCCAAGGCTGTGGATGAAGTCATTGAAGAGAAGAAGGCAGAACAGTTGTCCACAATTTGTTTCCTGTTACGTAGCTTTCCGATGGCTGTGGCTCCGACAACCCAACCTCTCAAGGCCTGCTTTCGAGATACGCGTGGGAACGGTATGGTTTTCTCTCTGTATTTGTTGATGATGTACGCTTCCAATGATGTTGGAGATCACTTCGTCTTGCAATCCAACTTGGACCTGATCGAGGAAGCGATTGAACCAGAAGAAATTCCTCCTGAGCTTGAATCGTGGTGGGCCAAGCTTAAGTTCTGGATCCGCTACTGCTACAGGAGCGAGATTCGTTTGCCAAAGGAGGATAAATTCTTACTCCATGCGGCGGTGGGGAACGAGGATGTCCCACCCCTGGTGATCGAGCTCCTCCTTGCAATCTTTCCAAACTCGGTCACAATCCCAGTCCACGGGGGATCGGAGTACCCTCTTCACATCGCCGCGGCTACGAACCGCTACATGCCACAATCGTTTGAGACGATAAACAGGAGGAGTACGATCCAGTCTTTGGTTGATGCATATTCTGAGGCTGCCGATGTACGGTCTCCCCGAGATACTCCCTTCGAAATCGCACTTGCCAAGGGGACCAGATCCCAAGACGAATTGAAGGTGCTTTGTGGCGATTCTACATGCAATGACTTTTCCCTATTCGTCCATGATTTGGCCCATGAGAGCAGTCATTTCTTACCAGAGATGTAACCGTGTAACCGATACTGTAGAAAATAGGATTTTTTCGTCGTGGGTCGACAGAAGGCAATGCATCTTTGTTGCCATCATTTGAGACAAAACATGGATAACCCATCAAAATCGATGTCAAGAGTTTAGAACTTCACTATTTATTCTGTTAGGTCGTGAGCCATTTGAAGATGAGTTTGTGCTGTGTGTCTTCTCACTTTGGTCTCCCATTTCCAAAAAGTAGGTCTGCATTTCTCCTTTCCCCTTGGCAAACACTTTCTCCCTCCTTGGGACCAACCAGTGTTGCTTCCCCCTCAGGATCAAGGCGTCAGCCGTCGATTGTGATACTTGGATCTTTCGTGGAGTACCGGTACTCTCCATCCTCGATGCTGTGTTGACGGTATCTGAAAATCAAAGAGTGGTGAGTGTTGACCGCCTGTCGCCATTTTTATCGCCAACAGCTCTTCAAATGCGGAACACTTTCCAGTTCACTTACCTCCAAACAACTGGAATCGACCCTTTTCGCCCCTCAATACACCGGCAGTAACTTCGCCTGAATGCAAGCCAGTTCGAAGAGCCAAATCATCTGTGCCTTCCCCCAATGTCGACGTAAGTCGTTCAACAACGCGATCAAGTCTGATCATACAATCATGGGCGAACTTGGCCATCAGAACTGCATGATCAGGTTGAGCATTCGGAAGACCAGTCTACGCATCAAAGACGAGCAGCAAACCAGAATCGTGGATCAGGATCACGGTGAGACCTCATCTAGAGAGTGTGTCAAGGGATGTGAGTTGGGTCACCGATGCTACTTACCACAGCCATGTAGCAGTCTCCGATCGTTTCAACTTTGAAGACACCCCTCTTCGCTGCCAACGCATCGAACTCCCTAAACAGAGCTTCCAACTCTTCGCTGCCAATGCATCGAACTCCCTAAACAGAGCTTCCAACAACTCAAACACTTGCTCTGGTTGACGAGTCGATGACCACTTTGTGAAGCCGGCGAGGTCAGCGAAGTATACCGTACAGTTTGGGTATTTAGTCGCAAGGGGAGCCGTAGTCGATACTGATTCTTCCACTTTCGATCTCAGAAAAGCATTCGTTCGCTTTGACGTGTCGAGAGGGTCCTTGCATCCGTCGTTGATGATTTGCTCGCGAACGTTGGCAGGATATAGGGATGACACAACTGCGGTAGCTCGTACGGCTCTCTCAAGGACGATCGTTTGTCGCCTCTGCACGTAGCGATCGTAGAGAAGAAAGAGCCATATAACAACCCCAAAGATGGCGGTAAGGACAACGGCACTCACCCATACGTTGCTGAAGTAGTCTTGCTGAAACTTGGTAGATGGGTAAACTCTGAGAGTATAGTTCAAGTATTGCGAATTGATCGCCGCGGAGGTGAAGGAGCGTGACTCAGGACCAGCAGATAGCATGAATTCAGTCACGAGGTCAAGGGTCTCCACTGGCCTTCCGTCCAGCCACGTGAGATCGTACCGACAATCGTTATCTTCCATGCAATATCTGGCGTTCGCCCCGGTAATTTCATACGTTTCTTTCTGCCCTCTGCTATTCTCCAAAACACAAATGAGACTATCGGTGCTGTCTGTCGGAAGAATCCCCATCAACATGAAACGCCAGTACATTGCATTGAACAGCACACCGACTACCTTCCAATCCTGACCGAAGCCGTCAAAAACGGGATAGATCAGAGCGCTCATGGGATCGTTCCCGTAGGATTCGTTTTGGTGTCGATATTGACCATTCTGCAAAAGTAAATCAAACGCACCATCGCCATCATCGCTGTCAATCAAAGCAGTGAACGGACCAAATACAGCCTCACCGGTTTCGACCGCAACATCCAAGGCACCCTTGAGGAAATCGTACCGCCCGATATCCAAATTTATTAGCGGAACGGGAATTTGTGGGGTGATGTGCCATATTGGGAAGTAGGGAGGATCCTTGAAAAGTCAAGAGAAGTTTTTGTTAGCTCACTGTTTATTTCAGACTTTTCGAATTTCATCCACGAAAAACACCCACCCACTTACATGGGTCATATTTTGTAAATTCGGAAACCAAATTCTTGATGTTTCATGATTTTCGTAGGATTCGATCAACTGAATAGTAGCATCATTGAGTTCATGTGGTTCCTCTTCAAACATCATATCCTGGACAGCTTTGCTATTTTGCTCTGAATCATAGGCAATTTGGGAATGATTTAGATTGGCAGCAGTATACTTTTCCCATGGGTCTTTCAATTCTGCTGTAATGTAAGGCATGTAAAAGATCATGACTGTATCTCCAGCGATACGAGCGTTGGCCCCGTTGAACTCAAATTTCTCAAATGTTACAAAGGGGAGGACCCTGTCTGTGATCTTGGCATATGTCGTCATGTCGGATGAAAGTGTATTCGCGGCATCCATTTTGCGTTCAAGTTCACTAATGAATCTCTCGTGTATCTGGCTGGCATACTCTTCATACTGATTGCCATAGTCAGTCATGAGTCTCTCGAACACAATGGCGAAGTTGGTAATTATGGATGCCAGACTAACGAAAATCAAGGTGTAAAGGACAACCTTTCGTAACCAAAAGATTGCTTGTGATTCTTTCTTTCCCAAAGTAGATCGTTCTTCTTGAGCAGCCTTTTGCTTGGCGCTGAGACCCGCAGGAGCACCAGCCTCAGATCCAATCGAGACAGAATACTCTCCATCCTCAGTAATTCCTCCTCCCTTTTCACTACCAGATTCAACAAAATGGACATCGTCTTCGACTTCATGCTCGTTGCGGTTCGATGAACGTTGCCTCGACGTCATGACTCCTACCTTTGTCCACAAATTCTTGGTTCGGGGGACGATGCCTTGGAATACAAAACAGATGTATCAGTGGTTTGGACTGTACGCTATGATCTTCAGCCTGGAGAGTCAAGTCGTGTTGCGGAACAGAGTCGAACATGAAAAATCGACCAACCTTCATGTGGAAGGATTGCCGCGATCATGTGACGGAGATCGATCGTGTGACATTGTCGTGAATTTCACGGGAAAGGCCCTATCAACGACGTCCCGCGACTTTGGCGGTACGTCTCCATAGCGCTTTCGACATGGCGCTTCGCAAAAATGACTTTTTCGTATGTAGATGTTCGGAAATTATGTCCCCCGAGGAAGTGTTCGCATAACTTTCATGCCCCTGGTTTTCGGTGCGTTCACTATACCTATGTATGGGGGTAGATATTATATCTTACCTATCATAACTTTTGCCATACATAGCTATCATTTCGGATATGCAATTTCAACCGTCCGTTGTTCAACACGACAGCTGCGGAGGCTGGGAAGTTTGGACTCATCTCCCGGAACAATCTGACGTGGTTCCCACAAAGGGACGACGCAAGTTCGCACATGGCAGACGTTATCAGGACAGCGTCCGTTCGTCGTCCTACAGGGGCAAATCTCTCACGCATCAAACAAGGGGGGTTGTACTTTTGATGTTGTTAGCGAGCTGCCGTACCCTACGTTTGTGATGTATGGATTTGCATGCGAGCCACGAAAAATCCGACCGGAAAGTGTCAAGAGTCGAAAATCATCACAATTGACTGCGAGCAGTGTTTCTCTCGTCCACAACTCATTTTCGCGTACTTTACTACAAGACGTGTGAGGATGAGGTTTCTTGCTCAACATATTTTGTTCGTTACATGGACATTACCAAGCCTTGTTCCTGCGTTTCTTCCGCCTGTTTCGAATGTTCGATCCCAGTCAGTCGGTACGAGCCTTCAGGCGACGGTCGAAAAGGAAGAATCCGTCGTCATTCAACCAACAACTTCAGCACATCTTTCGACGCCACGAGTTCCCTTTAAAAATATTATGGCTGCCAATCGAGCTGAGATTGCTGTCCGGATTATGAGAGCCGCGACAGAACTAAATACTGGAACAGTCGGTATCTTTGTGAAGGAGGACCGTTATTCTCAACACCGTTGGGGGGCAGATAGATCTTTCCTGTTAGAGAAGGCGGAAGGTGCGACCCCGATATCTGCATACCTGGATATCCCCCAAATCATCCAAATTGCAAAGGATGCTGATGTCGACGCCATCCATCCTGGATATGGTTTCTTGTCAGAATCTCCTGAATTTGCCCAAGCGTGTTCCGATGCTAGGATTACATTTGTGGGTCCTACCGTTGAAAACTTGCTTCGATTCTCTGACAAAACGTCTGCACGACAGGCTGCGATCGAAGCTGGTGTCCCTGTCGTTCCAGGGAGTGACGGAACCTTGACGACGAAAGAAGAAGTTGTCGAATTCGTAGAACGAATCGGTCTCCCCGTCATTATTAAGGTGTGTGGATGTCTTTCGCTCACCTCGACAGTCGCCACTGTTCCGATCGGCTCTTACGATCTTTGTCAATTTTTCTCCCATTCTGTAGGCTGCTATGGGTGGTGGTGGTAAGGGTATGCGAGTTGTCCGTACCATGGACAATCTTGTCCCTTTTTTCGAAGCGGCGTCGAGTGAAGCTCTAGCAAGTTTTGGAGATGGGTCGGTGTTCATTGAACGTTTCGTCGATAAACCACGACATATTGAAGTCCAAATTATTGGAGATGGTACTGGAAATGTTGTTCACCTATGGGAACGTGATTGTTCCGTCCAACGGCGGCATCAAAAGGTTATCGAAATGGCCCCCGCATGGACCCTGTCTGACGAACTTCGTAGGGAACTACATGACTATGCCATCAAACTAACGTCGGCTGCTAAATACAAGAATGCTGGTACTGTTGAATTCTTGGTAGACTCGGAAATGCGACCCTACTTTATTGAAGTCAACCCCCGTATCCAAGTCGAACACACGGTCACTGAAGAAGTTACAGGAATCGACCTTGTTCAGTCACAAATTATGATCGCTGGTGGAGCTACTCTTGAGGAAATCGGTTTGATTCAGGAAAATATTTCCGCACGGTAAGTTTGGGTGGATTTGTTGGCCATCGGGGAGGATACACTGCGTATGTACTTTCTCTCTCAACCCGTACTTATATTTCTTCGAATACATTGTGGTACACAGAGGTGTCGCGATCCAATGTCGTGTAACCACTGAGAACCCCGAACGTGATTTTGCTCCTGACACGGGCACACTCTCCCTCTATCGTCATTCTGCTGGAAACGGTGTCCGTATGGATGGAGTTGGATACTCTGGCTTGACCATCACACCATATTTCGACTCCATGATTGTTAAGTATACGGCACGAGGATCCACTTTCCCAGAGACTGTCAACCGCATGAATCGCGTCCTTCAAGAATGTCGCATTCGTGGTGTGAAGACGAATATTCCATTTTTGCTCAACTGCCTCCAACACCCAGACTTCAAGGCCGGCAAAATCACCACCGGATTTATTGACGAAAATCCTCAACTGAAGGAGACAGCTTCCTCGTACTGGGATTTTGCCAACGAAAGTCAAGCCGATCCTCGTAAGGTTAACGCTGTCGAACGTCTCCTCCGATACCTTGCAAATCTCGCCGTCAATGGGCACCCCTCCAGCCTTGGTGCCGATCCTACTGAATTGTCGAAGGGAAAGTCCGAATTTGTTCCTCCTCCCAAGCTACCAGAACGTGTCAAGGAAACGAACCAAAAAGCTGGTATGCGTCATATCTTGTTGGCAGAAGGTCCCGAAGGGTTGGCACGAGCCGTTCGAGAACACAAGGGTCTTCTAGTGACGGATACTACTTGGCGTGATGCTCATCAATCCCTGTTGGCTACGCGTATGCGAACCCAAGAGCTCGTCCGTTGCGCCGATGCGACGAATCAGGCACTCTCCAACGCTTTCTCTCTCGAAATGTGGGGAGGTGCCACATTTGATGTCGCTATGCGGTTCCTTCATGAATGTCCATGGCGCCGTCTGGAACTTCTTCGAGAAAAGGTCCCCGATATCCCATTCCAGATGTTACTTCGTGGAGCGAACGCGGTTGGCTACACCAATTATGCCGATAATGTTGTATTCAAGTTCTGTGACGAAGCCCGAAAGTCTGGTATTGATGTTTTCCGTGTTTTCGACTCTTTGAACTACTTGGAGAATTTGAAGCTTGGTGTTGATGCAGCAGGAAAATCAGGCGGCTTTGTGGAGGGAACCATGTCCTACACTGGCAATGTTGCCGACCCGACAAAAGGAAAATACAATCTAGAGTATTACATGAAGCTGGCTGAAAAGTTGGTTGACATGGGTGTTCACTCATTGGCAATTAAGGATATGGCTGGTCTCTTGACACCTCAGGCTACGACGATGTTAGTTACTGCTCTCCGACAGCAGTTCCCCAACACGCCAATCCATGTCCACACGCATGATACTGCTGGAACGGGAGTAGCATCTATGTTGGCAGCTGCAAATGCAGGCGCTGATATTGTCGATGGATCAATCGATGGCATGTCTGGTATGACTTCACAACCTTCCCTCGGCGCTATAGCTGCGACCCTTCGGGGGTCAGATTTGGACACTGGTCTTGATCAAAAGGATATTGCTGCCATCAATACATATTGGGAAAATGTCCGCACTCTCTACGCACCCTTTGAATCTGGTCAGCTGAGTGGATCCTCGGATGTCTATGAGCACGAGATCCCTGGAGGACAGTACACGAACCTGTTGTTCCAATCACGGCAGCTCGGACTAACTGAAAAGTGGCCAGAAATCAAGAACAAGTACGCGGAGGCGAACATCATTCTTGGTGATATTCCCAAGGTTACTCCTTCGTCTAAGGTTGTGGGCGACCTGGCCCAATTCATGGTCGCCAAGAACCTTGACGCGACGACGATCCTGGCACAAGCTGAGACGCTAGCTTTCCCCGATTCAGTTATTAATTACTTGAAGGGAGATATCGGAATCCCCCCAGGTGGCTTTCCCGAACCGCTTCGAACAAAGGTACTGTCTAGCCGAGGACTCGACCCTATTAATGGTCGACCTGGTGCTTCTCTGAAGCCCTATGACTTTGATAAGGAACGTGAAAAGCTCGCAAAGACGTACGGAAAGAAGTACATTACTGAGAAGGATCTACTGTCGTACGCACTTTACCCTAAGGTATTTGAAGAATGGAAGGAATTCGAACAAATCTATGGTGATGTCGAGAAGCTTCCCACACATATCTTCCTAAACCCAATGGGCGTTGGGGAAGAAATTGAATTGGATTTAGGACCTGGTAACTCGATTGTTGTCAAATTGGTCTCTATTGGGAAGGTTGACGAAACTGGTACCCGTATGTGCCTCTTTGAAGTCAATGGTGAACAAATCTATATGGGAGTGACCGATAATAGTGTCGAACGGGGGGGTGCCGTCCGAGAAAAGGCCAAGGGCCCCAAACAGGTAGGAAGTCCCATGCCTGGTGTCGTCGTGAGTTTAAAGGTGAAGGCTGGAGATGAAATTAAAGAAGGTGAAACTGTTGCCACATTGTCAGCAATGAAGATGGAAACTTCTATTCCCGCTACGGCCTCGGGGACCATTAAACGTGTTGTGGTCAATGTGGGGGACAAAATTGATGGTGACGATCTTATGGTCGAAATCGAGTAAAGGACTTAGATTCCGTTTTTTTTTCAATCAATCGATGTCTATGTAAAAGTCGCGCTGGATCGAAAAACAGGACACTAAGTCTTTATTTCTGCAAAAGACTTGAGCAGCGCATCATATGTGGCGCTGCTTGGATCTACCTAGAATCTTTGGGATTCGAGACTGAGCAAGAAGCCAAAATGACTAGGTACTTCGGGAACCACGGTCTCCCGACGAATATTCTACAAGGCACCAGCACATCCCCTTCTTCTTCCTACTCCTCCTCCTCAACAACAACCATTCCCCTGTAGTGTACTCATACTGCTCGTTTGACGTCGAAGGTTGATGGGTTCATGAGTGGGTGGGATGAATAATTGTGGTTGCATCCGTTTCTTATAATCCTCATACAGCAAGGCACGTCGGGCTGCCTCCTGAAAGGCCTCTTCAACACTTTCTGCAGTCTTTGCGGAGGTTTCAAAATGTGGTAGAGGCATAGAACCCATAATCGTCGCACTGGCAGCTGTCCGACACCATTCTTCTGCCGCTTCTCTAGGTACCAAACGATCTTGAGCCTAAACATTTTGGTTTCATTTTTTCAACAGAAAAACAAACAAAAGAACATTAGGCTCCATTCGGCATGATGAAAAAGAAATGTCAATGCGAACCATTTTGAAGAAATTACGAATGGAAACACACATACCTTGTCCATTTTATTCCCAAGGACGACAAAGGGGAATACAGTCGATGAATCGCCTAATCCGAGTAAGCCACCACCGACTTGATCTAAGAATTCCTTCCTCCAATGATCAAGATTATCTAAGGAATGGGGATCAGTAATATCATAGACCAATAAACATGCATCTGCTCCACGATAAAAACCAACACCTAAGGATTGAAATCGTTCCTGACCGGCTGTATCCCAAATCTGTAACGTAACCAAATGTCGTTGACCATATCCATCCGTAACGATTATATTATCTTTCGATAAGAAATCAGCACCAATCGTTGCCTTATATTGACCAGTAAATTTCCCTGTGGAATATCTATTCATTAAAGACGTTTTACCCACTCTATCGACCACACAAAAGATATAGATATGTACGGACGTGTGTGTGAGGACGAGTTAACACGAAATCGGAATCTGTCAAACGAAACAAAATTGGTCCGTACCCAGAATCTCCAAGGATGACTATTTTCAGAGTCTTTTTGTACATCGCCATTGTTTTTTTTCTTTTTCTTTTTCTTTTTCCTTTCGACGAGAAGCTCAAGAGTTATGAAAATGGCAACAAGTAGTATCGATCTATACAATCGACAAATCAGGTGGACGTACAACGACTCAGACACATCTGCTGTCAACTGTCAACCACACCACCCCAAAAAAGGGTGAATTCGGCGCGAAAGGAGGAGAAAATTCGGGATGTCATCATCGCATGCCAACGAAAGATCGTAACCCCTAAACACATATACTAAAAAATCATGATTGATTCGTAAAATACAAGTAAACGCTAAAGGGTGGATTTCCAGGATTTTTTGTCAAATATAGCCTGTCGGACCTCGACGAAAAAAAGAAAGCCTCCCTCCTCCTCCCCTTCCTAGACTATCGTAAGATAATAGACACTTCAACTTATACATTTACGGTATCGAAGGATGTTTCCAATTCTTTTGGAAATGACATAGTTGCATTTGTTTTTGTTTCTGCTTTCCCGAGGATAGTCGATGTATATGCCATATCGTGATTACACCACTCCGAAAGAATAACTGACCGAGGAGGGCATCACAAAAACGTTACCAACCATTTCGATTCCCATTCATAGAAAGATAACTACTGTTGTTTGTTGCCATTGCTAGCAGGTTCTTGTATGCCTCCACCAGTCCATTCCTGCTCATCTTCGGTGTAATTGCATACGACAGTGGCCGACATGTCGGATGGTAAACGAGAAATGGGGACGGGACTACAAAAGGCTCGATACCAATTCCGTACACATCCTGCATCCGCCTCATTAAAGGAACCTGTCAGGCTGTTGTTCGCCTGGTCCTCAGAGGGAGACTTCAATCCACAGAAGCTAGACTTGGGCTGATAGACATTCCGAACGCGTTCATTCGTCGTTTCTGCCGCCGCGATGATCATGGCATGGAAAAACAGTAGACTCAACAACGACCATGTACAAAGTAGCGTGAAAGATCCGAACATAAAGGTAAACTTCATACTCATGACGGCCTGTATGAGCTGATGGAGTAGACTGCTCCCTTCAGCGACTTGGACATCGTCATAGGCCTGGACGAAAATTCGAAGTGCAGAAATAGTCGTCACAATCGTCATGCCTGAAATGGAGAGTAGGAAAATAAAGAAAAAACGATAGTTTCTTTCACCGATACAGTTTCCGACCCAGGGGCAGTGGCTAGTAGACAAGGGGAAACGACAAAAGTAAGTTATTGTGAACCTCAGTCTATGCCACACAAGTTCTCGCACCAGACGGGAGAGTTCTGTTGGATTTGTGATAACCGGATGTATATGGTACTTACTGATCAAACATGCTGACGCACACATTGCAGGAGTTGCAGTGTTTGGAACGTGGTGGACGGAAAATGTTACAGGAAGAGCAATATCGATATCCCAGGGGCCCACCAATGGGAATATGAGGTGGTGGTAAAGGTGCCTTTACAGGACTTGAAACGGCGGGGATAATCCCTGGATCCATCATTGCTGCGATCCATAAAAAGATGACACTCATCACCCCCAATACGATACTCGCCCAAAAGACTGCCTCTGTATGTAACGAAAACAATGCATCCGGGTGGTCCCTTTCAATCCCTCTCAACTTTGGTACCACAATTGCGAAATGGAACACATATCCGACCAATATCAATATATTCGTAAAGATCAGACTCGGCGTATCCGATCCTAGCATGACCTTACCACGGCATAAGAAGGAATGATTCCCCATCCAACCCTCTGTGGCTGTAAATGTATCTGCCAAGGTAAATCCACTAAAGTGTTGTTCTGGTCGTTTCTTCCGAGCCCATCCGGAACGACCACCGACACTGACTAAAATCCAATCACCTGATGCATCTGTCCCATGAGAAGGTACGACTGCTGATCGACGTAACAATCCAGTGACGCCCGAACTAATAATGGCCGAATTCGCACTTCCTGGTTGCTTATGCAAGGCGACGATAGGCGTAATCGGCGTCGCCGCGAAACGGTAATATCTCTGTACGGTGGGATTATTGGGTGTAAAGTAGTAGTCTCTGACCAATGGAGGGTGTTTCGGTAATGGGTGTAGGACATCATTTTGTATATTATCCAGAGATTGTCCAGGACTAGCGCTACCATCTCCGTTGGGTACCGTCAGGCTCTTTTCATGACTACTCGTAGGAAGAAGGGAGGACGTTTCGTTGACATGTCCGTTCCCGTTCCTACCATCAGAAGTAACACCTCCATTGAGACCACTACCCTCTGTTTCGTTGTTGGATGATAAGTAACCTTTGATCGACGATAGCATTGTTTTACAAAAAAAATGGTTCGGAAATCACGAAAAAAAGCCTATACCGGTAAGTTGTTTTGTGTGTCCGTCTTACGGCAAGCCTTAGGTCACGAATTCACAGTTCAAGAGAGGTTCTTGTCACGAACTGTGAAGTTATGAGATACACCTCCAGATACACTTGCTGTGATCAAGGGTTCCAAAAGGGAAAATCCCACGCTGTCAAAAGCCAAATGTCTTGAGACTTTAACGTAGGGTAAAAAGCGAAGCGGTGGTACAGACCGTATAAATGGCCTTTTTTCTTTTGCCGCCTTGTTTTCAAGGCACCGAACCAAGGACCCCCTCTTTTCTCTCCCCTTTCCGCACGGTAGTTGCAGCTGTAGAGAAGCGAATCTTCCCCCTGGGATCATATACGTATTCATATAGGTATGTCTTGGATAAGCTATAGATATGAATATTCATACTGAATCTAATGTCACCGTCATAGATGATGATAAACTGCACCAGTAGTAAGTATGGCTGTAAACGAAGACACCCGCTCTACCATAAAAGGTAGTTGGGTTGCCGCAGAGTAAAAACCACACAGAATTTCCTGCTTCCATATCATACGTCCCAAGCGGGAAAGAAATTATACATGATGTGATAGTAGATGGTTTGACATACATCATGATCATCGTCCCATTTCTTGTACTCGATCAAGGATGCTTCAAGGTCATCATCTACTTCAGAGGCCATCTCCATAGAAAAAAGCTTTACTTTGTGTTAATTTACGTACGAGGGTCCAACCTTTATTTTTAAAAAATGCATTTTTTTCTGCCACCTTGACCCCTATCTCATT
>Ga0194115_10005367_pt1 | contig 13361 bp, 14 predicted proteins | sample TA2MahsurfametaG_3_FD_148656 | JGI IMG/M metagenome (GOLD analysis project Ga0194115, IMG submission 148656) | Freshwater microbial communities from Lake Tanganyika, Tanzania - TA2015002 Mahale S4 surface | ecosystem: Environmental > Aquatic > Freshwater > Lake | place: Tanzania: Lake...
ACCTACGCATTCTACAATGGCAAAAAGAAGATTTGATGGGGGTGTATATGTGCTTGTACTTGTGATTGCAACAAAATTAACAGAAGTAAAAGCTCCTGTGGTTGAGCCTGTTCCGCCATTTGCAATTGGCAAAGTTCCCGTCACACCATTTGATAAATCTACTTGTGCATAAGCAGGTGCGTTGTTTGTACCGGTGTTTGAAAGATACCGAGTCGCATCTGTATTTTTTGGAAGAGACGCAAGGGTATTTGAGGCTGAGGCAATTAATAAATCCCCTTGAGCCACTGTGTTTAATCCTGTTCCGCCCTTTGTAACTTGTACTGGATCTTGAGAGTTCCATGAATTGTTTGTTGGCATAAATTTTCCTATGTTACGGTTATATTACCGATTGCACCATATTCTACAAAAAAAATATCCGAACCCGCATAAACGATTCTGACCGAATCCCCAATATCATTCATTACAAGAGAACCAGTAACTCCGGGAGTCGTAGAGGACGTTCCAAAGATTATTTGTTGTGAACCCGTTTGGGCAATTGTAACGGTATTTGAGGCTGTAAGACGATTAATTACAAAAACCTCACCAACTTTTGAAGGGGTTGGCAAGGTTAAAGTAATGCTGTTAGAAGTGGTATCACAGAAATAGCCGTGTTTTACCTCGATCGTTTGGCTTGCTGTGATTGTTTTCCAAATAAAGCCCCCGGTTGAACCATGGATTTCAATTTCTTTCCAAACGGGATCACCAGAAGAATCAAATTTTGATAGGTAATAAAGATCACCTTCTACAGCAGGCGCTATGGGATCTTCTTGAATTATAACATACTGCCCAATGACAAAACGGCGATCATTTGTATCGGGAATTTTTGGAAAACCGCGCATCGGAGCTACTGAAACCGGTATACCGGTGTATCTTAAAGTGTTTTGGCTGGTTAATCCGATAGTCATATAAGCCCTAGTTTACGTTTATATTGCCCTGCGTTGAAACCGCTGTCCACAATGTGTTTGCTGTAATACATTTCAAACGAATGCAATCTCCAGCAGCATTAAAGGTAAGATCTCCCGTTGAAAGCGTTGAAAGAGAGGTACCAAGGCGAATTTGCTGGTTAGTTGTGTAATCAATTTTCCATCCACCTGCACCCTTATAGAGTACTGAAACCTCGTCTCCGATTGCTGAAGTGGCGGGCAAAGTCAGTGTAACAAGTCCAGCGTTGTTAGCAATATAATCAGTGTTTACGACCATAGCTTGAGATGTACCGAGTACTTCTTGTGTCGCACAAATTCCAGAGGCTGAAATTGTGATCGTATTTGAACCCGACGTTATGCTGACCCCTGATCCTGCGCTAATTGTTCCAGCTGCTGGTGATCCTGCGGTCGACCCAATGACGAATTGGCCGTCTGTTAAAGTGATAGATGTTAAAGCCGTGGTTCCCGTTGCACCTGATACAACGACCCCTTTGGTATTAAACGAGGTTGAACCCGTACCCCCTTTCGCAACACCTACAGTATTCAAAGCAAAATCAAGAGTGTTTGAACCAGCTGTAATGTTAAGATCGCCCCCTGTCGAAGTAATAGAGGCTGCTTGTGGGTTACCGGCTGTAGATCCAATGACCACTTGGCCATCTGTCAATGCATTAGTCCAACTCAATGCGGAAGCAGTTCCAAGACCGTAAGGTATACCTTTGGAAGTTTGAACGCCCAATTTGGCTTTTAGAGATGATGGATTTATTGCAAAAGAAGTGGTTAAAGAACCGGCAATTGCTTCGGCATCGGTCGCTAACTGCACCACACCGTTTTGTATGGCCGTTGCATCCGTTACGGTAAAAGTTACGGTATTTCCAGATGCTGATGATGTTACACCTTGAAGCTGTTGGCCTAGAAGTTGTAGAACTCCTGCTGCTGGGACGGCCGAACCGGAATCCCCTTGAAATGTTATACTCACGGCTTGACTACTCGCTAAAACTACGATGTTTAATTCGCCCGTTATCGGATTAAATCGAAACGGCATTTTTACCTCAACTGTATGTGTAGGTTACAACTTCACCAAAATTTACAATACCGCCCGATGAATATACAGAATAAGCTGATGAATCTATCCCAAGCAATTCAAAGGTATTTCCTGCGATGTTGGCAACTGTATAATAATTAGTTCCGTCAAAATTCAATTGGGTCATTCCGGAAACATCGGTTATAACGATTGTGTCCCCGTTTTGTAACAAGCCAATAGAAGAAACAGTTACAACCGCGGGGTTTGCTTGAGTAACACCTGTGATTGTTAAAGGAGAAACCGATGCCCATGCAAACTCAAATTCAGCGGATGCTATTCCGTCTGGATCTTCTGGCCATTCAATCCGTGTGATTCCTTGGTTGCTATCGTATGTAATTTTACGAATCTGCCATTTTTCTTCATTCAAACCAGTTCCAACTTTGGCTCTACCAATAAAAATAGGATTAGCATTGGTATCGTTGATCGCAACAAAACTAACCTCAGAATCTTGAACGATAAACTCCCTTCGGTCTTTTGTTCCGAATTTCATTGGCCTGTTAACCACTGCTGCACTTCCCATAGAAACCCTATGTAATAATGTTCACGATTATTGCCCCTGCACCTGCTGCGGTAACTTGTTTTGCTTGTAATTGAGTATTAGCTGCAAAAACAAAAGAACCCTCATTTAATGTATTATGCCGTGGATATGAGGGGAAGATTTGGGAAGATTGAGCTGGTAAACGAGCTATTATGCTTCCATTTCTTCCAATATACACGCTCACAGATGAGGTATTGAAAATCTGCACAAATCTTGCAGCCTCGCTTAAAGGTGATCCAAGCGATTGAAAGGAACCCGTCAAGGTAGCAGTATCAAACTCTTTAACTTCAAAATTGGAAAATTCAGCCATTAAGACTCTCTAACAATAAAATAATCGATTGTAGATAAATCATTGTTTTCTAAAGATCCCGGGGTGTTTGCCTGTCGAGAATTAATCACAAAATTTGTTCCGGGTGTAATCGTAAAAGTTAAACTGCCAAGTTTTGTTGAAGCGTTAATATTTGAGACAGAAAGTAAAATTCTATCATTGGCTGTAATATTCGTATTTGCAACAGTAACGGTTCCACCTGTTAGAGTGGCTTGCCCTACATCACCTTGACCACCCAAAGAAACAACGCCTTCTTGGCTTACTGAAAAATCTTGAGGGTTAAATTGACAGACACCAACTCGTGAGGTTGAGGCAAGGACTCTCCCGGTGTATGCTAATGGGTTTTGATTGGCCATAACAATCCTATTTGTTTATTTATCAAGTTCTATTGTTGGATATTTTTTTAACAACTCTTTTTCTTCTTCTTTCAACTTTTTATCAAGCAACAACAGGTTACGTTGCATCGCGGGAATATTATTTTCTGCACTAGCTTGAAGCACTTTCAGATAATATTCTCTAGCAACAGGACTTGTTGCAGCCGTTTTCAATGCGCTTAAGGTTTGAGAAAGTGAACGAAAAGATGCACCTCCTGCAAGTGTGGCTAAAGCTCCGTATGTGCCTCCCGTTGTATAACCAAAAGCAGCTTTAAGCAGTGGGCTATATTCACCCATACCTGCTCTTTGTAAATTATTAGCTAATTGATTACCTAGAGCATCTGCCCTGTAGACGCCTTGGGAGTTGCGAAAAGTTCTTAAAAAGTCAGGATTTTGTGTTCGCCCATAGTCCGTTAGTGCTTCATTATAAACATCAAAAACACGATTCATGGCTGCTGCTTCTTTGGGAGGACGTTTTATAAGTCTTCCATCTTTTGTATAAGCGAATCGTAGTTCATTCAGTCTATCGATACCTTTAACTAAGTCTCGTGGCGTGGCTGTTCCCCTTGATAAACCGTTTAATAAATATCTAGCTTCTTGGAGTGCTGCTTCGTTACTTGGTAAAACTATGCCTCCCGCTTCAAATTCGCCGATAAGCCGTCTTAAATTACTTCTTAAAGCCCTAGTATTGTTATATACCTCACCTTCGGGAATTGTTGCCGTTGCGCGTTCTCTAAGACCTTGTGCTAAACGTCGCGTTCCCGCACCCTTTGTGGCAATTCCGAGAAGTAAAGCGGTACCAAGTTTCGTCGAACCTTGTGCTAGATCTCCTCCTCCCACATCTTTTACTAATTCTTTTGCACCAACACCACCTCCAGTCATTAAAGCTGCTGTACCCAATTTCGACATGAAAGAATCTCTTAGAATGTTAACACCCTGAACAGATTTTTCACCTATTTTTGCAGCTCTTTTTAATCCACCCAAAGGCACAAACAAGGTCGCTAAATCGCTTACAACTTCATCCCCAATCTTTTCCAAGCGTGTTGTAGCTTCTAACGTTTCTGGTTCTACACCCATTAGCCCTAGTAAACTTGTTATGCCTGAACGAATTTCTTGAGATCCGGGGATTTTTTCAGCTACTTTCGGATCTAAAAGTCCATATCGAGTGACTCCTTCATAAACTTTTTTTGCGCGCTCTGGTAATAACTCTTTACTAAGTTCACCTACAGTAGACGGCAACTTAATCAGATCACCGGGTAAGCCTAGAAAAGCACTGGTTCCGGCAACAACTGTTCTTAAAGTTTGACGACCAAGATATTCTGCGGTGGTTTCACCTTCTGGAACTTCAAGCTGTACGTTTTTAAAAGTTTGGCCTCCACCTATAAAGGGGGACTTGGCGGTTTCCTGTTTATCTTGTTCAAGATAAAAAGGTTTCAAATCAAATTCTTTTTTGATATCAATGATTTTCTGTCTACGTTGATTTTCATCAAGATCAAGAGATTGATTGGGATTTTCTTGAATACTTTCTTGTACTTCTAGATCTTCAGAGGGCATTTGAGGTATTGCTGTTGTCATAACACCTCCACAGGAAGTCCTAAAGCGTCGTATTTGGCTTTAAGTTTTGGAAGCTGGTCTTTTTTAATTGATGTTTCTTGTATTTTACCGTTTTCATCTGTAATTCTAACTAACAACATTCCCTTGTTTTGAAGTGCTTTCACATCTTTTTGGATTTGTTGCTGTCTTTGAAAAGCAGGATAAATATTTTCTAATTGTTCGTACAGCGCATCCTCTTCAGCCTTTGTTGATTGATTGGCAATTTTTTGAGCGGTGGCTGGATCAATATTTTGGGCACCGTATTCGTTGTAAACATCCTTCAATGCGTCTGAACGAAGTTTTTCTAATTGGGTTTTAACGGAGATTACTTGATTGATTAAATCTCGCCCTTCATTTGTGTTTGAAAGAGTTGGCCAAGTTTTTAAAAAGGAATCTAGACTAAACACAGTAGGACGAGCGCCTATAGCATCTTTAGCCCCTTTTATTTGGTCTGCAACTAATTTAATATAATCTTGGTCTTCTACTGAAGCCAACGCGTTAAATCTTACAGATCCATCGTCTCGAACATTAAATACTCGTGCAAGTCCTGAAGTTAATTTACCACTATCATTCAATTGTTTCATTTGCTTCAAATCTGAAGCTCTTTTCTTCAAACCTCTATTTGTTTCTATATTTTCAAGGATAATTGGGTTGTTTTCTTTACGAAAACTTTCTTGACGTTTGACCCTTTCACTACTTTTTAATCCTTGAAAAAGGTTTTCTGTGACGGCAGGATCGTATTGGATTTTTGTAGAAACATCCTCTGTAACAACGTTACCTTTCTCATCAAAGCTCACCTTATCTGTGACTTTATCCGGGGGCACGGGTTGTCCGAATTGTAAGCCTAGACCGCCACCTCTTTGAATAAGTTCACCTGCTATTTTCACCGCTTCTGTGCGACCTCCGGGAGTATTTGCTAATCTACTTAGGGCTTCAGAGGTATTTGGTGGCAAATTAAGCTGATTTAAAGCTCTTTGAAAAGTAGTCTGGTTTGCACGTTCTACTACACCTTTTCCAAGAGCCTCTGCAGCGGTTTGTAACCCTCTTTCAAGTGCCGTACCACCTTCAATAAAATATGGTCTAAAGCTCATAGTATTTATCCCTCAAAACTTGAACCTCGTGCGATAGATCTTTTACAGAATTTATAAGCAGACCGATCAACCCGTAAAGATCTACACCCAAAACTCCATTGATTTCAACTTGTACGTCGCTTGGTACGTCTTCGGCAATCAAACCAATTTTGTTTTTATCTCCGCCTGCTTCCGGCTTATAATCGTATTTTTGCACCATCAAGTTTTTGACAACTTCAAGCCCTTTACTATAGGGGCGAATGTTTTCTTTTATCTTTTCTGATGAAGTTATTGCGCCAGACCCTGCTAAAGCTTTTATTAGATTGTTGATACCGCCCTGTTGTATTGCAGCTCCTCCCAATTGACCACCAAGACCGAGTAGCGAGCCGAGTATACCTTGTGATTGTTGGATCATCGGGGCTTGTGTTGCAGTTGTTGAAAGTCCTCCCAATTGACCTAATGCACCCAATGCACCGGCTTGTTGAGTTTTATAAAAATCCATCTGTTGCGCACCTAACTGTGTACCCAAGGAGGTCGCAGATTGTGCCAAAGCCTGATTCAATGCACCGGAAGAACCAAGCCCTAAATCAGAATAATATTGTTGGATGGATGGGATCACTTGTTGCTGATATGTTTCAAGGGTAGGATCAACGATAGATTCTTGAAAAAGTTGTTTTCGTGCAGCCGGATCAAGCGCTAACAAGTTCTGTATTGCTGATTGCGCACCCTGAGTTGCTTGGGGTGATGTCAGGCTTTGAAGGAGTTGTCTCTGATTCGGTTCCAGAAGCTCTATGTTCCCTAGATTCCGAGTTCCCCCGAATAACAGATTGCTCAAACCCCCCTGAGTGTTGGTTGTTCCCATGATCAATATCCTCGTAACACATTAAGACATTTTTTGATTTTTGAAATCCATACTTTTCACTATGCCGAGGATAATTTGTAATCCAGAAAATTTTCTTGATCGCACCTTTATTTTTATACTCTAGTATGAAGTCGGATAATTTTTTGACTGCTTGCCCTTTGTTCCAGTAGGCTTTGTCTACCGAATAATTTTGTATCACCAGATTTTTCGTTAAGGGTTCAATAGTAAACCACACAAAACCCTTGGTTACATTTTCCTCGTCAACCAAAACGTGCAGATGCGAAAAGGGGTTCAGTTCGATTTGTTTTTGATTTTGGATCAAACAATTTATCTCGTGATAACGGTAAAAATCCTGTATCGAAAAGTCCTTATCTTTGATTTGCTCAACAAGGTATTTGGGTATGTGTAACGGGGTAAAAACTCTTACCCATCTCAATTTTTCCATTTCATTCATTGTCGACTCCTATATAGCGAACGTGGCCAATAAGTTGTCCCGCTGGAACTGCACTAATATTAGCGGTAGCATTTCCAGATCCAGAAGACCAAATTTCGCATCGATATGTGTTGGGGATTGCATTTAAAGTTAGATATGATTGACCTGCACCGTAAGCTAATGTAGCCGTTTGAACTACTCCGACGAAAGGCTTAGAAGTACTGTTAGCAACACGATAAGGCAACTCAATATATAAATTTCCTGTAGCTCCCCCGTTGGCAGACCATCGCAAGTCAAAATAAACATCTGTCATTAACCCCTGTCTTAGACACCAGCCCACCCGTTCCTCATAGGTAAAATTTCCGGCTACGGTAGAACCATAAAGTGTGGGTTGCCATTGGTCAGGAGGGTTTAAAAAACTGCTAAGAATTTTTCCGTTTACCGTTAAGGATATTTCTGTATCTCGGTCTTGAAGTACTTCTACCAGATCTTCAATGTATTCGTTTAGAGTTCCAATCTCTTCAGTGGGTTCAAAATTGGGATAAACTGTGTCAGTTGGTAAAGTCATGTGCCCACCGTTCTACTTCCTATCTTTTTGAAATAGGGCTTAAAACCACTTATTTTCATGCTTTGGTTGGCTCCAGATGATTTAATTTCAATTCCATGCTGATAACCTATACCACCGCAAAAAACCCTTTTCCAGGTCTTGGTTTTATAAAATTTCCGTTTGTAAACCGCCCCGCCATTTTCATAAGCTGTAAATCCGGTGGCGTCGATTCCATCCAGTGTAAAAAAGTTTTCGTCTATTACAGTGATCGTAAAGCCGTTGGTATTATTGACCTCTTGCATCCCCAAAACGCCATAAATATAAATGGTATCACCCGTCACCAGACCAGAATTTGGACAGTTTACAAGACAGGGATTGGTTTGAGAAATATCACCGATGGTTTGAACGAAATCAAGGTTGGGCAAAAAATTCATGCCTTCCGTTTTGTAGGGGCTAAACATGTCATTTTTGAAAAAACTCACTGTAGCGGTCGTGTCCACGTCTGTATCAACGTAAATATCGAAATGGGCTAATAGAGATTCGACACCTTCCTCTTTAAATGGGGCTAAATCTATCGTTTTGATGGTCGCTTCAATTGGCTCACCGGCATCTGACCCGCTGTTTTCGAGTGCCATCACAACCCCGTCAATTGTGCCACCCATCAAGGTTTCTTCTTGACCACCATAAAAATAATCTAAAATAATTGCGTCGCCTACCTCTGTTAGGTCAAAATCAAGATTATTTGCTGCTGTAAAATCATTGAGGAGTAAATCTTCATCAAAATTATGATACCCCAAGCAGTTCATAGAGATTTCATACGATGTGAACGCTTTTGAATTGTCGTCATTAATCAAAGCTGCATCATTTTCGGTCGATTCTATAGGAGGATAAAGCGACCACCACCTTAAAGTCTGGTACGATCTCGCAAGGAAAACTTTTTGAAATTGGTTGGTGTTGAATTCATCTATTATATACGTTTGAATCCGATCATCAATCCGTTTGACATTCACCCCGTCGCAAGCAACAATACCTCTAATACCCATGGCGACGGCATATCCGTCATAACCGACAGAGGCCATTTTACCATCGCATGCCCGATAGTCGTTTATCTTTTCCCATAAGAAGGGAGCTTTCGGATCACCTTGTCGTTGCCTGATTCTCCAAACCGAATTAGTGAAAAATACGATTATTTGATTTTGTAAAGCCCTTGCGGAAACAATCTGATCACCTGTTGGAGCATCTGCGTAGTTGCCTCCACCCGGTGTGACAGAATTCCATAAACTTACGTTATTTGCAGCTGAAAATCTCATGCGTTGAGGGTAAGTAACAACCGCAGACGTTGCGTTGTCATATTCATAGGTAAACAATACAATCAGACGATCACCCAGTGTAAACAACAGTTTTGCTCCATACAACAGCTCATTTGCATTGTTCGTAAGTTGAGGTGTAAAAAGTGTGGTTACATTGTTATTATCGTTATCGTAGTATCTGATTCCATCTAACGTCGCACCGTTCCAGACCTTTCCGTTTGAGAAATATAAACGGTTTGGAAGTTGAGGGGATTGTAATTGAACCGTCCAAACGTAATCAAAAGCGCTACCGGACATAATCGGGGAGGCATCTAATGGTTCGTATTTTTTCGTTCCATCATTGTAAACGTTAGCCCTTGTCGTGTTGAAAGCGATATTTATATTGTCGCCATCTTGGCGTAAGTAACGTGTAATCCCCATGACCCTATCACCATCTGGAATTACAACAGCGTAAACTCCACCAGCCGTATAGGGAGTAAACAGGGTGGTATCTTGGTTAATTTCGAAAGTTAAACCTACGATATTTGAGATCGTAAAAACACGGTCATTAACTTCAACCATCCCTCCAACAGAGCTAATAAAAACACGATCACCGGCAGTAAGACCCGTAACGCTTGCAGCTGTTACCACTCCGGGATTTGCTTGGCTTATACCCGTAATATTAACCGTTGTATCTGTTTTAACCAATTGACCAAATTCATAATAGCCGTCTCTTTTTTCAACATATCCATGCCGAACATGAACATTTGTGGCCGTCAAAAAAGCGTCAGGAGGAGCCAACCACGGTTCTATATCTGTGTTCAAACCGGTTTTAAAGGGGGCAATTAGAATCGGCTGTAAGGTCATCAAACACCCATAACATTTAGAAATATTCTTGCGTTAGTTGAGAGCGCTCCGGCATTAGCTCTAAAAGTAACTGTAGTGTTAGTAAAACTTTTCATTTTGAGTTGAACATTGTTTTGGCCATTCATTTCAGTTATCTGAACACTGATGGGATAATTTGTTTGAAATGGAAAAGGCCAAGGTATTGTAATATCCTCAGAACCGGGTATAGTAGAAGAAACGACATTGATATATCCTATAATTTCAAATAACGGATAACTTGTCCCTGAGATTGTAAAATGCCCCTGTGTAAAAATTTTATATGTATTTGCATAGTTAAGAACTGCTGAACCCCCAATGCCGACCGTTACATTAGCTTGAGAGCTAACAATCGGGGTGGATGTGATTCGAGATTTGTTGCTTGAAGGATCAATTGTGAAGATTTGAGCATTACCGGCACTATCATTATCCCCATAAATTCTAACCATGGATGCCGTAGCAGGTGGAACGCCTCCAGTGTTTGAAATATTCCAACGGGGAGGGGCTAAAGAAGTGTCACCGCCAGCAATTGCCGTATTGTTAGCTCGAATTACGACGCCGAGATCTCTAATTTTTGTGGTGTCAGCGGGTAAATTGGTATCCCATGCCATAAAATTCCTTTAAAAGGTTGGAACGGATCGAATATTCAACAGGTTTTGTTCCGTTCTTGTTAAAATATAGGCGACTTGTTCTTTATATAAAGCGGTTAAGGTACCGTACAAGTCTATTTCTCCAAAATCGGCTGCAATATTTCGTCCAGCCCCATAAGCAATAGTTGCACCCCATTCATCAAGCGGTGGTCTATCTGTTGCACTAACCAACGGATCAACGACCTTATACGCTTTACATTGAAAAGTGTAGGCGGTATTCGGAACAGGGGAAAATTGAAGCTGGTTGTTAAACATCAAAACGTTTTGAGGTAAACCCGGATTGAAAAGCGCATAAGAAAGATAAATCACTTGCCCATTTGCTGGAGCTGAATTGAAATTTACCGTAACCGTACCAGTGTCATAATTTACAACCAAAGACCCGCCAAGATCGCCCGTAATGGTTACGTTAGAAAACGTCCAATCTTGGTTAGTATCTTGGAAAGTCTCCACGTTGTCAGTACAAACCAATGTGCCGGGCATGATTGGAAAACCCGTTTGAGTGGTTGTGAAAGAAGTCGTCGAACCATCACCCGTAAACGGTGTTTGAAAATACAATTGAAGGGGATTTTGCGCATAAAATAAAGCCGGGTCTTGCCACCAAAGCAGACTTTGAAAATTGATTTGGGCAGGGGGCACAAGATTTGTAAACCCGTCGGGCAAATCATAATAAGCCTGATTTACGGAGGTTAAAAAAGTGTAATAGGTATATTGGCGATCTAATTTTACTTCGGCCGGAAAGGTATATTGATAATATTGATTGATATAATTATCCAATTTCGATGTGGATAACTCATCCTCACTATATCTTCCAGTTATTTGACGTGTTTTGAGCCGAATTGCAGCTAAATCCCAGATTGCCATTAACCACCAAAAACTTGACGCATTTGAAATCTTGGTTTTTCACCAATTTTCTGTTTCACCATTTTTCCGGTGCCGTCAGGTCTCCAATCCCAAATAGGTGTACTACAGCCTTCAAGATGCCTTGCAACATGTCGTGGGACTTTATATTTTCCACCGTGCCAAAAGCTAAAATTGTGATGGTTTCTTGTACTGCCATAAGGAAATTTGATAGCTAGCCCGGGTTCTTCCAAATTATAAAACTCGAATTCGCAAATTTCTCTTAAAAATTCTTCTTCTCGATCTGATCCAGGAGTGCGACCAATGATTGGAAGAGTTTTTAAAAATTTCTCATCAGTTGAGCGGGCTTTGTCTTTTAAGGTACTCATTATTGACCTTGGGTTTATACCAGTTAGGGGGGTAGATGGGGGCATTTAAAACCCCCATGCTACTTTTATTTTTATACTACGGAATTTTTACCGTAAACAATAACATGTATAACAGATGATGCAGCTTGAACACCGGTTCCAATTCTTACGAAATTTTCCCCAATGTTTTGCGTAGCAATCGGAGTTCCTGAAGAGTTGGAAACTCTCGTCAGAAAACCGCCTGATACATAAACGCCGTATGCACTTGTATTTGTTGTTAATGTAATTGCGTTTCCAGAAACGGAAGCAACGGTAAATTGCCCATTAAGGCTAGTACCTGCACCGCTGAACGCCACAGAGGCCACTTGCACGAGATCACCCGCTGCAAAACCTGCTGCTGCTGCATTTGAAACCGTAATCACCCCGGGGTTAGCGTTTGTAAACGCAGAAATGGCCGATCCATACACAGCACCCGAACTTAACAACGAAATACCACCAGAGGTGATAAAAGCAGATGTTAAAGTTGCAGCTCCGTTTGTATTTTTTCTTACAATAGCCTCAGCGTTAGCCATGGTGTCAGCCCAGATTGCTTCTTGAACTACACCGGGGTTTGCCGATGACCCTTGCGTTGTTTCGTTATAGACTTCTACTTTTGCTGCGTCGAATCCAATGTTAATATCTTCATTAACAGGAACTGCAGCAGATGTAAAACTATACGTAAATAATTGTGACATAGCTCCTCCTTATGAATGTGTTGCAGTCAAGTTAATCATGAACGCATCATTCAAGATTCTGCTTACGAATGGGTGTTGCCATCCCACAGATCCTCTTTGATGGAGTGGATCAGCAGCACCTGCAGACCCAAGCGGTTCAATATAAAATTCGCCTGTTTCACTTCTTAAATGTACAACCGCATAAGCCTCACGACCCACAATAAAGTTATTGTATACTGGAGGTGATGCAGAGCTAACGGAACCCACCGATGTATATAACCAACGGCAATTTCCTGTTGCACCCCATTCGCTGTCAAGAACGGTCTGTTGAGCTGCGTATTGTGAAGTGGACACGAAGTTTGCTACTGCTTCCAAATCATCCAACAAATCCGTATCAATATAACCGAAAAAGGCCGGTCTGATCGGTGATGTTGCAAAAAGATTAGCTCCCGGTACGACTTCCGAAATCATTTCAGCATCATTTCCAAGTAATGTTTTTACAGCTGCGTCAATATCGGATTTTGTAAGTTCGGTTGGCGTTTGTCCATTCACACCGTTTGAACATTGCAGGGTGGAACTTGTACTTCCCAAAACGTCGCGTGTTACCTCGTCCATGGTTTGTGCCAAGTTTTGAGCTAATAAGCGCGATGACTCATTAAGCACACGATCTTCAACGGTCAATTCGACTTGGTTGGTAATCGTCACAAAGTTTCCGTAAAAGGATACCTGCGCTTTAATATCTGTGGCGGAAAGTGGTGCGCCGGGTGGTGTTACCCCGTCAACCAATGGAATTGGCACAGTTGCAAGACGGCTGTAGCGTCTGAAAACAATTGT
>Ga0194115_10005368_pt1 | contig 13361 bp, 12 predicted proteins | sample TA2MahsurfametaG_3_FD_148656 | JGI IMG/M metagenome (GOLD analysis project Ga0194115, IMG submission 148656) | Freshwater microbial communities from Lake Tanganyika, Tanzania - TA2015002 Mahale S4 surface | ecosystem: Environmental > Aquatic > Freshwater > Lake | place: Tanzania: Lake...
GGGGGGGTGGGGGTTCAAGGCTTTGTGGGATATACTTGAAGATCCTATCGTTTCAGTAATGGCTACGTGACGGTAGGACGATCCCATCGTGTTTCACCATTCGTATGGAAGTAATAATTCTTTCCAGATGTCTTGTCGACCGCTACATTCCATCCCTCGGGGAGAGGTGACACTTTGGTACTACCATCTGATTCCTCGTTTCCTGCTCCCCCTCCTTTATCATCTTCTTGTTCTTTTGGCTCGGTCGGTACGGTCCAACTACGTTCCCCCGTGACTCGATTAAAGTAATAGATGTTCCCCGTTCCTGCATCTCGTGTAGCCTCCCAACCTACTGGTAAGGTCGCTCCCCCCATACCGAGCAATTGTTGATTCCTTCTTTGAAGGATAGCTGCCACCTGTTCCATGGGATTGTTCGGATCACTAATGATCACGGGACCATCATTCTTCTTTCTCTTTTTCTTTTTATGTTGTTTGACATCCTCACTTTCCTTTTCCACTCCATCATGTCCAGTTCCTTTCTTTTTCCCCATCTCTTGTTGTTGTTGTTGAGTGGTATCCCGTTTCTCCTCCTCCTCTTGTGGTAATTCTCCTCGTAACTGTTTGATAGAATCTGTCCCATCCCAAAAGTATCCCGTTCCACGATCAGGTCGTGTCGTAAAGATATAATCAAATTTCCATCCCTGAAAGGTTGATGATTTGATGAAATATTCTTTCTCCTCTGGACGGATTCGAGCTTCAATATTCTTGATCCGTTTTCGTTCTACGGCCTCTTCGGCGGAATTTTTCTTCTTAAATGTCGTATAGCCTGATCCAGTTTCGACATGTCCAGACTTTTGTCGGATTTCCTTCTCATGGAGACGTTCTTCTTCCCAAGTTGCAAATCCTGCACCTAAACGATCTAATTTCTTCAATGGAGCCTTTGGTGCAGTCGATGATCGATGTGAATTTATCACGACTTGTTTATTGTTTACATCCTTCTTAAATTCTTGCCATGATGCTGCACCATCCGATCCCAAAACAGGTTTCGATACAATCGAATCAACCTTGGAGAATGCATCAAAGGAAGACTTTACTCCACTTGTTCCTGACGTGGGTGGTGGTGGTGGTGATGATGATGAAGACGAAGACATGTTGGTCTGGTGTGAAATGGTGGCTGTGGAGGATGCCAATGTTTCACTTTTTATGGTAGTGTGAGATATGTCTTCGGGAAAATTTCCGCGCTCTATTCGGTTGGGGGCAAATTCGTGACTGGCCGACTCGTTTGACTACGACTACCTCACCATCATGCAATAACAGTAAGCGACAAGTGTACTCAACATTGCTACCGCATATATCTGATAATAACAGTAAGCTATGATACGGCCTACGCCATTATACCATGTAGTAGTCGCCCTTTCGTAGAATCACCTTGCCGAGAATATCGTTGTAGTAGTAGCGTGGTCATGTCTGGAGAGCCTGAGACGGGCTTGTTACTGGGAGTTTTTACAGTTATTTACATGGTCGTACAACCACCACACATTTTAGACATGACAGCTGCGATGGGGTCCTCACCGGCTTGATGGGCTGCGAAGGCGACGGCGGCCATCGTAAGGAGGGGACCGAAATCAAAATCTTGACCCATTGACATTTCATTCGATTCACCATCAGCGACGAATGTAAAGGGTAGATCCAAAACGGATCCCGAATGACAACAATCCATAATGAATGTCGCAAAGACACCCTCCTTTAGACTACCAATCAACATCTTATACAGGTCATCATCACGAATCTGACCTGCAGTCTCATAATCGAGGGGGACTAAGGTTTCATCATACCCATCCTTTTCATCACCATCATCATCTCGGAGTTTTCCACCATGTCCTATCATAATAATGACAACCCAACACGACAGCAGTGAGACAAGGTAGTTTTCTCCTCATGGTAAAGCATGGAACATCTCTCTCGCGCTCTCTTCCGAACACTCTCACACACAAAACAAAACCGTACTCACCGGAATAGTGACAAAAGACGGCATCACCCGCTTCGGCTTGATGAGCGACAGTTTGGTATGCTCGCATGATGTTGCTGTACGTTGGGCTAGTGTGTTTACCGTCATCCATAAGGATAGTGCTGAAAAAAAGGGACTCCGAATGTGAGAATATATAGACACCACACAAAAGGAGAACGCAACGAACTTTTTCAGGTAAGCAACTTACATGTTCGATTCTTGGAATCCATGAACCTTCATAATGTACTCTTTCATCTGACAAAGGCGGAAGGAAGGTCGATCTGAGTGGGAATACCGATCGGGCGTAGCAATATGTGAAAGGTGAAACTTACATTCAAGACATCATTTTGGCAACCACGAAGTTCACCTTGTTGTCCTGTGTAATTGATTCCACTTGGATAATATACCGTGTCAACGCAGGGAACATCAATTTGCGTTTGTTTAGTAAAACAGCGGCAAAAACATGGAAACATTTTGGGGGTTCTTATGTGAGGGTTTCCACCTAAATAGATAGATGTATATATTTACATATAAAGCAGTACTCACATCATGACTGCCCGACGTGTACCGGTCATGTTTTCGGGGACGATATCAAAGGGTTTAGAAATATCCATCGGACGAGAGGATGAAAGTTGTGGAATTTGAGAAAATCCCTTCTTCTTCAACATTTGTCGGACCTGTAGTAGTGTACTCTGGAAACTTAAATCCTTTCCTGTATTCTTGTGATCAGCATACGTCACATTGAGAAGGGCGGCAGTCAATGCTCCACCTGCCCGTCCCTGAGGATTCGGGAGTGAAAAGGATTGAACATTCGATACATCAGCACTCGTTTGTTCATCCCGACATCCAGAAATCATATGGATTTCAGCAGGGATCGCCTTTTTTGCTTTTTCGATTGCAGACTTCGACATGGTTGTTGGTATTTTCTATACTTTGCGTATTGTGAGACCTTCCGGGACTATGACGAGAATGGGGAAAAAAGTGAATTTTCATGAGCCGAAAAATGAGGAGGGTCAAGATTCAAGATTGAGTATCCGATCTAGGGATTGCCGGCTGCCTCGTTCGTGGGCCAGGCACTTAAGTAACCGAAAGTCGGCGATGCTGTCCAGTCAACCAATCGGACTAGTCAGGAGCCCCACGTTTCTTTTCTTCGACGAATCTTCATTGGCTGAAATTCTTGGAACCTTTCCTAACAAAATTCAAGCAGCTGCGGCCAACGCTTTTCGATGGATGTAGTGAAGGAACGGAAAGTAGGACAAAGGAGATCCTTGTTACAATTTTGTTTTCACCGATTCTCGTTGAACCTGAGAAATATCTTTGAACAAATATGTCTTCTCATTCAACAGTACTAGTAGGCTCCGCACTTGTTCTGGCGGCTGCAGCTGCGGCGTATCAATTTTCGTATTCAACGACATCAAGCTCAAGAGACCTTGCGGACATTGATGAGGAAGATGAGGGAGACTTTATCACTGCGGATGAAGTCGTAAGGATCTTTGATCGGTTATTTCTCGAGATGCAAGCAGTCCTTGCACAACTCTCACAGCAAGTACAGCAAATTCAGATGTCTGGGCAGCATTTCCCAGAGAAGCAACTTCGGATGTTGCTCCGGGGAGAATTCGAACGCGCACTTGGAATTAAACAAAATACGATCCTACAAGAGTTCGATATGGATGAAGATTGCCTGGAGGAGGCGACGTGGGAATTCTTGGAAAAGGGTGAAGAATATGAAAAGGTAAAGAAGGCAGTCGAACGATTTCAAAAACTATGGGAGAACGTTTCTGGCGAAAGCGTCGTCGGGAGACGGCCAGGACAAACGGGAGAAGCCAAGGAAATGGAACCTATGGAATTATTAGATGCCCATACGACGATTGAAGTCGCAGAGGTTTATTTTGAAGCCCTGACGAGAGCGATGGGGGATCTCGTCCAATCATTAAAGATGGAAGGGAAGAATTTACGAGATCCATCTATCGCACAAGAACTTCAGATGCAATTCGCGACTGTTGCGAATGAAAAGGGTGAGGAAGCTCTGAAAGCGATGGGCGTAACACAAACTCAATTCCAAAAATCCATTGAAGAAAATGCAGGTAATCCTGTAGTTGGCCGGTCACTGGCAATGTTACGGATGAAGCAACAGCAAGCATTAATGGCCATGGGCGTTCCGACAGCGTAGAGGTTAAATACTTAGGGACTGCGAATTACATACTTAATTAGACTTCCAGTACAGCTCTAGATATTCATGCCATGCTACTGTCGTTGTAAGATCTACTATCAATTTAGGATCTTAGCTAATCGGAGCGGATACGGAGGTGATGTTTGGCTCCTAAAAGTTTAGTAAGCGGGATCCTGCAACGTTTGGTGCACTTGTCACTTCTCTGATGGCGCACGGGGCATATACATACGTTGGTCATGGTGACTGTACTCCACCGCCACGACTTTTTATAGAGTGCGACTGCACACAGCGCCACGACAGCAGAACGAATTTGGCGTGTTTTCCTTGTTCCTTCGCATCATTCACATGATGATTCTGTTGGTTGTGTCACCTTGTCTGTGTCGTCGTGCGAACGCCACGGATATCAAAGAGGGGAAAACCAAGAAAAAGGGGAGGCAAATGCACCGCAGTTACCCTCCCCCACTTTAGTGTCTTACCGGATCAACCAAATCAGCGCTTTGATGACTAGAAGGAAGCAGCCCAACCTAGCTAGGATGCGGATATGATACCATAGTAACCCAGACTGTTGACAGGTTGCCGTCAGGGTACGAAGAATGCCAATCGACAGCGCTTGTGCAGTATTGACGGCGATTCGTCGGAAGACGTACAGACACGTTCACATGTTGAAGGTTTGTGTGTAATTTCGCGTCCTTTCAGTCGTAGGAACGTATACCCAGTACACGTACCGTACGTGTAGTCGCTGTCAATTGACACGGAGTGAGAAAACTCGAATGAATCTCGTCCAAGAGAAAACAGAACCTTTGCCCGCCTTTCGAAATTTTCGACGGTTCTGTCACCAAGCTCACTGTGACTACAAGATTGATGACACCAAACTATTCGATACTATATCAGCAGTCCCATCAGTAAAAAGAGGCGTTATGAACGTACTAAATGATAGTCGTAATTCACGCCCCTCCAAGGCAGCAGAACAGGCCATTGTCGCAGAAGAAATTGATTCCGATGAAGAAGATCGTATTCCAGGACCGACTCTACCCACTGCCCGGGGATCGAGTCTTTCACGGCTTGATTTGTCAGCGACGAAACATAGTGAAAGTAAACGAGGAGATGGGATGTTAGCGAATCGACAAGATTTGAGTATGCCAGCAGAAGAGTTTGCCGAGGGTTGTAAACTATTGCAACAGGCTGCGTTGGGAAATCTAGACAAGATTAAGACGAGTCTCATCGTACGGCCCAATCTATTGAATTTTCGTGATTATGATCGACGAACGGCATTACACGTCGCAGCATCGGAGGGTCATTTGGAGGTATGTAAATTCTTAGTCGAACGGGGGGCGAAAGTAAATCGATCTGATCGTTGGGGAGGATCACCCCTCGATGATGCCCATCGACATCGTCATAAGGAGATCATTTTTTATCTTCGAGATTTAGGTGCCTCGAGTGGGAGTACGAATAAAATGTCCAATTTTATTACGGCTGCCGCTGATGGTGACGTCGATGAACTTATCCTCCTTCTGTCTGTCGGTGAAATCGACCTGAATGAGGGTGATTATGACGACCGAACGGCACTTCATCTGGCTGCAGGTGAAGGTCGAGATGAGGTCGTAAAGGTCCTATGCCAACGGGGTGCCAATGTCAACGTGGAAGATCGATGGGGAAACCGTCCATTGGATGATGCCATGGCATCGAAACATAAGAAGTGTGTGGACATCCTCCTCTCACATGGAGCGGAACGTGGGTATAGGGCGGTCAATCTTGGAGACTCTTCCTCCCGACGACGGGAGGTTGCTAACTTTGAAACTGCCTTTGAAGAACTCGAAATGATTGATAGGATAGGGAAGGGTTCCTTTGGAGAAATTTATAAGTGCCGTTGGCGTGGTACCCTGGTAGCTGCCAAATGTATCAAATCGGCCCGAATCCGACAAGAATGGCTCAAGAGTCAACTCATCAAACGAAGTAATGAAGGACAGGATGTTGAAGATGTCATCAGAGAGCTAGACGTAGACGTATCACAGCATGCTGCAGAAGAAGCAAGAGAGGATTTCCGACGAGAAGTGAAGGTTCTGAAAAGTCTACGACATCCGAATATCGTACTGCTGTTGGCGTATTCTGCAACCGAAGACATGGAAGTCATGGTATCTGAACTGATGAAATGTTCATTATTGGACGTATTCAAGGCTCATATCGTCAATGGGAGTAGGATGAAGAAGAGGGACATGATCGTTTATGCAACCCACCTTGCCCAGGGTATGTTTTACCTTCACACGTGTCGTCCGCCAATTATCCATGTAAGTTATGGCACGTCCCATGTTGAAGAGACTGTTTCGATGTGCCGTATGTAAGTACTTATCACTTTTTACTTCGTCGGACCCAGAGAGATTTGAAACCCGCAAATCTATTGATTGATCAGTCAGGAGTTCTAAAGGTGGCTGACTTCGGCCTTGCCAAGGTCCGCCCTGATCCCAAGAAGGAAGAAAAGGATCACTTTTTGATGACTGGTGAGACGGGGTCCTATCGATTCAGTAAGTGTCATGGTGTTGTGTTCCTTGAGCACTGCCAGAATGAACCAGGTCGCCGTCTCAATCACTCCCTCGGTTCGCAGTGGCTCCTGAGGTGTATAAACATTTGGACTATACCGAAAGCGTCGATATATACTCGTATGCCATGATCCTATTCTATCTTCTAGATGGTCGTCCTCCCTGGCCGTTTGACAATGGACTTGTAGCGGTCAAAAAGGCATCCGAACAGGGTGACCGACCACCCGTCCCACGTCACTGGCATGAGCGACTACAAACACTACTTCAAGAGGCATGGCATGAGACACCAAGTCGTCGTCCACCCTTCAAATCGATTCTAAAGACCCTGAACGACTATGCCCGTACGTATCATACACTCGTCGTCAAGACGACAAGATTTTATGCGCTACGTTGTTAACATGGTTTGTATGCATCCTCACCCCCATGTTTCCATTCTTTACATATGTAGGCGATGAATTCCATGCCGATTCAGATCATCTCGCCGTCGCGACGGAAATCGTGGAAGCGAAACGATGTAATTGTGTTGTAATGTGAACAGTGTGGCGTTCGTCACTCATGGCTCATGGATGAGAAGCATCTCTATTTCCTTTCGCACAAAAAGTATTATGTCTTATCTATGTAAAACTCCTTTAACGATTTGTGGTGATAATATCCTCTCTACTCTAGGATCGTACCGTTTGTTTGTGCCCATAGCGACGTAATTGCTAGGATACAACCGCGGTCTTCTCTAGCGCTGAATTGTGACTACTAGTAGGAGAATCGGACCTACGGCACGCATAGGAATTTTACCGTTGATGGCGCGCCGGTCAGGTACGTCGACCAACTGGAATCAACTCGTTCTTACCCTTGATCGCTGAAATGACAGTGAAATTCGTATTTCCGTGACACTGAATCTCGCTATGACATACGGTACATATCTACTCTGCAGTCTGGAAATCTCGAATGTCAAAGGATCTCGCGCATCACATCCCCGTCTCTCTTTGAAGGGATTGCAGTAGTAGTGATACGGTAGCCTTACGACGACGACGACGACGACGACATTTTTGGGGGGGTCCATGCTGCCAACATGGTGGTAAATGGACAATGTGGTGATAATTGTGGTTGGATCGCAGCGATTATTGCTGCATTAGCATATGGATCCTTTGGTGTTCCTGTCAAATCGACAAAGGATATTCCTGTCCATCCATTAATCCTACAATCCTACAAGACATTAATTGTCTTCCTAACGTGTTGGACAGTCATTTTCTTTGGTGTCGAACCTAGTTTTACAAAATGGGGAATATTAAGTGGTTTCCTATGGGTCATTGGTGGGACGGGAGGTACGTTGTGAATTAGACGTCTTTGAGACAACCGTCAGCTTCACCCAAACAATCCATGGGTTGTTTCTTCTGATACTGTATCTGGATTACTAAACCTCTCGAAATTTTCATCATGCAACAAACAACAAACAAAACGAAAACAAAAGGAATTTATGGTATTCGGATGGCTGGATTAGCCATCGCTGTAGGGACATGGGCATCGATTATGATTATTGTTAATTTCCTATTTGGGATTATTATCTTTCATGAACCTGTTCATGATATTTTAGGAACATTAGCATCCTTCCTATTACTCATCATTGGATTGATTGGAATGTCACATTATTCAGAACCACAGAAATCCACAACAACATCAGTATCATCAACAACATCATCCCCACTACTAGCGCTACAACCGATACACGATTCTCAAACGACGACGACGACGACGACAACGCCTGCAAACACCCCCGAATTCTACATGGCAACATCATCCACAACTCCTCCTCCTCAACAACCGTATGATGATGGCCTCATCCTCGAAGAGTCACTCCTACGGGATGATGAATCCGATAATGGCGCCGTACACTATCAATTTTTGGGTATCAAACTCAATCAACGTCAATGTGGGATCATGGGGGCTGTAATGAATGGGATCTTTACCGGTGGATCTCTAGTTCCTTTGCATTATGCCAAATTAGAAGGATATGGTGGAGCAAACTATATCATCAGTATGGCTTCAGGATCCTTCCTTGCCAACTGTGTTTTGTGGTTAGGGTTTTACTTATACAATGTCTATGTTTTCCGTTCTTCGAATCATGCTGCCCATGAGGCATTGAAGGCAATGCCCCGATTGTATCTAAAGGAACTCCTGGTCCCTGGGACACTTGCTGGTATCCTCTTGGCGATTGCAATGTTTGGATCCATCCTTGCAGTTACATATCTTGGTCAGGGTGTTGGGAACTCTTTAGTACAAACGAAAATTTTGGTCAGTGGTTTGTGGGGGATCTTCTTTTACAAAGAAATCACAGGAATGAAGACAATTTCCATGTGGTTCCTATCCGCGACAATATCTATGATTGCTATAATATGGCTCAGTCTGGAACGACTCTATGCTACAAGTAAGGCAGGTAATGGCGGAGGAGGAGGAGGAGATCATCGCTTCCTTTCGGCGGCTCTATTCGAAACGTAGCTAAACGCTCTACGGGTTGTCGTAGGGCATTACCCTAAAAGCGCATTACGAAACTACCTACTGTATTTTTTTGGACAACTTGCGTCGTTCTTCTACATATACTTCCTGCTATACCATTCACGTTCCGGTCTATCATAGCGAAAGTCCGACTCACCTGACTATAGCCTATCGGAAATCGTGCCCACATGGATTTCCTCCCAGCAAACAACTATATCGGACACTACTTGATCATCGTTCTCATTTACAGTTAGACCATTGTTTGTCAGTGTTTCTCTTGTCTTTCTTTGTGCAAGGTTAGGGAAAAGAAAAAACTGTAATAAATCAATAACGATTTTTGTACGGTTGCTTGAAGAATCGAATCGAATCGGACCTTACGGAAATTGCTACATCTCGTCGGAAGATAAGATTTGGACCTTTACGTTCGCTTAGTCTTAACATGTCCACGTCCGAAGCTGCCGAGGAGGATATCACTGACCCACACGAGACAAGATTCTCTGTCGATACATCGATGGAAGACACTTCGGATGTACTAGGGGAACATAGGGTAAATGAGAGAGTATCGTCGTCATCTTTGACTCACGAAGAACCCGTCTCTGGCAGAAGGACGACGACACTTCTTCTCTCACCAAGTCGTAAATCGAAACGGATCCTAACTCGGAAGAAGACAAGAGGAAGTCCAAAATATTTACGTGATGCGATTACTGTCGAAATTCCACTTTCAGTCACAGCCGACTTCAAAATTGCCATCCAACGAACACGGTCCAAACGTGTCCAAAGTATATACAAGGCTTTTCCGATACTCAAGAAATTGTTGAAGAAACCTTCGCAACGAGGTGGTGATGAAGACGATGACGATGATGAGGATGATTCCAAGGCAGATGACCCCATGGATGGAGAAGATGCAACCTCGAATAAGGACCCTACAGATGAAAAGGAAAATAATGGTAAGCCTTCGAGGAGGAAGAAGAAAAAGATTTTACCTCATGTCCCCCAACCGGAACAATATGGTTCCGTATTGGATTATTTAGAGGCGAAATATGTCCGGGGGGTGATGTTGGTAGATGATGAGGGTGGTGATGGGAGTATGGGAGGAGATGGATCAGAAGGTGCTGGATCAATTTATTCGGGGGGGAGTTTTTTAGATGATACCGATCTTCAACGGGATGTCGCCGAACAGGTCCTAGCGAATACGACATTGACGAAACTCGAATTAGAACATGAAGATGGTGAATTCTTTGTCAATGTTGGGAATCTAGAAGTCGAAGAAAATCAATATGGTGAAGATTATGATCCAATCCAAGACAAGGATGTGGTAAAGGCGACGAAGAAACGAAGAAGGGTCGTACAACCGGCCAATCCAGAGGCGACCAAACCTACGACGGCGGCAAAGATGAAGAAAACTGTAAAGGAAGAGAAGAAAGATACATCGGCACAATCGACGACTTCTAAAAAGTCTATCGCTTCAACTGGGTCACAGAAGAAGAAACTTCCTGTTTTGGAAAAGAAGGCCGATTCGGAAAAGAAGGTCGCCCCTGCAAAGAAGGTTGCCCCTGAAAAGAAGGTTGTCCCCGAAAAGAAACTGGACCCGGAAAAGAAACCCGTCGATGATGAGCCTACTACTACGATCATTACAGATAGTAAAACCCTTGCAGCGAATGAGGCAAAGAAAAAATCAGATGGATTATTCAATGATCTTGCTGCCGAGATTAAGAAGATGACAAAGGAAGAACTCCCAAGAAGAAAGAAAAATCTTACAGTCTCCCTAACTTGTCCACCCAACAAAAATCCTGGTGATACAGTTACCTTTACGTACGTCCCAATTTTCGATACATGGAGGGACCGGTTGTTGTTGCATGGAATGTTTGTTGTCTGACTCTCCTTTTTTTGGTTTTGAAAATGTCATAGAAATCCTCTCAACAAGGAGCAACGACTACGGGCAAAGATTCCAAAGAATGTGACTGCTGGTGGGACCTTTCGTGCTTCGGTACCCCTCCCAAAGGATCAAATCGAAGAATCGCCTGATACAGATTCGAATAAGTTATCACGTGTCTTCCAAGAGTTGGCAGATGATTACGCCAGGGCATATGATATTTGGTGTGGATTGTATGCTGAAACGGATAAATCCTTTTCATTGTTGAAGGAAAAACGTAACAAATGGGAAAGTGTCATCAAACTATTCCCCAAGGATTTGTTGACGCCTGTCGATGCAGAATATATGTCAAAGATCCTTCGTCGTGCCCGACAGAATCGGAAAAAACGACAAAAGACTGCCGAAAAAATGTTTGGTTCAGGAACTGCGGCGGCGACGACGACGACTTCTACCGAACATAAAGAAGCAGATGAGAAACAATCAGACATCGAGGACGACAACAAGGACGATGAACCGTCCGTTGATCCCCATACGACGAATCAATCATCAGATGTTGAGACCTAGAGTAGAACTTTAGATTCCAAAACCAGGAACGCCAAAGAGCCACACATTCATATGTGGTGTGGTGACTAATTTTCTAGAGAATATATTTGAAGTCCACCATTTTCACTTCCTGAAATAAGACGTGAAAGGGAAGGTGTCGTCGACCCTCGTTGGGAGATAGAAGTTGCATGAATCGTCCAGACGGTATCATCACAACCAAAGGTATGCATCGATTGATGCATCTGGCCGACATTCCATACATGTAATTTTCGATCTGCACCACATGTCATGAAACGTCTAGAATCCCAAAAGGTTGTCATGTTCAAAATCCAACTAGAATGTGCCTGTACGACATGACTGACTAAGGCTGGGACTTGTCGACCTAAATCCCATATAGCGACCATCCCATCATCACTTCCTGTCGCTAGGAGATTCGTATCGGGTGTAAATTTCACAGCCCGGACAGGTGCTTCATGATGGATTAGACGATGGGGTGATGATTCACCTAACAATTCGACTAAACCATCTTGTCTTCCAACGACCAATCGTTTCCTAGTAGGATGGACGTCACAACTCATAGCGATAGGACCCACTTTGGACCATACATCGACAATCGTCCCAGCTACTTGTGCCTCTCGAGTCGCCTTGGGTGTCGTTAGTCCCGTTGAGACGATGACGATCGTCCCATCCAGACGTCCTACTGCCAAATAAATATCTCCTATTCCAGTATTCCTGGGGGGGAAGACTTGAAAACATGTCCCCGTAGCATTTTCCACTACGAATTCCTCTTGAGGTTTGACGATCGTTGGGGACGGTACACCTTCCTTGAACATAGATTCGATATCTTCATCCATCGATTCTGATAGAGACCATATCCGAATCCTTCCCGTCAAATCCATAGATATGACCAATAAATCACCCGCCATTTCATCGTCACCGACATAGTTCCGAACTAAATGAACTTGGGAACATCCAATATGGGATGTTGCGTGGATATCATCTTGTGTCTTGCCTAAAAGTTGATGGGTACAGATACATGTACAGGCGGAAGCATCGAGGACATTCTGTTGTTGCATTTCTAATGATTTTTCACGAATAAGATATCCTCGTACAAAGCCATCTCCACAGGCAGCCCATATCCTCCATGATGGAGCTGACTTGCCCCCCAGTGATGACGACGACGACGACGACGCCTTTGTGAGGAGTGGACTCGTCACTACGTGCCAAATTGGAAAGTGACCAGCCTTTTCTCGATGAAGACTTCGATACCCACTCATTGTTTGGATCCAAAAGAGAGTACAACAGGTGGATGTTGGAAGGTTCGAACTGTAGCACCAAATGGAAGGTGTGGCTTCTCGTGCCTTCTCTCTGTCAGATCCTCTGCATACGAAAAGAGGAATCAACCACCGAGGGTTTTGGGTTTTGGGGGGTCGCGGATCGCGGAGCGAGCTGTCAAATCTACTGTAGTCGAAAGTGTCTACGGGATTTGACTAGTGATTCGACATGTTTACTGTACTATAGAATTTCCGGCTCCTCCATCAAGCTATTCAACTTTCCTACGCAAACCATGAAAAAACATTCGACTTTAACAGCGAACAAGTGACTTCTAAAAAGTTTGAAGATGAGGTGTGGCAGTTGCCTGCATGTAAGGAAGGATTAAGATCTTTCTCTCTTTGTCTCTCTTAGGAGGAAGGTTGTTTTACTGCAGAATTCCGTTCGTAGCTTAGCCATAGGATAGATGCGACACAGAGTGTTGCAGATGCAAAC
>Ga0194115_10005384_pt1 | contig 13335 bp, 8 predicted proteins | sample TA2MahsurfametaG_3_FD_148656 | JGI IMG/M metagenome (GOLD analysis project Ga0194115, IMG submission 148656) | Freshwater microbial communities from Lake Tanganyika, Tanzania - TA2015002 Mahale S4 surface | ecosystem: Environmental > Aquatic > Freshwater > Lake | place: Tanzania: Lake Tanganyika...
AAAGATTAAGCATGTATGGCCGCGAACAAAGTCCAGAATATCAAAATTATTTAGAAAGATTGAGAGAAGAAGAAGCTGCGAGAGAGAGAAAACGCGCAGAAAGAAAAGCTTTATTGAATCAATTTCTTGGAACATTAATTAGTACTGGTTTATCGATGGGTATATCATCAGCAATTGGTGCTGCCAAAAACGCTTCACAAGCAAAAGCTAATTTGAAAGGCGCGACAGGAAGTACGTCAGCTGGAAAAACAACGGCAGTTACAAGCTTTGGTGATGCCAAATCTTTAATTAATAGTGGCGGTTCAGTTAAATTGGTAGATGGTTCTGTTCTAACAAAAGCAGATTTTGCTAATGGTTTTTCTAGATCAGCGTTGAATCAAGTTGCTGCAACCAGATTTGCCGCATCTGGAATATCTGTAAAACCAGGAGGAATATTTAATAGATCAGAAGCAACAGTTTCTGGTACTACTTATGTTGGTGGTGGAAATGCTCCAATAAATAAATCATTTGGCAATGTATATCAAGCTTTTGAATATACTAGAAAAATGAGCACGTTTAAACCAACTGTACAAGGCTTGCGTGGTAGACGACAACAAGGTGGAATAATAGGTTTTAATCAGGGCGGATTTTTACCATACGGTTCTCGTTTAACTGATAGTATTCCAGCTTATTTAACAGGTGGTGAATATGTTATTAATAGTCGCGCTGTTAGAAAATATGGTGTTGGTGGTTTGAATAGAATCAATTCTGGTATTGCAAGATTTCAAGATGGTGGAATGGCTGGCGACAATCTTTCTCCTTCTCAGAACACATCAAATACTTCCAATAGCAATATATCAATTAATATTACTGTCAATGCCAATAATGGTAAATCTAGCGATGAACAAACTGATTCTAATGATAATTCAAAAGAAGGAACTAAAGAATTGAGTCATAGAATAAAAGCTGTTGTTCTAGATGTTATAACAAGCGAACAAAGAACTGGTGGTTTATTAGATTCTACTAAGAAACGATAATGAAATTCTCTCAAGCTCAATACGATCAAACAGTTTATATCGGTGGCAGAAAATTAGATTATGTCACAGATGTAGATGGATCGTATAATCATAGCACAAAATCAATAAATATATTTGGTCAAGGTTCAATTAAAAATGTTGTTGCTGGAATTCCTCAAGGTGATTTTTCAATTACTAGAACAATGGTTGCAGAAGATTTTATGCGTCAGTATACAGGTATAGATTCTTTTATAAGAGGATCAATTAATTATGGCGATAAAATATTTGGCTTTAATCAGGGAAGTTTAACTTCTTATTCATATTCTGTAAATTATGGCGAACCTCCAGTTGCTAATTATGGTATCACAGTATATGGAGACATTGGTAGTGGTTTATATATTGATAGCATAAATGCACCAATGATGAAAGATTCATCATCACTAAATGCAATAGGAAACAAAAAAGATGCGCCATTAAAAGTTCCATTGCCAAGTACAATTAATATATCGTGTAAAGGTAGTAGCACAAATAGAGTATTAAGTTTTAATTTATCAACTCAAATCAACAAAAATGAAATTTGGCGCACAAATTCAATATCTCCATTTCAAATTAAAACAAAATGGCCTATTGAAGTTTTAACAGATATAACAATTGAAGTAGATGATTATCAAACAAAACGTCAATCTGATGCTCTTTTTACTAATGCATTTGATAATTTTTCTATAAATATATATGGTATAGTTTATGAAGACTCCGAAATTACTACCGAGGATGGAACACCTATTACAACAGAAGGTGGTATACCAATATTATTTTTAAAGAGAAACGATGCTAGTCCTACTAGTAATCAAGTATTTAATTTTAGCAGCTCTAATACAAGACTAATATCAGAACAATTTACAAGCACTGTTGATGATGTAGCTACTGTAAAATTGACTTATCTTACATATCTAAATAAAACATATCCATCTTATGTTGGAAATTATATAGAATAAATATTAATATAATAAATGTGTAATAAATATTATGGGCGATAAAATATCAGATTTACCTTCTTCAAGCACGATATCATCAAGCGATGTGCTAATTAAATCTAATTCTGCTGGAAATACAGAAATAATTACATTAGATGATTTTCAAAAGAATTTTTATTTCTTGCGCACAACTGGTAGCAATACGATGCAAATCGGTGTTTCTGACTATGAATTGCCTGTAATGCGAATACCTTCAAGTAATAGATATGTTGGAATCGGAGGTGGATCTTCATTTGTTCCATCTTCGGTTTTACATATTAGTGGATATACAGGACAAAATACAATTGTAACTATTCATCCTGCAAGTGGTTTTACTGGTTATTTAAAGTTCCATGATAATTCAATTCCTTGGTATCTAGGAAATATCCCAAGTGGTAAATTTTTTGTAAGTGGTTATTCAGCAAATATTTATCAGTCTTCTTTTAATGTTCAAAATGATGGTAGAGTGTTGATTTCTGATGGTAGTGAATATTCAGTATCTGATGTGGAGTCAGGAATCAATATGCAATTTTTTGCTAAAACAGGTTTGCGGATGTCTTTTGATAATAATACTAATTCTAATGATATAGATTTTGATTATAGTGGGATACAAAGTGATAAAGATTTATATATTAATTATCGACCAGACGCAAGTATATTAAGTGGTACTTTTGTAGGTTTAAGCGGAGCGGTTTTTGTAGATCATGACAACGGTTTAACAAGAATAGGTAATAATGATGATAGAGTGCCAGATGCGCGATTAATGGTAACTAATGATACTACAAATGGTACTTCTTATAGAACATTTTTGATTGAAGACGTTGCTAATCCTAACATGAGTTGGAGAAAAATTGTTGGTGGTTCTCCTAATCGCGCATCAATTACTTTTGATGGAACTAATCAATTATATTTTGGATTAAATAAATCTGCTGGTGCAATCAGTCCATTAGATCCGTTGATTGTTGACTTGCAAAATAAAAGAATAGGTTTCGGAGTAGATCCTGCAAGCACTATTGATATATCTGGAGCTAATAATACAGTATTCACGCGATATCAATGTGCTATTAATACATTAATAATGAAATATCAATTGAATGAAGAATTAGGTAGCACAACGGATGAAATATTTCATACATATTCTTCTGGTACAAATAATAACATGATTGTTGGATATAAATTTCTTGCATCTAATTATTATGGTGATGCAAAAATTCCAGGAAATTTCTTTTGGCAAACAGGAAATACTTCTAATGTTTATAATTCATCTAGAAATGTTGCTGAATTAACAGATTACGGCGATTTAAATATTAAAAGATATTATAGTACAGATAATGATTTTTGCCAAGGTAAATTTTTACAAATACACAGATCGAGTTGTACTGAATATAATACACCAGTATATTTAAATCTTGATAATATTAATTATGACTATCAGACATCTGGTAGTTTAGCGTATCATAATTTATGTCAATTAAGAGGAAGTGTAAAAGGCGTCGATTTTACTTGCCAAACAAATAGTGGATTATCAAATGGCACAGGTTATTTAGTGTTTAATCGTTTTGCCGATCTTCAAATGACAAATGTTGGTGGCACAACTTATGTTAGTGGTGAAACATTTGGATCAAGAGTATTTTTCCAGTTATGGAATTCAACAACCAACAATTATAAAAATCCATCAGATATAGATTTAACAAATTATTGTTATGTATCTGGAGCTTTAACTGGTCAAGGATTTTTTAATTTAAAAGCTCGTAGATCTAATACCACTGTAAATGAAAAATTTAATGGCGCTGCAGCAGCTTTAGATTTCTTGAAATTTCAAAATATTGGATGGGTTGCATATGCTGTTACAGGAACAACTAATCCGGCAGTCACACCTTTAAGCGGTGCTAAAAATTTAAATACAATGATCAGTTATTTTATTGAATCAGATACTGATAGCGAAGCTGGTACATATATAAATCAATAATAATGAGTAACTTTTTAACATTTGAAGAAAATCAAGTATTGATAAATAATAATCTTTTTCCCGCAAATAGTGTTAGTTTGCAAATGAATGCTAACACTGTTCCGGTTAAAGATATTTATGGTAATCTGCTTTATTATTCACCAACTGGACCGATACAAGGTACTGTTGGTTTGAATTTTTTTTTAACTGGTACTTTGCCAAGTTACTTTCGATTAGAAAATCAAGATGAAACACCTATTAAAATAGCATTTAATAATATAGTTATACCTGATTGTTATCTTACTAATTTAAGTTTTTCAGTTAAGCCTTTTGAGCCTATTCCAGTACGCGCAGATCTTGTTTTTTATCATGGAATTCGCGCTTTGAATACATATCCTTTGATATTAAATGAACAACGAATAAATATTCCCGCAAATGGTATTGCTTATTCTAATAGTTTATTTAATTCATCGCTGAATACTTTGATGGGAACCTCAAGTTATATTTTGACAGACGATAGATCTTCATTCTCGGAAAATCCTGTTGATTTTATTGTTACTGATTTCGATTATCAATTTTCGGTAGAACGTGTTCCAGTTCTAAGAGTTGGTGATACTTTTCCATTGAGAGTTGCAATGAAAGAAGCGAATGCAGAATTCACGATTACGTCTAACAACCTTGATGGTTATTTAGATATACATGGTAATACTGCAATATTTTCTGCTGTATTAAAAGATAATACAGACTTGAATGTTAATGATACTGTGAATTTAACTGGTATAATAGTAGATCAAAGTTATGAAATAAGTGAAGATAATTATGGTTTGAGTAAAATAAAGATGACTCAAGCATTAAATAGAAAACGTACGCCAGTTACAATACCAATGGAGGTTAGCGATCCTAATATAGTTACTCCTCCAACAGTTAATACAGTAAATCCTATTGTAATTCCAGGATCTTCAGTAATAACTACACAAATTATTAAAGAGGAAAGACCAAACCGAAATGATCCAGAACAAGGCACAGGAACAACTCCTAATCCTGAACCTGAAAAGCCAGATGATTATATTTATTTTACAATATTATTTGATTTACAAATAAATTTACTATTTAATAATGAGCCTGTTGTAGAAGAGATTTTATTAGAAAAACCTCCTTTTGGATCTACAACTCTGAAGGTTGGAGCAAATTCTTATAATGCAAAGTTTGAAGTTTTAAATCAACCAAATAGAATAAATAAATTAAATAAAATATCAAATTTTGATAGTTATGTATTAGATAATGTATTAGGTTGTTCTTTTAGAGTTGATGAAAATTTTAAAAATTATTTTAGCTCTAGTGATTTATTTAATAAATTGGTAAACGATAACGAAAATGCATTTTTTTTCAAATTCAACCATGCAAAACTACAACAAATACAACGTTTTCTTAACTATAATGAGTTAAATGATATTATTACTGAAGCAATAACTCCAATTGGTGGAAATGGAAAAAAACAAACCCCATATATAATTAAAATGCCTTCTGGTAATTGCCACTATGTAGTGTTTTTCGTAGGCCAGCCTCCTTAATAAATGAAAGCTATAAACGATTATAGAATATTAATGCCAAACGTCCCGTATTACGAGACGGGTATTGCTTTTAATGAATATGAAATTGTTTATTATACTGGAATAAATCCTGGTACATATACTGACAACACTGTTTCGCCGCCAATTACTCAAACTGTTCAAAATCCTTCCGCAAATGAAACTGGTTATTATTATCTTAAAAAAGCTATGTATCCAACATCTGGTAAAAATGTTTTTTGGACAAGACCAGATAGTGATTTAAATATTATTGAACCTTCGGTAGACTTTTATGATTGGTGGGTTCGACATTTTTTCTTTACACCAACATATGGTTCTTCAGTTGAATTTTCAGCAAATTATTATGAAAACATGTTTCAAGATAATTATAGATATATTCTTGGAAAAAGCGAAAACGTTGTTCAGGTAAAAGCTACATTAAATTATCAAGGAATTACAGATAATGAAGCTCGCGCATTGAATCATTTTTATCAAAATTATTTTACTAAAACTGGTTCATCATATGGTCAGGGAATGAAGCCTGTTGAAATGAGTCTTTTTTATCCTCATGATAAAACAAGACCTTTTTATTTAAAATCTATAAACAATGATTTAGAAAATGTTGACTTCAATAATATAAGTTTAGAAGTTGAATCGCCGTTTATTTCTTTGACATCTTGGAAAGAAAAATTAATACCATTCAATAGTTCTGAGAATTATTATTATAATGACAAAATATATAATAAACATGATTATGTTTTTGCGTATAAAAATCCTACATTGTTTGAGAGAAGATCATCTAAAGGTTTTTTTTATCATTCAGGTGATACATCATCAGTAAATATAGATCCGTATCTTACTGATCCAAATAACAATTGGACACAAAAATTTTATTTTTCTGCTGATTTAATTGAAACATTGAATTTTGAATCTTCAATGTATAAAAATGATTTAGGTAATTTTTATTTAAATCAGTCTGTTGGATTGAATCCTAATTTTTTTGATCTGCAATTAAGTTTTAATAATAGAAATGATAAAGAAGCTAAAGCGATTTTGCATTTCTTAGAAAATCATAATGGATTAGATCTTTTTGAATATGATATGTATCCTCCATATACAGGAACAAGAGCTTTTTTTTGTCCAGAGTGGAGTCATACTTATAATTTTGCTGACAATCATACTATAAAAGCAAGATTAATTGAATCAAAATTTGATTACATAACAAATGAAAATTTTGACAGCTCTCTCATTCCATCTGGTATAGATTTTGAATTTGTTCCAGAAGGTTTCTTAAAAAATAAAACAGTAAAAATTAAAAATAATGAAAATAAACCAGTTACATATACAATAAGCGCTGATTTATTTGACGAGTCCACAACGTCATTAGGAAATATTGATGTAAAATTTGTTAGAAAATTTTCGCCGCAATCTGATTCTCAAACTGCTCAAGCTGGCGGTTTTGTAAATTATGATATACTTTGCGATTTAAATAGAAAAAACGCTTTAAATCAGGGAGGCCCACCGAATTTTAAATATACTGGTTATTATTTGTTTACACAAGAAAAAGAAAACGCTGGTATTATTTCTGATGTTGATTTAAGATTAAATTTTTCAGGAACATTTTCTGAAGTGGAACAAACAATAACTACTCCTTTTTTAAGTGGAGTAAAAAGATGTATAACAAGTCCATTCTACGATTCTGAAAGTAATCAAGTATGTTTCAAAACAAGATTTACAATACCTGAATCAGGATATTATTATAATAATTTTTCTGGTCGTTTAACAACTACTTCAGGAAATTTTGTTGCGGCACAATTTACTGGTTCATCTAAAGACGTTTCTTTAAATAATAGTACGAATTTATATGAAATTGGAACTCCAGGTTCAAGTTTTTTTGAAATGGATTTTTGTGGTATATCTTTTGGTGTTGATTATTATATAAGAATTAGCGGTTTGAACACTGATTATCTTGGCGCAAATTCTGGTGATTATGTTTTTGCATCAGGAGTTAATAAAGTTACCGATCCCATAAATAATGATCAAGTTATATCAGGTTTAACAACTGGAAATCTTAAATATTTTAATATAAATCCTCCATCTATAAGAATAGATAAAGGTATCGAAACTTTAAATATTTATAGTGAAACAGCTCGTTTTTTTGATTTATATAAATATATTGAAGCCAAAGCTAGTTTTGGAACTTTTTTTAATCTGTATTCAGGCATAAGAATAAACTTTGATAGTGTTAATTATGGTCCGTTCAATGCTGATACACAATTAACTGAGTATAATACAGGCACTTTTATAATCACAGGTGATTATTCTGCAATGCCGTCTGGAATTATTTTAAATTTTAAAAAATCAAACGTAATTGGTAAAGGAGGTAATGTTTATAAAACTAAAGATACTAATAATCCTGTTTATTCTGGAAGAAATGCTTTTTATATAAATTGTAGTGGTGTAATAAATATAAATAAAGATTTAGAATCTCTTTTTGCAGCTGGTGGTGGTGCAGGTGATAATATAGTTTTAACTGATATAGTTCAATATCCGGCAACGCCATCTATTAATAAATATGGAAAATTAAAAGAAGATTTCAGTAGTAATGATTCAAAATTTTCTGTTTTGAAAACCCATTTTAATAAACCCGCTACCAATATTAATGAGAACACATCGTCAACGCAAGGTTCTTCTATATTATACGATTTCTTTGATACAACAAGAGCTCCATCTCCATATCAAGTATTTGGAGGAGCGGGTGGTGGATTAGGAAAAGGTACTGGAATAGGTAATTTCATATTTGTAAACGATGCTAATGATTTAACGGCTTCGAATAATTATAATTTAAATTGTATCGTTGAATATGCAAAAGTTTTATATCCTACACCTGAAGGTGATTAATATTTAATAATATGCCATTAAATTTATCAAATAGAACAGTCTCTTTATATGGTATTTCTTTACCAGAACAACCAGGTAATTCTCAATTACCTGCCAATACGCAATTAATTAATTTAATTGGAGGTCTTGGCGGTGATGTTGGAGAAAAAAGTTATAAACCACAAGTACAATTTTCTATAGGTGTTGGCGAAATAGATACATCATCTCCATTAGATGTTCAAACAAATGGGCCATTTTATACTAAAGAAATAAAAGAAGAAAATGATTGCGGCAATGCGATTAGAATTTTATATACGAATTCAAATAAATCAGAAGTAAATATAGGTTATTTAAATTCTAATTCAGATGTTGATATTTATACTCCATCAGATAGATTAACATTTTCCAACTTATATAAAGCAGATGCATCATCTAAAACTGCTGGTGTACCTTTAGCTAATGACGCACCAGTTAATAATTTCAATATTTTGACAGATGGCACTGAAAATGTTTTAGTTGTTCAAGATACCGAATTAGGTTTGAATAAAAATTATCTTGATTTTACTTCAGCAATTCCTGGAAATTTCTCGACAAAATTTTTGAAAAAAAATGTTAGTGAAGCAACAGAATCAGAATCTGTTTTTAATGTTTTTGTTAGCGAAATAGATGTTAATCTAGGATATGTTTCATATATAACATTAAAAATATCAAAAGATGATTTGATGAGCGCAAGTGCTAATATCATCAATTTAACAATTTCAATACAATCAGGCAAATTATTTTCAGCTAATGATATTATCAGAGTTCAAGATTTATCTAATGCAAATAATTTTGCAATAGGAAAGGTAACTGCATATTCGACAACTAGTTTAACTGTTGATTTTAATTCTAGAAATATTCAACTTGATTTACCAGCTGGTTCATCTGTTTCTCTTGATGCTGTCAATCATGGCTGGGGACATTCTCACTGCATATCGACAATGTTTTCAGAAATTGGAGGATCAGAAACTTTCGATTCTTTACGAAGAATATATACTGCTGGTGGAAGTTTAGGTTTTAGATTTCTGCATAAAAGATCGATTACAAATAATGATATAATTGATTATAATAATCGAATAGATTTTTTCCGCAACAATTTTGTTCAAATTGGACCTGATAATCAAAATGAATTGACTAGTTTTAATTTTCCATTTGATAGAATAGGTTCTAGAAACTATCTTAAGGATCAATATGTTAGTAAAAATGAATTAATCTCTAAAAATAAATTTTCTATTATTTCTTATGGTTTTTACAACGAAAATAATTCGTATAAATATTTCAATGGTTATTATAAAAATTTTCAAACAAAAGAAATTTCTTCTGGTCCATTACTAAAAGATTCTAAAAATTATTTATTGTCCGTAGGAAATGGCGCATTTAGAGATAATAATAACGATTTTAGACCTTATTATACTCACAAGCTATATGAGGTTTTATCTTATAGAAATTTACAATATATGAATACATATGAACCCCAAAAGATAATCATTGATAATTTAATTTCTAAATATAAAGAAAAAACTTTTTTTAGTAACTCATCTGAAATTCAAACCACAACTGATATATATTATTCTGCAATAGATAGACCAAATATATTAGGAAAAGTTGGAAAAATAATATTATAATTATGTCTGACGTAATCTCAACAACAGCATTAATAGATTTAAATTCAGATTCGTTTGTCGATTTATTCGAAATTTATATCGATGGAACAGTTGGCATTTTTAGATTTCATGCGGGTAAAAATTTCACAAGAAGTATACTTTTTAAAGGAAATGCTTATATTCCAATACCTGTAGATTTTAGCGGTTTTGAATTTTCAGCTGATGGAAAACAAAATAGACCCACAATAAAAGTGGCTAATATTGATGGTTATATTACTGATTATATTAAAAATAAAAATGATTTAATAAATTCTAGGCTTAAAAGATATAAAGTTTTTGTTAGAAATTTAGATGATGAAAATTTTAGTGATAAAGTTAATCCATTTTTCGGATATAGAAGAAAAAGAAATGCAGTATCTGGATATGGTCAATCTTTCTATGAAGATAATTATATTATAAATAAAAAAACTCAAGAAAATAAATATTTTATTGAATTCGTTTTGAGTAGCCCTTTGGATTTAGAAAATCAATCGATTCCAAACAGAAAAGTTTCAGATAATTTATGTCCGTGGGTTTATCGTGGTTGTGGATGTAATTATGGAAAAATACCTTGGGACCCAATAGGAGGTCAAAAATTTAAAATAGCTAATTCAGCTACTGTAAAAACAGAGGCCAATATTTGGGGTTCTACGAAAAATAATGAAGGAGTTCCTGTAGCAGATGAGAATAATAAAGAATTCTATTCGCCTTTTGGTTATAATCTTACTCAAATCGAATACAGAGGAACATATTCGAAAAATACTGCACAGTATAATCCAGGAGATTTTGTAAAATATATAGACTCTGTTAATTTTGATTTTTTTGGTAGTGATAATCAATTTACAGAAGATAATTTATCTTATTCATTTTATGTGTGTATAAAACTTAATGGTTCTACCCTTGCAGAAATTGGCGCTAAAGATCCAAAATTATTTCCTGAGTTTTGGATAAAAGATTCTTGTGCAAAAAATCTGCGAGCTTGTAAACTAAGATGGCAAAATCATGGAAAAGGATTACCATATGGTGGATTTCCAGGAACAAGACCTTTTGATTACACAACTTGATCTTTTTAATAATATACGGCGATATTGTATTGAAAATAGTCCATATGAATCAGGGGGGTTAGTTTTAAAAGATAATGAAATAATTTATTGCGCTTCTAAACATAAAGATGCTCTTAATTATTATCCAGATGACATATTTTATTTATATTTAAGAAAGCCAGAAAATATATCTTTTAGTTTTCATAGTCATCCTGATTCGCCATATCCATCAGATAATGATATTTTTTTTATTAAAAATTATGATGTTCCGCTTATTATATATAGTTTAAAGTTAAATACGTTTTTAAGTGTAAATATAAAAAATGAAAAAATTAATCTTACATGGTTTATTGAAGAAGCTGGCTTGTGGAAATTTAATGGTAAAAGCTGATAATTTCAATGACATCATTAAGTGTTTGCAAGTTAATTTTCCTAAATTAGGAATTAAGATTAAAAAATATAACAATATCTTTGATACTATAATTGTAGTTGTTGATGATAATATAGTTTCTCATGCTGAAATGTTAAATGATGCCATAAGAAATGGCAAAACGATAGAACTTTTACCAGTTCAAGTGTTTTCTATTTTTACAGCAGCAGCTACAGCCACAATGTTAACAAAAGCTTTGGTCTTTGTTGCTAATGTTGTTGTGATATCAGCTATAAGTTTTGGTATAAGTTTCTTGATTTCTAAATTATTAACTCCAAAAGATCCAAAACAAGTAAAAACTTCATCCTATATATTAAGTGGTAAATCAAATGTAGCTGCAAGAAATACGCCTATTCCTATAGGATATGGTAAATTAAGAGTCGGCAGTTTAATTGTGAGTACATACGCACTTAATTATGATTTTACTTCACTTGATGCATCAGCTGGAGCCGGTAGCAGTATAGGATATCCGAGTCCAATAGGTGTTGGAAAAACTTTGATAAATTAATAATAATGCAAATTTTTTTACATATATACTAAATGACAAACCCAGCTGTTATAAATTCATCTTTTTCTTCTAGACAGCAAACTGCAACTGTTTTGGGGAATGTCGGCAGTAATATATTACCAACATATACTTTAGGAGAAGGAGGATCAAGAATTATAACTTATTTTATTAATAATAAACATACATTATGTCCATCTATTTTAAAAACTACAAAAAATATTACATTGAATACTAAAGAAAATTCAGCTTTACAATCAACATCAGTCGTTCATATTCAAGATTTAATTTGTGAAGGTCCTATTTTTGGATTAATTGATGATAATGGTTCAGATTTAGTATTATTTGATAACGCCCAAAATAACGAAGATAATTTAAAAGGTGTGTTTTTTAATGATGTTCCTGTAAAAAATTCATTTAATAATACCTTAAATTATAGCCGTGTTTCAATGGTTGGAAAAGTCGGTTCTGAGTTTCAAAACTCGATAACGCCAAATGCTACGAGTTCATCTCTTTTTTCAACTTCTTCAATAGGTATAACAACTTCTTTTGATAAAAATTTGTTTAATTTAAGTCAAAATATAGTTAAAAATTATTTTGCTGTTGGTACGGATTTTTTATCTAGTAATTCGTCTCATAATCATTTTAGTTACTTTGCTAGAAAGATTGGGCAAAAACAAGAAAATTATGGTTCAAATATTACAACTTCGAACAATTTAAATTTATCTATTTTCAATGACAGCGTATATGAAGAATGTTTTGGAGTAACATATGAAGTTAAAGATGAAAATGCTGATTTTGTAGTAATAACTTTAAAAGTAAACGCTTTATATGGAACTGGTAGTAATGGTACAAAAAGAAATTTTTGTTTTTTTGGTATAAAATTAGGATATAAACAAAATCCTGATTTCAATTGTTATTTAGTTCATAGAGTTGTAGGTATAGCAACTTCTCCATATCAATTTGATCTTGTTTTCGATATTAAAGATTTTAATAAATCTGGTCAGCTTTATTTTAAAATTTATAATTTCACTACATCACCTGGTCCTACAAATCAAAAAACTGTATCAAATGTAGGAGTAGGGTCTATTACTGAGATCATTGATAGTAAATTCAAATATCCGAATTCTGCTTATTATTATACTACTATGGATGCTAGAGGTTTTGGTAATATCCCAACTAGATCTTATAATCTAAAATTATTACAAATAAAAGTTCCTGAAAATTATGATTCAGACGCAAAAACATATTCTGGATTTTGGAGTGGGGAA
>Ga0194115_10005387_pt1 | contig 13333 bp, 13 predicted proteins | sample TA2MahsurfametaG_3_FD_148656 | JGI IMG/M metagenome (GOLD analysis project Ga0194115, IMG submission 148656) | Freshwater microbial communities from Lake Tanganyika, Tanzania - TA2015002 Mahale S4 surface | ecosystem: Environmental > Aquatic > Freshwater > Lake | place: Tanzania: Lake...
CGGCAACCGAGAGCCTGAAAGGCGTGGAGGGTGGAGAGGCAGTCCTCGCCGGGTAAAAAGCCGCGGATGCGGGTGGTGCCGTGGGCAATGCCGCCCAGCATGATGCCGCGGTGGGAGATGCTTTTGTCCCCGGGAACGGTGAATTCGGCCTCCAGTTTGCGGAGGGGGCGGATTTCCAGCTGGCTCATGAGCTCGGAAGACTGCGCCGGATTTTCGCGGCATCCTCCAAATATCTTGTGAGCGCAGCCGCATCCCGGTTTTCCAACGCTTTTTCCAGATCCTGAAGCTGGCCCCGGAAATCCTGTAGTCCTTTGAGGATTTCCTCGCGGTTTCCGAGGAGAATTTCCGCCCACATGGCCGTGGGGCCGGCGGCGATCCGGGTGGTGTCGCGGTAGCCGGGGCCGGCGAAGAGTAAGCCTTTTTGGCCGGCGGCGCGGACTAGCGTGGCGGCCACCGCGTGGGGAAGATGGCTGATCCGAGCCACCTGCCGGTCGTGCTCCTCGGCGGTGACCTCGACCACGCGGGCACCCAAGGCTTTCCAGAATGTGGAAATGTCCTGCGTGGTTTGCGCGGCGGTGGATTGGGTTGGGGTGAGGATGACGGTGGCGTTTTGGAAAAGATCCGCGCGGGCGGCATGGAAACCAGACTCCTCCGAGCCGGCCATGGGATGAGAGCCAATCCAGCGGACGCGGCCTTGGAGAAGCGGAGCCAATTCCTTCTCCACCGGGCCTTTCACACTGGCGACATCGGTGACGAGGGTGTTGCCAGAAAGATGAGGAAGAAGGAAGCGAACCAGATCGGCTAAGGCCGAAGCCGGAGCGCCAAGTAGAATCAGATCCGACGCGGCTGTGACGGTGAGATCCGTGCCGGTCTTGGCCTTGGGCAGGGCCTTTTGGATGGGGGCGAGGGACTCTTTCCGGCGGGACCAGATGAATAGCTCGGCGTTGGGGTAGGCCCGGGCAGCGGCCAAGGCGACGGAGCCGCCGATGAGACCGGGAGCGAGAATGGAAATCTTGGCCGGCTTCATTTACCAGCCGTCAGGGCGCGGGGCAGAGCTTCCTCGAGCCGGGCCATTTGTTCCGGGGTGCCAATGGAGATCCGGATCCAACTGGGCAGCCGATAGCTGCGCAACGGGCGGACGATCAGGCCGCGTTTTTGCAGTTCACGAAACACGGCGTCCCCGTCGCCGACTTCGACCATGACGAAGTTGGCGGTGCCGGGAACAAAACGAAGGCCGAGCTTTTTGAGGAACGAGTGGAGCCGTTCCAGTCCGGCGTGGGTGAGGACAATGGTTTTACGGACGTGTTCGGTGTCGGCCAAGGCAGCGAGGGCGGCGGTCTGGGCGGGGGAGGAGGTGTTGAAGGGTTGGCGGGATTTTTGGAGGACGGCGGCAATGTCCGGCCGGGCGAGGCCGTAGCCGATGCGGAGTCCGGCGAGACCTTGGACTTTGGAAAAGGTGCGCAGGACCACCACGGGGCGGCCTTCTTTCACCCAGCGAATGGAGGGAGGCGGCTCGGGAATGAACTCGTAGTAGGCTTCGTCGAGGACCAAGAGAGGCCCAGCGGGGAATTTTTCGACAAAAGCGGTGAGTTCCGCGTTGGGGATGCGGGTGCCGGTGGGGTTGTTGGGCGAGGCGAGGAAAACGAGGCGCACCTCGGGGGAGAGGCGGGCGACGAACCCGGCAAGGTCGTGGTGGAAATCCCGGTCGGGCACTTCCTCGAACGGGATGCCAAAGAGCCTGGCCATGAGTCCGTAAACGGCGAAGGCATAGGCGGAGGCCAGCACCTTACCTTCTCCCGGGCGGGTGAAGGCGTGGTAGCAGAACTCGATGATCTCGTTGGAGCCGCAACCGAGGACGACGTGGTCGCGGGTGAGGCCGTGGAGTTTGGCGATGGCGTTCCGCAGGGCGAGGCCGCCGCCGTCGGGATAAAGGTGGGTATGCGGAAGGCCGTCCCGAATGGCCTGCAGGGCGGAGGGAGATGGACCGAGCGGATTCTCGTTGGAGGCGAGCTTGGCGATCTGGGAGGGATCGAGGCCGTACTCGCGGGCGACGTCGGTGATGGGTCGGCCGGGCTCGTAGGGGACGAGTTCCTCGACGTAGGGGTTGGGGCGGGGAGTCACGTTGTTAGATTAAGATGAAGTTTAAGTTTAAGTTTAAGTTGAAGTTCGGGTTAAGGACGGAGAGATACAGAGGAGGTTTGGCGGGAGCGAAAGCGGTTGAGGGCGCGGCGGAGTTTGGGATCGCGGGTAGCAAGGCAGGCGGCGGCAAAGAGGGCGGCGTTGATCTGGCCGGCCTTGCCGGCGGCAAAGAAGGGTCCTGAAGCGGTTTCGCCCAGTTTACGGAGAAGGGCCAGGGTACGGGCCGGAGAGGTGGAATCCGGAACAAGGAGCGGGCCCGGCTGATTCGATCGTCCCACTTTCCTAGGAATGTAGGACGATGCGGGGGCAATGGTGAGGGCGCCGTCGACAGAGATACGTAGGCCGAGGCGGCGCAGGGTGCGGGCGGTCTCGGGCAGAGCGCGGGGTGCGCTGAGGCGGACGGAGGCGGGCATAGCCTTCCAGCTTAGCGGAAAACCGCCCCCCGCCTCAACTGGAAGCACTCTGATAGCGACGGAGTCCAAACCGGAAGAAAAGGGTGGAAAGGATGGCCACCCCAAGTCCCGAAAGGAGGAAGAGAAAGATCGGGCCCGGGTCGAGTCCCCGAATCAGGGTGGAGGCGGGCACATTGGCCACAAGTAAGAGGGGGATGGCGAAGGTAAAAAAGATCCGGAACCAGCCGGTGGCGGCTTCCCGCGGAATCCGGGCCACGTGGAAAATGGTGTAGTAGCCGAGTAAAACCGACTCCGCCTGCACGATCCAGAAGGTCAGGGACACCAGGCCCATGAGGACGGCGTAGTGGACGAGGAGGCCGGCGAAAATCAAACCGAGGTAGGTGAGGAGTTCGGGCGCGGAGGGATGAAGACCGAGGCCCTGCACGGCGCCGACCAGAACAAAGAGAGCGATGGCGCCGTTGGCCAGCGGCCCGATCTCGAGGTTGGAGGTGCTGACCAGAAAGGCAGGCGGGGCCGGCTTGAGGAGAACGAAATCAAGTTTGCCGGTGCGAACCAGTTCCGGAAGTTTGCTTAGGCCGGGCATGAGGAAAGCGGTGAAGATCTGAATCACCAGCTGGTTGGTGGCGACGAGGATGATCATCTGGTTGCGGTTCCAGCCGGCCACCTCGTCCACGTGGTGGTAGATGACGCCGATAAAAGCGAGCTGGATGACAAACCAGGCGAGCTCGACGCCGACCCAGACGAAGAAGCTGGCCCGAAACATTAGCTCGCGGGTGGCGGCGTAGCGGATCTGGAGGAGCCAGAGGCGAAGGAGTTTCATTCAGCCTCCGGCGGCGGTGTAGCGCCGCAGACCGGCCTTCCAGATGAAATGAGCCAGCACCATAAAGAAAAAGGCCCAGCCATACTGCAGACAAAGGCCGGCCTTCCAGGCCTCGTCGGTGAGATGGCCGCAGAGGGCGGCAGTCGGGAACCAGTACTCGTAGGCGAAGGGTAGAAGACGGACAACGGCGAAGATCGGCGCCGGAAGAAGATCGAGGGGAAAGACATGACCTCCGGCGAGATACTCCAAAGCATAGACGAGAAAGATGATTCCGCTGATTTCGAGAAGCCAAAAGGCGCAGAGGGAAAGGCAGAGGGTCATGCTGAATTGAAGCAGAGCGGATCCGAGCAGGGCGGGGAGACCGTGGACCAGATTGAGAGATCCAAGTTCCAGTTCCACCACTTGGGAAAGAATGACTAGGCAGAGCGAGATGGGAACGAGGGCGGCGACGAGATAGGCGCACCGACCGGCGGCAAAGAGAGCGGCGCGGTAAAAGCCGTAGGGCAGGGGACGAAGAAGGATGGGGTTTAATTGTCCCTCACGAATTTCGGTGGCGATCTGGAAATCGTCGTCGGAAGGCTGGGAGACGGCCTCGACCACGAGAAGAACAGCGTAGTAGGTGAGGATGCCGGCGAAGGTGTAGTTGCCGACCGTTTCGCGGCCGCCGAAGACCGCGCCCCAAAACACAAACGATACCAGCAGGGGCAAGGCGCTGAAGGCGGCCCGCAAGAAGTAGTTCCAGCGGTAGGCGAGCTGGCGCTGTAGGCCGAGCGAGAAAACGGCCGGCAGGGCGCGGAGCGAGGCGGTCACCGTTTCCGCCGAAGATGGGTGGGGAGAATGCCCAACTCGGAACGGTACTTCGCGATGGTTCGTCGGGCGACGGGAATGCCGCGCTCCTTGAGCAGTTCCTCCAAAGTGGCGTCCGAGTAGGGCTTCTCGGGATTTTCGCGCCCGACGATCTCCGCGAGGATTTCCTTGGCGCTGGTGTTGGCCACCGCCGGGCCTTGGCCATCCTCGCCGCCGACGGCGGTGGCGAAAAAGAATCGGAGCGGAACGACACCAAACGGGGTGCGGACGTATTTATTGGCGACGGCCCGGCTGACGGTGGTTTCGTGAACGCCGATCTCGGCGGCCGCATCGGTCATGGTGAGTGGGCGAAGGGCGGCGGGGCCCTCTTCAAAATAGGTGGCCTGGCGACGACCGATCACCTCGAGAAGTTTTTGCAGGGTCTGCTGGCGACGTTCGAGGGCCTGCAGAAGAAAGCGGGCTGACCGGATGCGCTCTTTGAGATAGGTGCGGGTCTGTTCGTCGGCGGAGCCGTCGCCGAGAAGATCCTTGTAGAGATCGCTGATGCGGAGACGGGGAAGGAGATCGCCTTCCAACTGGGGCAGCCAGCGGTCGCCATCGCGGACAAAGGAGGCTTCCGGGCGGACCACGAGATCAGGACGATCCGGGGCAAAGGCGGCGCCAGGGCGGGGCGAGAGCTTGGCAATGGCTTCGGAGGCGGCGAGGACGGAGTCGACCGGGACGGAGAGAAGGGCGGCAATGTCGGTGAACTTCCGTTTGCCGAGCAGGTCGAAGTGCTCACGAACGATGCGGGCTTCCAAGGAGTCGTCCCGGCCTCGGGCGTGCAGTTGGAGAAGCAGGGCTTCGGGCAAGGAGCGGGCGGCCACACCGGGCGGATGAAAGGATTGAACAAGTTCCAGTGCCTGAGCAGCCGTTTCTGGAGAGACTTTGGCGGCCGACGTAATTTCTGCGAGTTCAGTGCGAAGGAAACCGTCCTCGTCGAGGTTTCCGATGATTTCCGAGGCGGCGGCACGAAGTTCCGGGGAGGCGATGGTGAGAGCGAGTTGGGATTCGAGGTGTTCGGAAAGGGACTCGGGCCGGATGGTGGATTCGAGGATGGCCTGTTTGGGATCGAGTTTGGGCCGATCGGGCCGGGCGGAGGTGATCGGCCAGTCCGAATCGGCTTCGGTAGAGTCCGATTCGTCCGTGTCCGGTGGGGAAGCCTCGGTTAGGTCAGCGGGTGGCTCTTCTTCCAGGACGGGGTTGGTCTGGAGTTCGGACTGGAGAAGGTTCTGCAACTCCAGGGCCGGGGTCTGGAGCAGTTGGAGGGACTGCTGGACCTGGGGGGAGATGGTGGTGGTCTGCCGCAGGCCGGTTTGGAGGGAAATCGACATCGGGGAGGATTTTGGGATTGGGGTCGGGCTGAAAAAAGGCAAAAGACTTCATGGCCGAGGCGATTTTGACGGTGCTGGGAAGCGGGAGCCGCGGGAACGCGTTGCATTTGGAGCACCGGGGAATGGCTCTTCTAGTGGACGCCGGGCTCAGTGCGAAGCAGTTGGAGGTGCGTTTGGAGGAGGTGGACGCGGTCCAGGCGGAGTTGTTGGGGGTGATCCTGACCCATGAGCACGGGGATCACACCGCCGGACTAAAGACGTTCCTTAAAAAACGGAAAGTGCCGGTGTATGCATCCCATGGGACAAAGGATGCGCTGGAGCCTCATTTGGCCACAGCGGAGTGGAGGTCGTTCGAGGCGGGTACGGAGCTGGAGGTGGGGGAGTTCCGGATCGAGACCTTTCCGGTGCCGCACGATGCCGCTGAACCGATCGGGATGCGGGTGACTGCCGGCAAGGTGAGGATCGGGCTGATTTCTGATCTGGGCTTCGTGACGAGGCTGGTGGTGGAGAGGTTAAAGGGTTGCCACGCCCTGGTGCTGGAATCGAACTATGATGAAGCGATGTTGCGGGAGGAGGAGAAGAGGCCGTGGTCGGTGAAGCAGCGGATTTCGGCCCGGCATGGGCACTTGTCCAACGGGGCGGCGGCCAAGTTGGTGGAGGAGGTGGCCGGTCCCGAGCTGCGGGAGCTCTTCCTTGGGCACATCAGCGAGGATTGTAACCGGCCGGAGCTGGCCCGAAGGGCGATCGAGGAAGCCTTAACAAAGGCTGGGCGAACGGGGGTCAGGATTCACGAGACCTCGGCGGATCAGGTGGGGGAAAGGGTGGAGATTCACGCCGGGAAATAGGGTTGATTCAGTCCTTCGGGGGGAGGATGATTTCACTCAATCGCGGGCGTAACTCAGTTGGTAGAGTGCAACCTTGCCAAGGTTGATGTCGAGGGTTCGAATCCCTTCGCCCGCTCGAACGGAGTGAGAGCGGGTGAACCGCAACCTATCCCGGAGGGAAGAAAAGGATGGGTCGGGGTGTGTTTTTGGGGACCAATCCCTTCGCCCGCTCTCTCACCTTAGATAAAGTTTCAGTAGTGTGGTCAGCATTTGGGATTTTTAGGATATAGGATATGGAAGATAGGATATAGGGAGTAGGATCCCTAGCGTAGCGGATGGCTAAAAAGGTAGGGGGGGGTTGTCCCAACCTAGCTCACTGAAGGTTAATAAGATTCTGATCCAAAACGAGGCGGTCAGCGGAGAGGCCGCTCTACCGGGGCTTGAAGGCCGATTTTTGGAAGATAAGATTAAAAATTCATGAACTTTCTTTGGGGAAATTCCGTGGCGCTGTCCTGGATGTGGGGACTGGGGCTGTTTTTCAGCGTCCAGTTCTCCTTGCAGTATGGTCTGTTTGGGCTGCTGACGTTTGCGATTCCCAACGCCCTCGGTCTGATGGTTTTTGGCGGACTGACCCAGCTGATTGCCAAGCGGGCTGGCAATGGACCGGATGCCTTGGGTTCCTTTTTTGCCAACTGGTCCCGGCCTTACCGGTTCGTCTTTTTCCTTTATCAGATTCTGGCGATAACCCTGACGGTCTTTGCCCTCGTCCGGTACGGATGGCAGCCGCTGGGGTTAGAGCCAGCGGGGCTTTACCTATTGCTCACCATTCTGGTTATCCTGGCCGCCGCCACCTTGTTCGGGGAGGAGTTCGACATCCGGCGGATCAAGTTCAGCCACGGGGTGCTGGGGTTGATCGCCTTGGTGGCCATCGGCGTACTTTGGTTCCAGTTGCCCTCGATCGGTAAGGGCCAGCCGATCATGACCGGGGCCAACCCTTTCCTGGGGCTGAATTTCTGGGGTTATGCGATCCCGATTTGTGTCGGGCTAACCCTGGGTCCTTGGCTGGACCTGCAGCAGTGGCAGCGGGCTATCCAGATTCAAAGGGAAGGCAAGTCCCCGCTCGTCAGCTATCTGATCGGCGGCTCGATCTTCTTTTTGCTTCTTCTGGGACATGGAAGTTTGGCGCTTTGGGTGGCTGGGCAACTGGGTGCCGCACCGATGCACTTGGGAATCGACGGTTTGGTCTACGGGCAGGACGGAATCACCAAGTTTCTTTGGGGGGTCGCAGCCCTCCATCCTTGGGCCTTCGGGGCCTACATGGTGGCGCTGTTCATCATGACCCTGACCACGCTGGACAGCGGCTACATCGCCCTACGCTGGCATTTGAGCAAATCGGGCGGGGCGGGTCGGCCGTTTCCACTCAGCTTGCTGCCGGAAGGGTTGCTGGCTTCGCCGGTCCCGGTCCTGGTGTTTTCCGGGCTCTTCACCCTGGTGGCGGTTTATCTCCGGCTGGAATTGGAATATTTCATGATTTTCTACGCCACGTTTTTTGTGGGCTATGCGGCCTTAGCGCTGGTGCGGGCGTTTCACACGGGGCAGGGGAACGCCTTGCCGCAAATCAAGATGTTCTGCGTGGGCAGCGTGGCGGTGGTGATCTTTGCGTACGGCTACTTCCTTTCCAACCCGTGGGGGATGATTGTCGGATCCGTTTTGCCCGTCGGATATATCGGCTGGATGCTGCTCAAGCCGGGAGCAGGCCATGAGTTTGTGAAGGGGGTGGAGGAGTTAGAGGGAACCGCGACGGGCCCCACGGGGTCGCTGGTGGTGCCTCCGGACAAGGAGGAGAGAGTGGAGCCGGGGAGGGTGGTGCCATTCCCCAAGCAAGATGGCGGAATCGCCACCGATCTTTTTGGTCATTTTGAAGGCAAATGGTTCGTCCATTCGTTTGTGGCGACGTATGCGGACACGAACTCCGTGGGGAACGTTTATTTCGGGATGTATGCGATGTGGGTGGGCAAGACGCGGGAGCTGTTTTTCAACCGCTGCCTACCGAAATTCAACCTGAAAACCACCCCGTATTACATCCTGACGCGTTCGTTCGAGCACAAGTTTATGAGAGAAACGCGGGAGTTTGAGCGGGTAAGCGTGAAAATCAAGGTGGGGGAGTACAACCGAAAGTTCGTCACTTTGGAACACGCCATCTTTGATTCGGCCGGAAACCAATTGGGCAAAGGGAAGCAGCAGCTGATTTTTGTCTCATCCACCGACTACAAGCTTCTTGATATTCCGGACGAGGTGTACGAGGCGTTTGTCGCTTACGCGTAAAGGCGGAATGGCTCAGCGGCCGATTTGACGGGCCCGTGCCAGCGCGGCTTTCCGGTCGGAAAATTTCCCCTCCAACTGCTCGTCCATGAGTTGATTTAAGATTTCTCCCATCTTGGGGCCTGGAGGAATGCCCATTTCCTGTAAATCGTGGCCGGTGACGAGGGGCTTGGGCTTGATTTCTTCCTTGGAGAATTCCGATTGTTTGGCGACCAGAAAGCGGTGGATATCCAGTTCGCCGTGACTGGCGGTGCAGTCGATCCGGTGCAATTCCAGCTCCTCGGAGAAGGTGGGCCGAGCCAAGAGGCGCTTCAGGGTGCTGACCCGCATCTGGGGGGCGTCCTTGAAGGCCATGTGGTTGGCAATGCAGGCGACGATGGCCCCGATATCGTCATTGGAAAAGCGGAGCCGACGTAAAATCTCCTCGGCCATCCGGGCGCCAACGCCTTCATGGCCGAAGAAACGGATACGACCAGAGGGTTCGGTGCGGGAAGTCCGGGGCTTGCCGACGTCGTGCAACAACGCGGAAAGAGCAAGGACGGGAGAGGGGTTTTTCAGATGGGTCAGGAGAAGGCGAGTGTGAACCCACACATCGCCCTCGGGATGATGCTCGGGCGACTGGGCGCAGCCGCGCATTTCCAGGAGTTCCGGCAACCAAGCGGCGACCAAGCCGGAATCGTGCAGCAGGTCCAGGCCACGGGCCGGATCGGGGCTGGTGAAGATTTTGACGACTTCGTCCCGAACGCGTTCGGGGGCGAGGTTTTTGGATTCCGGGGCGAGAGCCACGAGAGCTTTCCAAGTGTTGGTTTCGATCGTGAAACCCAACTGGACGGTGAAACGGATGGCGCGAAAGAGGCGGAGGCGGTCCTCGGTGAAGCGGGAGGCGGGATCGCCGATGGCACGGATGCTTTTGGCCGCGAGATCCGTGCGGCCTTGGACAAAATCCAACACTTTGTCCTGAAGCGGGTCGAAGAACATGCCGTTGACGGTGAAGTCACGCCGCTTGGCGTCCTCCTCGGCAGTGGTGAAAGTGACGGAGGAGGGACGGCGGCCGTCGAGGTAGGGGCCGTCCACGCGGAACGTGGCGATTTCAAATACATGGTCGCCTTGCTTGAGCCGGATCACGCCGAAAGCTTTGCCCTGGGGGTCGGAGGCCTTGGGGAAAACCGCCTGAACCTGATCCGGGGTGGCGGAAGTGGCGATATCGACGTCGGGGTAGGGTCGATTCAGGAGGGCGTCGCGGACACAACCACCGGCGTAGACGGCTTGATAGCCGGCCTCGGTCAGGCGGCGGACGACGGCTTCGGCTTCGGGGTGGCGGATCATTTTTTCTCCGGTGATTTCAACGTGAGATAGGCGAGGCCTCCGAAAAGGCCCCAGAAAAGTCCGAGGCCGTAGATGAGCAGGGAGTAGGCGATGGCGGATTCGGCGTCCTGGCTGATGCCCAGGTGGGTAAAAAGAAAGATCATGACGCCCTCGCGAACGCCGTGCCCGCTGACGCTGATGGGCAGGGCGGCGGCGGAAAAAACGAGAAGTAGAATCAGGCCGGCGAGGGCGTAGTCGATGGGTAGGCTGAGAGAGCGGGCGAGGAGGGTGGCGGCGGCGAAGCTAAAGAGGTGAACGGCGATGGCGACGAGGACGGCGGCGACGGTGGTCCAGCCGCCGTGCATGGTGTCGCGCAGGGCGTGGAGCAGGTCGAGAATCACGGTACGGCCGGGGAGTTTGGCGGGGAGCGGCAGGCTGGGAAGAAGGCCGGGGATGACGAAGCCGAGCACAAGCAGCGCGGCTCCGGTGGGTCCCAGCCAGGGGATGGCCTGGGCCAGAGGAGCAAAAGTGGGATCTTGGGCCAGGCGGGAGGCGGTAGCGGGAAGCAGGGCGAGGGCTAGGCCGAAAAGCACGGCCACCCCGAAGACGCGGTCGAGCAGGATGGCGAGAGCGGAGCGGGCTTTCCGGTCGGGAAACCAGCGAATCAGATAATACAGGCGGATGGCGTCACCCCCGGTGGAGCCGATGAGAAAAAGGTTGAAAAAAAATCCTGCCAACGTGAGTTGGAGCGTGCGGAAGAGGGAAAGATGGATTTTTTGAAGCCGGAGGAGGAACCAAAACCGGATGCCGCAAAGAGCAATCGAGACCAAGGTCAGGAAAAGAGCACCCGTCAGCCAGCCGGGATCGGCGGACAGAAATCGTTGGCCCAGTTGTGCCCAGTTCACCTTGCCGGCGAGGAAGCCAAGGATGCCGGCGGTGACGGCCACCCGGATCCAAGGGGCGAGTCGGCTCAGGAGCGTGCGGGCTGGTTTTTCTTCCACCATGCGAGACTGGCACGGACGTCCTCGGCGGACACATCCGGAGATAGTTCCAGGGAGACGTGGGCGGCACGGGGCAGAAGGGGCAGGAGGCGGGTAAAAGGGATCGAACCCTGTCCCAAGGGCAAGTGATCCCCCTTTTCGGGATGATAATCGTGGAGATGGGCGCCGATTAGGCGGGGGGCAAGCCGACGGAGATGCTGTTCGTGGTCGATCAGGCCGAGAACTTCCTTGGCAGCGGCGTGGCCGAAGTCGTGCCAGTAGCCGAAGGTGGGGGCCGGGAGTTTTTGCAGGATTTTTTCCCAGAAATCATCCGGGGGAATTTCGCGGGGATCCTCACGGCATTCCAAGCCAAGCTGCATGTCCAAGACTGCGGCCTTTTCCCCGATCCGGAGAAGAATCTCCTCCACCCGGGGCCAGGCCTCGGCAAAAGCCTTTTCCATGGTGCGGATGACATCGATTTTTTCCCGCACGAATTCCCGGGTGCCGGTTTTTCCGGCCATGGCTAGGACTTCCAGTTTTTGCGCCCGGCGGCGGGGGCCGGCCGAGCCGATGTGGAGAACGACCAGCTTGGCGCCAACTGCGGCCGCCGCCTCCAAGGTTTCCAGGGTGTGGCGCTCGGCGAGGCGCCGGGCGGGTTCGCGCGGATCGGAAAATTCGTAGGCGTTGGGATGGGGGCGAAGCACTTCCACCGGGACCGGGCAAAAATTGTGCAGAACCTCGATTTTGGGGGTTCCGGGTTGGCGGTGAGCGGAGAGGATGCCGGGCCAGAGGCTGTAGCGGGTGTTGTGGCTAAGCTCAACGGCGGAGAAACCCAGGGCGGAGGCCTCCTGGAGGAGCTCGGTGCCATCGGTCACGCGGTCGGCGTGCCAGCAGGTGGAGAGGGCAAGGTTCTGCACGGCTGCCATTTTCCAAGAGAGGACGGGGAAGGGCGATGTAAAAGCGAAATTCGGAAATCGGAAAAGAGTTGGCTTGGGGTTTGAATGTTGAGCCCGGGGGTGGGAAAATGTTCCGGGATGATGGCCAAAAAGATTCTGTATGAAGGACGGGTGCAGGGGGTGGGTTTCCGGTTTGGGGTCCGGCAAATCGCTGAGGGTTTTACGGTGGCTGGTCATGCCGCCAACCTTCCGGACGGGCGGGTGGAGGTGTTTCTGCAGGGGGAGCGGGAGGAAGTGGAGGGCATGGAAAAGGAGATCGCCCACAGCCATCTGGAGGGGTTCATCCGCAAACACGAGACCCAGGAGGTGGCCGTGGAAAGCGGGAGAAGGGGTTTTCAAATCCGATGAGTGCGGCGGTTCTGACGAAGTCGCTCCGCAAGGAGTTCAAGTTGGGTTGGGGTCGGGGCCGGGTGTTGGCGGTGGAGGGTCTCGACCTGGAGGTGAAGCGTGGCGAGGTGTTTGGACTGCTCGGCCCGAACGGCAGCGGAAAAAGCACGGCCATGAAGATGATTTTGGGGCTGCTTCGTCCGACTTCGGGCCAGGCCGAGGTTTGCGGTTGCCGGGCGGGGACGCTGGCGGCACGGAAGCAGATTGGATTTCTGCCGGAAAACCCGTACTTCCCCGCCTTCCTTTCCGGGACGGAACTGGTGCGATATTACGGAAAGCTAAGCGGCATGGGTGGAAAAGCCTTGGAGGGTAGGGTGCAGGAACTTCTTTCCCTGGTTCGCCTGGGAGGCGAGGCGGGCCGTCGGCCTTTGCGGACGTATTCCAAAGGGATGCTGCAGCGGGCCGGCTTGGCGGGGGCTTTGGTCAGCGATCCGGAGATCGTGATGTTGGACGAACCCACCGCGGGGGTGGATCCGGCGGGCTCCCGGGAGATTCGGGATTTGATCCGGGAACTCAAGGAGAGAGGAAAAACAGTGATTTTTTCCAGTCACCTCCTGGAGCAGGTGGAGGATGTGGCCGACCGGGTGATCATCCTGCACCGCGGACAAAAACTCCGGGAAGGGCGGTTGGAGGATCTTTTGACCCAGACCGGAGAGTGGCAGGTGCGAGCGAAGGGCCTGGGGGAAGGGCAGCGCCGGGAACTGCACGCCTGGTTGATTCAGCATGGAGCTGAGGTGATGCAGGAGGGATCGCCGCGCGAGCGGTTAGAGGATTATTTCCTGCGAAGTTTGCCGGAGAGGGAGCGGCGATGAGGGAAAGCTGGCGGCGGATCCGGGCGGTGGCGGGCAACACATTCCTGGAGGCGGTGCGGCAGAAGGTGTTTGCCGTGCTGCTGATCTTTGCCCTGGTGCTGCTGGGCGGGGCCAACTACTTCGCGGAATTTTCGTTTCAGGAGCAGTTCAAATTCCTGAAGGACCTTGGCTACGCCACGATCAGCCTGACGGGTC
>Ga0194115_10005389_pt1 | contig 13331 bp, 18 predicted proteins | sample TA2MahsurfametaG_3_FD_148656 | JGI IMG/M metagenome (GOLD analysis project Ga0194115, IMG submission 148656) | Freshwater microbial communities from Lake Tanganyika, Tanzania - TA2015002 Mahale S4 surface | ecosystem: Environmental > Aquatic > Freshwater > Lake | place: Tanzania: Lake...
TCGCGGAGCGCCTGAAGGCGGACGATCCATCGACGTGGCAGATGAACCCGCCGTCGCCGCTCCTTCAGCAAGTGGCGAAAGAGATGACGCAGCGGCGGGATCAATCGAAGGCGGCGAAGGAAGCGTCGGAACGAGCCCGCGATCAACTGAAGGAGATCCTCGGCAACGAGATGTGGCTGCAGCTTGTGCCTGCGGAGGCGAAGCCGGCGTGAGGAGACGAACTCGTTGAGGATCGGGTAACGATCGGTCACGCGCCCGCCCGCGGCCCCGAAGGCTCTGCGATCACGCAGGTACACCGGGAGCCAGGCGAGGCTTCGCTGCTTCATGGCCTTGCGGGCCACATAGAGGAGGTCGAGTGGTCGGAATACCGATGCGCGTTTGGGCATTTGAGCGGTCTACGGCTCGGCGGTCGGCGCGTCGCGCCTGGCGATGGTTACGCGAAATTATGCCAAGATAGCCGCCGCTCATTCCGCCACGGATCGCCATCATCGCCGAGAAATACGGCGGCATCGGCGGTAGCGAACGGTTCGTGAAGGAGGTCACCGAGCGCCTCGCCGCGACCGGCAAGTACGAGTTCCATGTCTTCGCGAATCGGTGGGAGCGCGGGCGAACCGATGTCATCTTTCACAAGGTGCCGCGCATCAAGTTCCCGCGGTTTTTGCAGCCGTGGTTCTTCAGTGCGATGACGCAGCGCGGGATCGCCCGTGGTGGGTTCGATCTGGTGCACTCGCACTGGCCAACATTCAAGGCGGATGTCTTCAGCACGCATGGGCGCCACACGAGTGGTGGGTGAGGCATGTGCTGAAGCGCCGACCGAACCTGTGCGATCGAGTCATGATGATGATCGACCGGCGCATGATCACAGGTGGATCGAAGTCGGTGTTCATGCCCGTGGGCGCGTTCCTGCAGGAGCGCTTCGAGGAGGTGTTCGGCGAGCTTCCCGGCGAGTGGAGTGTGGTGCACCCTGGCGTGGACGCGGAGCGGTTTGCACATGATCCCAAGGCCCGGGCCGAGATCCGGGCCATGCACGGCATCGGTCCGGAGGACTTCGTGATGCTCTTCGTCGGCATGAACTTCGGGCCCAAGGGCCTGGGGCCGCTGATGGAGGGCTTCGCCGAGTTCCGAAGGCGCGAGCCGGGCCGCGCGGCAAGGTTGCTGGTGGTGGGGCGGGGTCCCGTGCCGGAGTTCGAGCGCCGGGCGACAAAGCTGGGCATCCGCCAGGACGTGATCTTCGCCGGCGTCCAGGTCCACGGCATCGAGCGCTACTACAGCGCGGCCGATGCCTTCGCGTTGCTCAGTGAGTTCGAGACCTTCGGCATGGTGGTGCTGGAGGCGATGGCGGCGGGGCTGCCGGTGATCGTGAGTGAGCGAATGGGGATGGGGGGGGCTGGTGCGCGATGGCAAGATTGGATTCGTGGTTTCAGCCGAGGAGATCGACAAGGCCTGCGCCAGCCTGCTGTGCGGCTGCTGAACGAGCGCGTGCGCAAGGTCATGGCGAGGCGGCGCGTCGGACTGCGCAGGATCACGCGTGGGATCGGGTGGCGGAGGTGGTGGAGGGCGTGTACGAGCGCGGCATCGCGGACCGCTCCGTCGCCGCTCGCTGATACAGTGGCCATCTCCGACCCATGCCATCCACGCCGGAACCACGCATCACGATCGTTACTCCAAGTTTCCAACAAGCGCGATTTCTGCCCTGGACCATCCGCAGCGTCACGGCCCAGGACTATGCCGACCTCGAGTACATCGTGATCGATGGCGGCAGCACGGATGGAAGCCGCGAGATCATCGAATCCCACGCCAAGCGGCTCGCATGGTGGTGCAGCGAGCGGGATGGCGGCCAGACGCAGGCGATCAACAAGGGTTTTCGGCGTGCCACCGGCGAGATCGTGGGTTGGTTGAACAGCGACGACATGCTGCTTCCCGGATGTCTTCGGACCGTCGCGAGTGCATTCAAGGATCCGTCGGTCGAGGCCATCTGCGGCTGGGGTGTGATGATGTCGGAGCAGGGTCGGGTACGCCGGCGGTGGGTGCATGCCCAGCCGACCGCCAGGATGCTTTGCAGCGAAAGCTTGCTGTTCCAGCCGGCCGTTTTCTGGAGGAGGCGCCTGCATGATGCCTTTGGCTTTCTCGACGAATCATTCCGCTTCACGATGGATCGTGAGTGGTTCGCTCGTCTTGCCGCGGGTGGCGTCGTGCCTCGCCTGCTACCTCGCTGCCTTGCCGCCTACCGCGCGCATGCCGCGACCAAGACAAGTATGTTCGGCGACGTGGGCGCACTCGAGTCGGAACGAGTGCTCGCGCTACACGGCAAGTCGCAAAGCGGGTCTGACCGAGTTTCCTGGGATTGGCGAGCGAGAAATCGCGCTTGGAAGCTGATGCTGGAGAAGGCGGGGCAGGTCCTGCCCCCATGGTGGCGCGGACGGGACGTGCATCGCACGGTCGCGCTCGTCAGCGGCTCGACGACGTGAACCTTTCTGCTGCTGCACGCAGGAAGGGCTCTCGCTGCGAGACGTCGCCCTGCAGGTAGGCCCACATGCAGTCGTCGATCGGCTCGTCTCGCGTGGAGGTCGCCGCGGGATTGAGAGTCGCAAGTTGCAGCACAGATCGAGCGGACAGCCGCGGAATCTCGCGAATCGCTCGGCGCACGGTCTTCCAGGAGGCCGCGGGCTCGAGACTTTTGAATTGGCGGGCGATTCCGCGATCCTCAGCATGCTGCCCACCCGTTGCACGAAGGCGCTGTCGCAGGTATTCGACATACGTCGATATAAAGATCGAGGAAACTTCGCTTCGGAACTCGGACGAGACGTGCTGCGCGATGCGTGAGAGGTTGGCGGCGAGCGAATCGCAAAGCGTCGGCAGGCTAGTCTGCCTTCCGATTCCACCTTGACCCGAGAAGCTCATCTCGGTCACGACGAACACTGCGCCCATCCGCTCCGTGACATGGAACGGCCAGATGCTTGCCACGAGCGTCAGAAAGAGGCGGTCATCACCGAAGTCATGGAATCCGCCGAGTACGTCGATAATGTCCCGACGGAAGACGACGCCCGTCGACGTGAAGTGTGATCGCATCATTTGGTGCACCGAATCAAGGCTCGGCGCATGAAAGCCAGGACGCCAGTCCTGATTGCGCCGTTCAAGGCGTCGGCGTCTCGCGTCAACAAAGAGTACAGGGGAGCATGAGAAGCCAAGGTGCGGAGATTCCCGGAACGCGTCCATCGCATCCTCAAGAAAATTGGGGAATAGGAAGTCGTCGTCAGAGAGGATGCAGTAGTGCGAAGTGACGACACTACCAATCAACTTCTGGATGTTGCCCACCGCCCCCAGATTCCTTTCGTTACGCGTGTATTGAATCCTAGGATCCTCAGCAACCGCTCGCTCACAGATGCCCCGGGTCTCGTCGTCGTCGCCATTGTCAGAGATCAACAGCGAGAAGTCAGGCAGTGTCTGTCGTCGGACGCTGTCGATCGCGCGCTTGAGAAGCGCGGGTCGCTTGAACGTCGGTAGGAGCACCGAGATCCGATTTGATAGATCACCCAAGATTGGTCTTTCAGAGTGCGGGCTGATCGAGCGGGGTGGTTTCTCTCAACCCATATTGGCGAGGATAACCATGCGGCGCCCGGCGAGCCGGGTGGTACGAACAGGTCGAAGTCGGACAGATGGCCGTCCAGAGTGCTCTGGAAGTCGGTCGGTGTTCCGCCCCGGCCGGTGATCCGCTTCAGGCGCGTCTGCGCGCGCGGCACGCGGTCTAGGTCGCGGATGCGGTACAGGTGCCCGGGAAGCGCCTTCAGCGCCCCCTGCAGGACGCAGCTGGTGACCAGCACATGATCACCCGCGAGGCACCGCCGCAGCGGGATCCGTTCAAGCATGCGGCAGCGGAACATGCCGTGCATGGGCGCCAGCTCCTCGCCCATGGTCACGGTCCACAGGTAGCAGTACATCGCTCCGCGGTCCGCCGGAGCCACCCCTTCGGGCCTCTCGTCCTTCAGGATCGCATCTAGCTCGTGGATCACCTAAAAGTAGGTGAAGCTGCCGCAGGCCGTCGGGTGCCACTGCAGGCAGTCCACGTGCCGAGCCACGTAGTCCTAGTGGAGGGTGTCATGGCCTCCGATCCAGGCGAAGAACGGGCTCTCGGAGGCGTCCCGCAGGAAGATGAAGTTGTCGTTGGCGCCCAGGTCGACCGGATGCCGGACGAACACGAATCGCGGATCCTACCGCGCGAACTCCCGATCGATGCGCTCGGTGTCGTCGGTGGCGGCGTTGTCGGAGACCAGCGCCACGAAGTCCCCGTGCGACTGCGCCTGAATAGATCGCAGCGTGCGCTCCAGGAAGCGTCCCTCGTTGTACGCGGGCACCCCCCAGCACCACCAGCGGATGGCGTGCCACGGGCGCGGGTCGCGCGTTCGTGCCCACGTCAGCGGACACGCCGCAGCCATCCATCCGGGGCCACCGTGAGCAGCAGCTTGTGCTGGATGTCACGATCGATCTCGAACTGGGGGTGCGACTTTAGGAACTCCCACACCGCGGTCTTCGGATTGTTGCCAGGGGCCCACGGGCGATCCGGGAACATGTCCGCCGGCATGTCCTCGACCACGGTGTCGAACACCACGCAGTAGCTTCCGGGCGTAACCAGTTGGGCATAAGCCTGTAGCTCTGCAAGCACATGATCGTGCGTATGGTTACTGTCCAGGCAGGCCATTACGCGCTTGAAGCCCTTAGCAAGTTCTCGCACTTGTGCTACGACATCCTCGGCGATGCTGGAGCCTTGGATCATGCGGATTCTTGACGCCATGGGGTGGGACTCGATCGCAGCACGGTTGTGAGCACGGATATCGATGTCGACGCCGAGCACGAGCCGTTCCGACTTCGCGGGATCCAGGGTGCGCCCTTCGGTAATCGCATCGGACATGTCAAGCATCGCGAGCATCGACGCGCTCAGGATCAGCGATCCGCCGTGGGCGATGCCTGTCTCGATGATGAGGTCCGGCCGAACCGCCCAGATCAGCTCCTGCATCGCCGCCATGTCCTGCGGATACTGAATCACTGGCCGCCCCAGCCAGCGGAAGCAGTACGAGTAGCGGGCTCGGATCGACTCTTCCATCCACTGACGGGTTGCCGCAGCGAGCGTTTCACTCGCGCCGTTCGCTGCCGTGATCTGCTGAACTTCGGACAGGAATGATTGATTCATGCTGAGCCTTTGGAGTCTGTCGATCCAATTGCGCGCATGGCGTGGGGATCGTCGATGGTAAGCAGCCGGAGATGGCTTCCGGCGACCTCGGCTATTTCTGGAAGGTAGTTCGAGTTCACGACCCAAGTGTGGGTTCCCTCAGGGATACTGCGCAGTGCCTCGGTCGGCGAGATCACCCGTAGCCCGGTGACCGGGATGTGCCGTCCCTGCTTTGCCGGGTTCACGTCGATGACATGGTTCACCCCATGCCCGAGTCGCTCGCGGACTATCGAGAAGATCACGCCTTTGGAGGAGCCGCCCCAGACCGCGACTGGGCGGCGCGGACCGTCTACGGCGATGCTCCGGTGGAGCGATCCCAGAAAGTCAGCGGGGACCGAAGGCTCGGCTCCGCTGTCCGGTCCCGGCGAACGGAGGGACGCTAGATCGGCGACTAAGCGAATGTACTGCCCACCGAAGCAGTGCCCAAGAGTGCGGATTGAGCCGAACATCCGTCGAAAGTCCTGGACGCGAAAGTAGTTGACGTGCTCGTAGAACACGTCAAACCATGTACGGTGACTACGGATCCAGTCGAAGCAAGGAACCTCGACGTAGATCGTCCCGCTGCCTCCGTTGGCATCGCGGATTGCGGCCAGGAAGGCGACCGGGTCCGGGATGTGCTCCAGCACGTGCCGGAGAACGATTGCGGTAGCGCGAATGCGGACATCCACGCCGAAGAGTTGCGTGCGGATCCGCATGTCGCTGCCCTCGTAGGCCGGATCGAAGCCGATCGCATCGATTCCACGTGCCCAAAGGACCTCGAGGAAACGACCCTTTCCGCAGCCCACCTCGACGACCGCGGCGCAGTCCATCGATGCCGTTAACTCGTCGGCCACCGATTCGAGGTGTCGTCGAAACGCGCTGCTATGGGCCTGCTCGTTCTGGTAGCGCGAGTCATAAACGATCTTCGATGGATCGAACGCGGTGTTCGTCACGATGCCAGTGTGCGGGTCTCGGCGCAGCTCGACCTGCCCGGTGGGGCAGCTGCGTGCTTCCTCCGCCGAGGAGTACGTGGTGTTCTGGAGGACCGGGAGTTCGGCGGTCGAGTAGATGGGGTTGTCTCTCGTCATGGACTCGCGAGCACCTTGTCGAGCCGACTCCGGGATCCCCAGAAGGCGAACGGCTCATGATCAGGATACGGGAATCGACCAAGCTCAAGCTGAATATCCCAGCCGCGCTCGGCGATCCATCGACGAACTGTTTGCTCGAGGGTCCTTCCTTGACCCGAGCAGATGTTCATGACTCCATGGGCGTGTCGGGTCTGAGCAATCCGGACCAGCATCTCGGCCGCCGACTCAATCGGCAGAAAGTCACGCACCTGCTGCCCGCCCGACATGGGAAACACTTTCTCGCCGCGGCGGACATAGTCGCTGAGCTGCCTCCACACCGAGGTCGGTGCCTGTCCGTCGCCGTACAGATAGAAGAGCCGGGTCCATGCGAGGTCGCATCCGTGGTGGGCACATGCCGCCTCCGCATGGCGCCGCAGCGCGTCCTTCGCTTGGCCATAGGGGTTGGCTGGCGCCGGCTCGAGCTGCTCGTGAAGTTCGCCCTCGTACATTCCGTACTCGAAGCAGGTGCCTGCCACGACGATTCGCCGTACGCCGGCACTGAGCACGGCATCGAGGAACGCGCTCTGACGCGGCAACTCGTCGTCAAGGTGCCGTCTGGACCGATAGTTCGGCAGACCCTCCCAGGCGAGGTGCACCAGCGCATCAACGGATCCGAGTGCCTCGAGTTCACGATCGCCAGGCGCGGCGAGGTCGAACGAAACCCATCGCAGGTCGCTCACCTCCTGAAGTGGATGTCGTCCAAGTGCGACGATGCCAACTCCGCGAGCACGAAGTGCGGCCAAGACATGGTGGCCGATGAACCCGGATGCACCGGTCACGGCAATCCACTGCGTCGGTGCGACTCCACTCATGCCGTCACCAAACGGGGAACCGCCACTACGAAACGCGTGCCAAGACGCGCCAGGCCTTTGTGTTGCTCGCGAATCTCGGCGATCAGATTCCATGGCAGAATGAGCAGATCGTCAGGTCGCCGGGCAATGAGTTCATCCCGCCCCACAATGGGAATGCGGCTGCCGGGCATGAATTTGCCCTGTTTGGCTGGGTTCAGATCCACCACACAACGCAACAGTTCCGGCCCCACGCCAGCGAAATTGAGCAGCGTGTTACCCTTCGCTGCGGCGCCGTAAGCGATCACCGTGCGCCCCTCCGCCTTCGCCTGACGCAGGAACTTCAGCAGGTCGTCGCGGATGCGCTCCGCGCGCGGCTGCAGTCCGCGGTAGTAGGCGGCGGTGCGTACGCCGGCCTCGGTCTCGCGGCCCAGCATCTGGCCCACGGCCGGCGTCACCGCGTGTGCGGCGGCGTCGGTCCGCTGGGCGAAGACGCGCAGGCTTCCGCCATGGGTGGGCCATTCCTGCACATCGAACACCTGAAGCCCGACGCGCTCGAACACGGAGCGCACGGCCGTGAGCGACAGATACGAGAAATGCTCGTGGTAGATGGTGTCGAACTGCGCCTCGGCCATTAGCCGCAGCAGATGCGGGAACTCGAAGGTGGCCACGCCACCCGGTTTCAGGAGTGTGGCGAATCCGGCCACGAAGTCGTTGATGTCGGGAACGTGGGCCAGCACGTTGTTGGCCGACATCAGATCGGCCTGCAGCCCGCGGCCCGCCATCGCCTCCGCAAGCCGGCGGCCGAAGAAGTCCTGCACGATCTCGATGCCCTTCGCGCGAGCGGCGGCAGCGGTGCTGGCGGTGGGCTCCACGCCGGTGCAGGGAATGCCTCGGGCCTTCACGTATTGCAGGAGGTAGCCGTCGTTGGCGGCTACTTCGACCACCCGGCTGCGGGCATGCAGACCGAAGCGGGCGATCATGTCGGCCACGTATCGCTCCGCGTGCGCAAGCCACGAGGTGGAGACGCCGCTGAAGTAGGCGTAGTCGGCGTCGAACAGTTCGTCGGCGTCGGTGAAGTCCTCGGTCTGCACGAGCCAACAGCGCTCGCACACCAGCACCCTTAGCGGAAATCGGCGCTCGGGCCGCTGCAATGCCTCGACGGTCAGATAGGCGTTCGATGGCGGGGCCATGCCCAGATCGACGAGCGGCAGCGAGAGTTCGGCCCCGCAATGCCGGCACTTCATGGGTCGATGCCCGTGAACGAGGCTTCGAGCGGCGGATGGCCCTGGTCGCGGGCGGATCGCTCGCTCACCTGCAGCGGCCACTGGATGGCCAGCCGCGGATCCAGCGCGTCCAATCCTCCTTCGCTCGCGGGATGGTGCGCCGCGGTGTGCAGGTACAGCATCTCGCAATCATCGCACAGCGTCTGGAACCCGTGGGCGAAACCGCGCGGCACCAGCAGGGTTCGGTGGTTTTCTGCGGAAAGCACCTCGGCATGCCATCGCAGGAAGGTGGGGGAGCCGCGACGCAGGTCCACCGCCACGTCGAGAACCTCGCCTCGCAGGCACTGCACCACCTTGTCCTCGACATGGGGCGGCCGCTGGAAGTGCAAGCCACGCACCGTGCCGCGTCTGGCGGTGCGGGTGCGGTTCACGGCCTGAATGCGTACCTCACCCAGCAGCGGCCGAAGTTCCTGCTCGCAGTAGAGACGCTCCAAAAATCCGCGCGCATCGCCGATGGGCTTCCGCTGGAGTGCCATCAGGCCCGCGATGCGCGTGGGCACCACGTCGAATCGTTCGCTCATGCCGTGGCCTCATAGGCCTGAAGCTGCTCCAGACACGTGGCCTGCATGCGGGAACCCTTCCGCCACGCCAGATGCCACTCCAGTGTGCGTGCCAGCGCCTGCTCGATCGACCATCGCGGTCTCCAGCCAAGGCGGTCGCGCGCCTGAGCGTTGTCCAGCGAGAGCATGTGCGCCTCATGCGGCTGCGGTGTGCTGGACACGCTCCAGCGAGACCCCGGTACGCCGTCGCACAACCGCTGCACGATCCAGCTCACTGGCTTGACGTCCGAGAGGTGCGGTCCGAAGTTCCACGCGCCGTCGAACGCTTCGCCATCCTCATAAAGACGCTGGGCCAGCGTGAAGTAGCCGGAGATCGGTTCCAGCACATGCTGCCACGGGCGTGTGGCCCCGGGCGATCGGATAACCAGTTCCTGACCCGCGTCGATGGCGCGCAGGAAATCCGGCACCAGTCGATCGGCAGCCCAGTCGCCTCCACCGATCACGTTGCCGGCGCGGGCGGTGGCCACACGTACGCCGCGGGCGGCTAGGAACGATCGGCGATATGCCGCGGTCACCAGTTCCGCGCAACCCTTGCTGCTGGAGTAGGGGTCGTAGCCGCCCATCGCGTCATGCTCGCGATATGGCTGCGGGCGACCGTCATTCTCGTAGCACTTGTCGGTGGTTACGTTGACCACAGCTCGCACGCCGTCAATCATGCGTACCGCTTCAAGCAGGTGCACTGAACCCATGACGTTGGTCGCGTAGGTCTCGACCGGCTCGCGATAGCTCTCGCGCACCAGCGACTGTGCCGCTAGATGAAGCACGATCTCCGCACGCGAGGTACGAAGGGCGTGGGTCAGTGCCATGGCGTCACGCACGTCGGCGATGGTGTTCGAGTTCAGGCATCGGCGCACGTCGGCCACCTCGAAGAGGCTGGGCGCGGTCAGTGGTCGCAGCGCATATCCGTGCACCTCGGCGCCCATGCTCGCCAGCCACATCGCCATCCACCCGCCCTTGAAGCCGGTGTGACCGGTCAGGAAGACACGCTTGCCACGCCAGAAGGACGGATTCACGCCCATCGATTCCAGGGGGCGTTGCGCGACTGCCAGAGCTCCTCGAGGTGGTTCTTGTCGCGCAGCGTGTCCATCGCCTGCCAGAAGCCATCGTGCTCGAACGCCTCCAGCTGTCCGGATTTCGCGAGCCGCATCAACGGTTCACCCTCCCAGCTCGACTGGTCGCCCTCGATCAGGTCGATGCACTTCGGCGAAAGGACGAAGAATCCGCCATTGATGCGGCCGCCGTCGCCACGGGGCTTCTCGGTGAAGCCGTGCACCCGGCTACCGTGGACGTCGAGGGCGCCGTAGCGCCCGGGAGGACGCACGGCGAGCACCGTGGCCAGTTTGCCATGGCGACGATGGAACGCCAGTTCGGCGGCGAGGTCGGCGTCGCACAGACCGTCGCCGTAGGTGAAGAAGAAGGCCTCCTCGTCCCGGACATGCTCGGCGACCCGCTTCAGTCGTCCGCCGGTCAGTGTCTCATCGCCGGTGTCCACCAGCGTTACGCGCCAAGGTTCGCTCTTGCGCTGGTGTACTTCCATGCGATTGTGTTCCATGTCGAAGGTGACATCCGACATGTGCAGGAAGTAGTTGGCGAAATACTCCTTGATCACGTAGCCGCGATAGCCGCAGCAGATCACGAAGTCGTTCACGCCATGAGCTGAGTACAGCTTCAGGATGTGCCACAGGATCGGCTTGCCGCCGATCTCGATCATCGGCTTCGGCTTCAGGTGGGTCTCCTCGGAGATGCGGGTGCCGAGGCCACCGGCCAGAATGACCGCTTTCATACGGCTTGAATGTAGCACCCGGCTGCGGGCAAGGGCATGTCTGCGGATGTCGTCGCCGCGTCCAGGACGACCCGGAAAGGTCGGTGGGCCTCGCACTTCCAGATAGCATCATCTGCCTCGGTCTTGGACCGCATCCGCCATGGTCGCCATCGGAGCGTGCTTCGAGACGCAGGTGTGCGAACGTTGCCGCAAGGTTCCGAATCAACATGAAACGACTGCTGCGGAAGCTCTTGACGAGATCCGCCCGGAAGCCTCGGGAGGGCTCTTCGGTGCACCCGCTCTGGACGTCGTTTCACGATTACAGTCACCCCTCTATCACCGGGAACGGCAACGCCAGCAGATGCCGGCATGTCTGGAACTACGACGGCTATCGCGTGAATCCCGATCTTTGCAACAACCTGGTGTTCGTGAACACGGACTACATCGACCAGTTCTTCGCGAAAAGGAGACTGGACGAGCCCTTCGTGCTCTTCACCCACAACATCGACTATCCGGTGGATCGGTCCTTGATTCGGCATCTTGACGATCCCCGGGTACTGCTGTGGTTCGCCCAGAACGCCGACGTCAGGCACCCCAAGCTCCGGTCGATTCCGATCGGCATCGCGAACGCCGGATACTCGCATGGCGACATCGATGTCTACGAACTCCATCTCGACAACTATTGGCGCTGAATCGATCGGGAGATCGATCGATCGACGGTGCGTCCCTGACCCATCCTCTCCGGCGGGCTCTGGCTTGACCGAAGCATGGCTCAGCGTGTCGACTACACGGTGGTCCTACGGTCCAGGGGGGGCCTTCTTTGCATGATGCCCATTGGGCACTCAGGTGGACACTGCTGCGCACCGGAGTCCGTGTTCAGTGCGCGTGAGGCGCTGTGTGACGGTTGCAGCGAACAGGTCCTGACTCTGGCGTGAAATGGCCGGACTCCCTTCGCGATGCCACAGATGCAGCACCGCGGTGCCGGCGGGGGCGCGCAGAAGCCGAAGCCCCGCATGCTGGGCGCGGACGCAGAATTCGCTGTCTTCGAGACCCCAGCCAACGAAGCGCTCATCGAATCCACCAAGACTCTCCAGACAATCTCGGTGGAGAGCGAGATTGCATGTGCGAACACTCTTCCATCGGTCGAGTCGTGCAGCGGTCCAGGCGCTTCGAAACCCATCGAAGAGTCCTCCGATCAATGGAGTGATCTGGTTCAGCTGCCCCTGCCGCCGAAGTCGCCAGAGTGCTTGAGTCGTCAACGTGTGAAGCGGCAACCGGCCGGCAAGCGCATCCTTCGTGAGTTGCTCCGTCATGAGGACGCGACTGCCACGAGTGAGTCGCCGTGCCTTTGCACATGACGCATGCCCTCGGATGAACGCCGCCCGCGGAACGCAATCGCCATCGAGAAAGATGATCCAAGGCGCCCGGGCCTGTTCGGCAGCGCGGTTACGGATCGCCGCGGCCCGAAAGCCCTTGTCCTCATGCCAGACCCAGTGCAGGCGCGTGATCCCTGCAGCTGCGAACCGTGGCTTGAACGATTCCACGAGTGCCGCAGTCTCAGGTCCGCTGCCGTCATCGGCCACGATGCACTCAAAATCTCGGCGATCCTGCGTCAACAGTCCTTCGAGCACACAGCGAAGCGCATCTGGTCTGTTGTAGGTGGTCACGATGACCGATGCAGCGGCTTCCGACATACGCCCTCACGATAGTCCCTTGACGCGGGCCATCGGTGGCAGCGGCGGTTCGTCCTTCCTCGCGTACCCTTGTCCACCCATGACGAATGATGCACCGATCCCGCTGGCCCCTGATGGTCCATCTCCCTCTGTTCCACCTTTGTGGGGGCGCGTGCAGGTTTCAGCGGATCCTCACGAAGCCGCTGAAGCGCTCGGCAGTGATTTGATGGAGCAGGCACATGCGTGCGTTGCGAGCATGGGCGACTTTCATCTCGCACTCTCCGGCGGATCGACGCCGTTTCCCTTCTACCAGTCACTGATGACCGATCCGATGTATCGGCGGCTCCCTTGGGATCGAACGCACCTGTGGATCGTCGATGAGCGGCGCGTTCCATTTGATCATCCCAAGAGCAATTGGCGTCAGATTCACGAGATCATCGTCGATCACTCCGGTATCCCGCCCGCGCAGGCGCATCCCATCGAGGCGATGGAGCAAGACGCCGCTGCGCGCTACGAACGCGCACTGCGTGCCGCGTTCAGCCGCCGCGCCGTCACTGAGCAGCGCCTCGACTTCGTATTGCTTGGCATGGGCGACAACGGACATACGGCAAGCCTCTTTCCACAGACTGCGGCACTGCGCGAGAGAAAGTTGCTGGTCTGTGACTGCGATGGTCCGACGGTGACGCCTCCTGCGCGTGTGACCATGACCTATCCATTGCTGAACGCAGCCCGCTCTGTTGCTGTGCTTGCGCTCGGCAGCGAGAAGGCTCCGATGATTCACCGTGTGGCAACGGGCAGCGACGACTTCATCGCGCTGCCAATCAAGAACATTCGGCCCTCCGGCACTCTTGTGTGGCATCTCGACCGCGCGTCTGCCGCTCCGCCCAACGGTTGAATGCCTCATCCGCGCTGAGCGAGGAAGTCCTTCAGCA
>Ga0194115_10005391_pt1 | contig 13327 bp, 29 predicted proteins | sample TA2MahsurfametaG_3_FD_148656 | JGI IMG/M metagenome (GOLD analysis project Ga0194115, IMG submission 148656) | Freshwater microbial communities from Lake Tanganyika, Tanzania - TA2015002 Mahale S4 surface | ecosystem: Environmental > Aquatic > Freshwater > Lake | place: Tanzania: Lake...
TTCGTCTATGTGTCCCGCCCCCTTGTCTCCCCCACCACACAGGGTACACTGTACAGGCAGGAGAATACCCCAATGGCTGACTTTTGGATTGTTTCACCGGACGGCAAGCACGTGACCGCCCCACACTACACAGCCCGAGACGGCGCGTGTGGGTGGATACTGTGTCCACAGCCCGAAGACCCGCTTGCGGTCACACCCGGCGGCACGGCTACAGGCACTGCGATAGTGGAAGAGTGTGAGGGCAACTGGAGTGTGCGCGAAGTGCACACTAGACCACACCTCTACGTGTCGTCCCATCCAGTGCTACAGGGGTCACGACTGGTGTTTTGGGTAAACCCCAACGGTTCAGGGCGCGACACGAATGTGCGGGTGTACTGGTGGGTGCGCGGTGGCGCGGACACCGCGCATGGACCCCTGCGTGGACTGGACCGTGGTGAGTGGACACTGGTGGTGCACACATGGGACGGGGACGGCAGTTCAGACACTGTGCGTGTGTCACCTGGTCTGTGCTCACGGGTAATGAGTACGCGTCACGGTCGCGCGGTGTGGGCAGCAGCACTGGGCGCAGGGTGGATTCCGGGTGGTGGCGTTCCACAGGGCTGGGACAACGACACCATTGGAGGCAGCGGTGGTGGTGACTAACAGGGGGTGTGTCGAGGGACACGGAATACATCGACGATGCGGTGTACACGGACTCTTGGGTTTTGGGCTACCGTGTGACTAAATAGGAGCGCACCGGCTGCTGCTCCGCGTGGAGGGAGCCGTGAGTGCACACCTGTTCTGCCCGTTACGGGAGAAGGAGACTGGAATGGTAAGACACGTACTGGCTGTAGGCACACCGTTTTCCCCATCACACCGCCTGTGGAGCGAACTGCCCAAGTGGGGACTGGGATGGGACGAGTGGATAGACACTGTTGAAACCGCGCTGCTGAACTCCTCTCGCAGCGACTCTCACCCCCCGTACAATGTAATCAAGGGTGATGGAGGCACGGTATTAGTGGAGGTGGCAGTGGCAGGCTACAACCCTGACTCGGTGCGGGTCACTGTGTGCGGCAAAACCCTTACGGTTTCATGTGCAGGCGAAGACGACACCCGCGAATACACGGTGCGGGGAATGGCTCGTCGCCCGTGGGTAAAGCACTGGACACTGGGGGAGTGGACACGGGTGGACGGCGCACGGCTCCACAACGGAGTACTGGAGGTGAAACTGGTCACCGAAACTCCTGGCACACCGGAGCCACGCGAAATTCCTGTGGCGCGGAGTTAAGGCGTAAATCCGTCCAATATTTCTTTGGTGTGAAATAAAGCGTTTTTACAGAATTGTTTTGGGAGGGGCATCCACTGCCCCTCCTATTTTTTGGTCCACTATTTGAAACAACAAAATGTGAGGCAGGGGCTTGCGCCCCGTCCACGCGTACAGTACAGTATGTGCATGACCTATTACTCCAACAACTCCGATTCGTCCCCCTCCCTCACCTCGTATGTGTCTCTGTCGGTTCTCATTGGCGTTGGCGTTATCACGCTCACCGCTATTGTGGGGTCGTGTGCGTATGTGAAGCCCAAGTACAATGTGTGGGCGGCTGAAATGGAAGGCTCCGCGCAGTACGCACAGGCAGAACAGAACCGCAAGATCACTATTCTTGAAGCCGAAGCGAAACTGGAAAGTGCAAAGGCACTCGCGGCGGCAGAAGTGGAACGCGCGAAGGGCGTGGCAGAAGCCAACCGCATTATTGGTGAATCACTGAAGGGCAACGAGTCGTACCTGCGTTACCTGTGGATTCAGAATTTGGAGAGCGGCAGCAACTCTGTGGTGTATGTGCCCACGGAAGCGGGACTTCCCATTCTTGAAGCAGGGAAGCGGTGAACGAAACGCAATTCATTTCTGCACAGCACTTTTTACTGTCCCCGTGTGGGTCAAAGGTGTGTGGGTACTTTGTCTGTGGAAACGCGGTACTGATAGTAACCGTGATTACGGATGATTACCCACAAAACTCACACCAAGCAGCGTGTGTCTTGTTTATGAAGCAGACCGCACGTGGGCATTGGGTGGATCGTGCAGATCCTGAAGTACGAGATCCGTTCGGCGCACTATCCGTAAAACAGTGGATCGTGATACACCAAGGAGCGCATCGCAACGGCGACAGAGTGAACGCTAAACTGGACTACGCTTGCCAAATTGCACAGACCTACGTTCACTCGTACTCACACCAAAAGCCAAATCAAAACCCGTACAGTAATTACGCAATGGAGGCTTGAAATGAACACCACGCAAGAAGAAACACTGGCTTCATGGATTGTACAGTACCCACTGTGCTTTGAGCGCACCGGCGGTTCACTGGTACTAGCCTACGGACTGGAGTACGGAGAAGGGTGGAATCCCATCATGGAGGAACTACTCGAAAAAATCGAAGACCACCTTGCGGAAAAGTACGCCGCAGGATTCCGTGACTCGGACAACGAGTTCAGTATTCAGCAGATCAAGCAGAAGTTTGGAATTCTGCGAGTGTACGTGAGCGGTGCAGACGACACCATCCACAGGTGGATTTTTGAAGCAGAACACAAGAGTGCCGCTGTATGCGAAATGTGCGGCAGTCCAGGATCACTCCACTGTGCACAGGGTGGGTACTGGCTCCACACAATGTGCCCGTCTCACGCAGAGACACACAAGTTTGTGCCGGTTATACTGAACAGAGACGAAGGCGAAACCCCGTAATGCCATTCCGCAAATGGAGACGCGTACTGGAGTGGTTGGCACGACACGAATCACTGGAGAACACACACATGACACTACCACAAGAAGAAGTTAATTCGCTGAACGCAACTCGCGCTTTCATGTACGACCTGCTGAATCCGGTGGCTACGCCCCGTGTTCCGCGTGAAGTGCGTAAACGCGCACAGCGTGTGTTGAAGCACTTCCCGTCTGAGATTCATGTTCGGGCGCGATACCCTGATGTGTTTGGTGTGAGTGCGCTGTCCCCGACCTCCCCGACCACGACTTCGGAATCGGTCGAACTGGAAACACTCCGCACAGAGAATGAGCGACTGCGTGAAGCCATCATTCGCATTGAGCGGGAAGTGGTGGATGCTCAACGGTGTGTGAAGCCCAACGATTTTCCTCGTGTGAATACGGATTGGATATTGGGCTTGGCGGACGAAGCACTGCGTCGGCGGATGGAAACTGAAATGTACAAGGGCGAAGGATGAGTACCACTATGACTGTCGAAGAACTGGAATCCGAAAACGCTCTGCTCCGTGCACAACTGGAGCGGGAGCAACGCCGTCGCAGGGCAAACAGTTTTGATCTGCGCGTGGTGGAAGTGCCCACGGCTCCTGACTATTCGTGTTCACACCACTTTACAGTGGTACTGGTACATTACAACGGTGAGGGTGAACCGCTCAAGTACTCGCCGTCTCTGCTAAACGACACCAATTGCCGCAGTGTGAGTGATCTGCGACACCTGCTTATACGGATGCTTGAAGCAACTGCGCTTGAGCCAATGCACCCGCTTCCCGCCCCGTAAGGGGCAGTTTTTGTTTATACATACAGGAAACGGAGAACCTGTATGCCTAAAGGCTTTTCACAATTTCGTACTACTGCCCTTACCGAAGGCGCAGTGAAAGCAGCAGTCGAAGCGTGGTACGAGTCTCTGCCACAGGCGGCTGTGCAAGAAATTCACAAGTACCGCAAGTACGCCTCTGGTGGCAGTGCAGGAAAGCCCGTACTGGACGAAATTGTAGACATTCTAAAGTCCCACAAGGTAAAGCCAGGATTCTTTGGCACACTAAAGAAGGCAGCACAGCACATCAAGAGCGGGGGGTACACTGATTTCATGGTGCCCATGTTTGACTTGAAGGAAGAGTCGTCTCCTGCGTGGCAGCGCAAGGAAGGCAAGAACCCCGAGGGCGGGCTAAACAAAGCGGGTGTAGCCTCGTATCGCCGTGCTAACCCCGGTTCCAATCTCCAAACAGCAGTAACCACAAAACCCAGCAAACTCAAGCCTGGTTCCAAGAGCGCAAAGCGGCGTAAATCGTTTTGTTCGCGCATGAAAGGCATGAAGTCTAAACTAACTTCCGCAGCCACTGCACGTGACCCCGACTCACGTATAAACAAGTCTCTGCGAAAATGGAATTGTTGAGTTAACCAACACGCAAAACAACGGATGTTCGTAACGCTTATCGCAAGAGTTTTTACGATGTCTGAAAAGAATCATATACGTTCCAATGGTTCTCTGCTTACGGTTCGTCGTAGAGCGTAAGTAAACTAAATACTCTTTGTCCGTTTCCCAAGGAGGTGGCACATGACCACGCGCAGGGATAAATCGGAGCGAGAGTTGCAAGCCGATCTATTGGCATCGGCAGCAGTTGCTGTCAAAGCGTATGAAGAGTATCTACTAGACCGCATCGGGTGGTTGGAGTTAGCCCGAATAATGAGCGCACTTCGCAAGAATGTGACCGCTATAGATCCGGAGTTGATTGACGATTCAAAAATACTAAAACAGTAAAGTATAGAAAAAGATATTCAGACCATTTTTCTGAACCCCTAAATCTCTGTGTAGGGTTTGAAGAAGTAAAGTATTAATAGAGTTCTAGTAGAGTATTCAGAGTACCACAGGAACAGATCCGTTTCCACAGGTACACCCCACAATGAAATATACAGATATCTGTCCTGCCCATTGACCTCACCTCTTGGTTTGGTATGATTAGGGCATGGAAACAAGCGCAAACGGGTTCCGACTCCATATCGACATCCCCATGCCACTTTCCGAGGCTGACGCTGCTGTGGTTTGCGCCGCAGTGATTGCTCGTCTTGTTGATACCAGTTTCCTTGCGGAACTCCGGAGTCGGGGAGTTCCGCAACTTAATTACCGTTTGGGACACGATTCGGATCGGCAGAAGAGCAACTATCTTCTAAAGGATTCCCGTGGTCATGTCTCAAACAAAAAATGCGTTGTGGTTTGCGGGGCGGACGAGGGAGAAGGGTGATTGGGACGCAAGTATCTGGGTTATACAGGATCGCTTATAACGATCTACAGCAGGGTTCGATTCCCTGGCGTCCCATTGGAAGTGTATACCTATGTGCATGACTGAAAGTACAGAAATGGAAAAATTGATTCGGGAAATGCACAGTGAAGCCGAAAAAATGCGTATCGGTTTCATACTGGAGAAGGCTAAAGTGGAGCAACTGATTGCGGCTCTGAATGCAATCATCGCAAAGTTGGAATCTGAACGTGGACACCCATCACAATAACTACGATTCGTGGAATAAACCAGAACCCCGCTGTATGGCGTATATTGACTATCTGCACGATGGTCGGTGGGGGCTGTTTGTGGAAGATGTTAACTTGCCCGATACACACATTGTGCTGTACGACGCACCCGAACTGGAAGACATTGCGCGTTTCGCAATTCGTGAAGGCTTAAAGGCAGGCGAAGTGAGCATGAGCGAAACTGCCAAACTCGTTGTGGAACTGGAAACCTACGAAACCATTTCTCGCATGAAGCACGAACTTGCTCAAATGCAGGAAACCACGACACGTGCGCGTAAGCGTGTCGCATCAAATAAGGCAAAGCCTGTACGAAAGCCCAAGAAGGAGGAACCCCGTGGCAACGCCTAAGAAGACTACACAGATTACACTTGACATGAATCTGAACGACTCCACCTTTTTGAAGATTGCAAAGGTGGCACACACAAACAACTGCACTTTCAACGAAGCAGTGAATCGTATTTTGGCAGATGCGATTGCGCGACTGAACGAACCCACAAAGTCGGAGGAAACCACAAATGGATGAGACAAGCATTTACAATAGCGTTCCACAGACTGTGTGGATTGCGTTTGTGTGGTCACTTGTTGGCGCAGGCATTGCCCTGTGCGCCCTGTGGGTAGTACAGGGGGTCACATGGTGTGTGTGGTCACTGCCTCGCAAGTTTCGCAGCAAGCCCCTACCGCCGCCCGTGGTTATTCCTGAGTGGTGGAAGGAGTGGACAGAGGAAGACATCACATACACCACTCCGCGCAAGCGTAAGAGCAAGAAGTCCAAGGCTCGTAAGTCCCGCAAGAGCGCGGCGTGACATGGGAGGTGCACATGGAGCAGGCAAAGGCGACAGGTATCGTAGGGTGGATCCAAACGCTTGGGCGCGGGGTTGGGAGGCTATTTGGGGTAAACCCAAAACCCGCAAACCCAATGGGGTTAAGTCCGGAAGACGAAAGGCGTCTACACGGAAGACTCCTCCGCCTAGTAATGGCTGACCTTTCAGAGAAGTACTACACTGCACGGCACATGATGGGAATCGAAAACTCACTGTGGAAGATTGCAGCGGAAGGGCGACGAGAAGACGGTCGAATGCTCATGTATCTTGCAGTAAAGGCAAACGGGTGGTGGGTGTGGGACGAACTGGCACGGGCTGAAGTATTAGTGCCACTAGACGCGTGGAAGCGGATGTACCGCGACGACGAACTGGCAGAGCCTGTGGATCACGACGACTAAATATAAACAGCGTTGTTGATACGGGACAGAAACGCGATTAGCACGGGAGTTCGACTCTCCCCGCCTCCATTAAACTACTACGGGGGTGAAACGGCATCGACTAGCGCGGAGTACGGAACGAGTAGACGCTCGGGGCACGGTGCAGAGCCTCGTCAAAAACCCTGTGCTAACACATAAACGCCAACAGAATGGCTATGGCGGCTTGAAGCCGTGGGGACTGATCCTCCCGCATCTGAACGGATCAGGGGAGCCGCAAGGCTCCTTTTCTTTTATACATACTGGACACGGAGGAAAGGCATGAACTTTTACAGAGAAGTAGTTCAGTTTGGAAACACTGGTGCAGCAAGTACCTTTGGGAAAAATAAAGGTGTTTTGTTGACGAACACCACTAACTCCGGCAATACTGCTGATTTAATCACTTTCAAAGCAAACGGAACCACTGCTGCTACCAGAGTTTTGGTTACCGCTGGAAGAACTGAAATTTTCCCTGTGCAAATTTGGGGAATTTCTTTGGGCAGCGGATGGACTGGTGGAGTCCTGTCCTGACTCAAATATAGAAACTGTGTACGCAGTCTTGACTCCTGTTTGTGTGGGGGTTATACTCTGTGCATGGCAAAGCGAAACCTTGACCCTATTGATCTAGCCGCCGAGCGCGAGTCCGCAGCAATTCGTTCGTGCCGTTCCCACGTATGCAAGCCGTGGGGATGGAATCGCCGCACCCTCAAGACTCGTGCAGCGGTGTCTGCTTCAGAGAAGCGTGTGGAGTGCAAGACCATCAAGGAACGGTACACGCGAGTCTGAAATGAGCGCACTGGTGAATAATCTGCTTGCAACCGGACTGTGTATTGGTATCATTGGAGGCGGCATTGCGACTCTAGTGATTATGATTCGACTCCTGAAGGACTGAACATGACTCGTCTTTGTGATACTTGCGAAACGGAAATCCCCAAGGGCAGACTTGAGTGTTTGCCCAACACCACCACCTGTGTAAAGTGTTCGCGTGTGCGTCGTCCGGTTGGATTCATGGACTGGCATCACAAGACCGCACCTGAACTGGTAATGGTGGCTGCTGACGACACCGAAGGACTGCGCCGAGCGCAGCGAGTGAATGCGAGGTCACGATGACTGGAGAGAGTGAACGTGTGCGCGATCTGTTGCGCCAAGGCATGAAGGAAAACGGAACGGACATTCTGCAAACCATTTCAGGCGGTCGCATTAAGTACGCTGTCGTGGCAAGCCGACCTGAAGGCGGCGATCCGGTTCCTGTGCTTGTGATTGAGAAGGGCAAACACACGTACTTCTGTTCGTTTGTTCCTGCGGACGGAACACGTGAAGGCAGCACGGTTTACCCATTAGTTGAGGAGGACACGCAATGAGAGAAGACCCCCGGTCGAATGAGGTTGACCTGCTTTGGATATTCATTATCAGTTTGTTCGTTGCGACCGTGTTACATATGCTGATTACTTGGCTTGCGCTTGGTATTTTGGGCGAAACCAAAAATCGAATTACTGCTTTGGAACAACACAATGGCTATGCAATTGATAAGGATGCACCATGATTGACCCAACACAGGGTGACATTCTTACGATTCTGAATCGGTATCTTGACAGTGGAGGTCGAGACACGTTTCACCAAATCCTGATTGGTCGTGCTGCTGCCGAAATTAAACACCTTCGCAGGCGGATCTCTGACCTGAAGGAAGGGTTTGAAGATTCGTGCACGGCGTGTGAACCTGTCGGTGAGATGAACAAGAAGTTGAACGCAACCATAAACAAGGAGAACACCCGTGCTTGACCAAGACCGAAAGACTGTGGCAGGATTAGTTCAGTTTCAGTTTGTAGCCAATCCCCATCGCCAAGGCGAAGTGTGTTTGGGTATTAGTGGAGTAGACACTCCCGAAATGCCTGACGCGTGGACAGAAGGAGAAGTGGAAGCACTGATTGATCTGCTGCAAGACCAGTTGCACGAAATGGTGTCCAAGCGGAACATTCAGGCACTGGAACGATCCAATCTGTGGAGTGGTGCAGACTAAACACCCGCTCCCGAAGCATTGATAGCGATGCAGCAGACTTTTAATCTGCATAGGAGAGTGCAAGTCTCTACGGGAGCATTAGCCGCACAACTGGAATACATACAGAACAGGAGAAATTAAATGGCAAAGAAAAATACCAAGAAGACCAAGAAGCCTGCCCGTAAGCCCGTCAGCAAGAAGGTGAAGCGTATCGTCAACACAGCCAAGAGTGGTTATGTGTGGAGCGGAGACAGTTGGGACGCAGCCGAAGGTCGCACGTACTCGGAGAGCAGTCTACCGAACTACACCCTGCCCACTCCCGAATACACTAATCCTGTTCCTGCCGAAGCATCGGAACTGGATCGGATTGTTTCACAAATTGAGCCGTACTGCAAGAAGTATTTGAAATTCTCGCTTACCGAAACGGTTCAATTTGTGAAAGCCAAGTGGCACAAACTCAAGAAGTTTTCAGGGGACAACCCCATTACTTTTGGAATTGGTTTTGTGTGCGTGTTTACTGCACTCATTACCATCGTCACTGCGTTGGATTGAAATATAGAAAACTCTGTGCAAGGTATTGACACACCGTCAAGACCTGATACAGTATGTACATCAAAGACGCCAACCGATGTGCAGGGCTAGCATCCAAGGCGTGAACTCTTTCAGAAGCCCAATTGATTCGGAGATTTCGTAATGAAGACTCGCAACACCTCGTCCTCGCCTCGCTACACCGTTTCCGTTAACGTTGATCTGTACAACAACAGCAACGACACCAAGTTTGATGCCTTTGCCAACCGCGTCAGCGGCAGCAACATCAACTTTGTTCGCAGCCATCCGACCGATGAAGGTCGCGCGTACACGTTCAAGTGCTCGGAACAGGGCGTTGGCATTCTCCTGAACCGTTGGACCAAGCGTCTCGGTTCGGGCATGAGCGATGCGACCGTGAAGGTGTTCACCGCCTAATCTAGGCGTGACCCTCGTTTGAGAATGGGGGTGGGTACGGCTAAAACCGCCCACCCCCTCCTCTTTTCTACACGGAGAGCATATATGAAAACATATTCCCGTTCTCACCGTGGTGTCCTACGCAAAGGAACCACTTTGCTCTTGGACTATCAACTCTTTTCTTTAGGAGAAATTGCCATGCGTTCTTACGCTTCAGTGTTTCAAGTTTTCCTTGGTCTTTCTGCTCTGTTCTTCCTTGGTTTCTCGTGGGCTGTGTGGAGCAGCGACGGCGACCGATTCAACTCTTTCACTTTCTTTGCTCTTACCTTTGTGTTCATCAGCAACGCAGCAGTGTTCTACGTGCTGTCGAACATGAAGAATCGTACCATCAACGACAATCAGGAACTAGACTCGCGCTTTGAAAGCGTTTGGCGTGAGTTTGATGAAGTGCGTCGTTACTCGGACGATCAGACTCGCTCGGTCTGTGCCCGTATGGACGCAGACGCTTGCTGCAAGAGTGTGAACAAGCAGGGCTAATTGCCACCGTTCGTGATGCCGCAAGGCGGGTCTTGCATCAGTACAGAGGGTTCGACTCCCTCCATCACTTTTCTTCCATGCCATGAATGCCAAGCGCATCAATCGTCTTTTGCAGATTGCGTACCCGCTGTGTGTGCAGATTCCGCGTCCTAAAAAGCACCTGTCTCTCATCATACACCGAGGGCGTATTGAAGCAGTGGGCAGCAATGCCCTAAAGACGCACACCGAAGCGCAGAAAAAAGGTTACCTCTTTTCTGAACCCCATTCGGAATTGGACGCGTACCTTAAGGTTGAACGCGGACGCACTGGACTTATTCTGTTCAATGTCCGCTTTAACCGTTTCGGTCAGATGCGCCTGTCCCGCCCGTGCCCCCTGTGTATGCCGTGGTGCAGCAAATGCTTTGACGAGATTTGGTACACCACCAATGAGGGTGTGGTTCTGCACGGCAGTTCTCTGCCAATCATAAATACATGGGATCCCAAAAAGGAGAAGACAAATGAAAAAATTCACTCAGTATTTGGACGCTAAACAACTACAGGAAGCACTCACCAATCGTGATGCGCGTGAAGTGCCACTGGTTGAAGCCAAACTGTCCCGCGTGTTCCAGTATGTGGAAGACGACAACAAGGACTTTGGTATTGTTAGCGCGTTCCGCGCTGCTAATTCAGACAAGGAAAACCGTGCGAAGCACGACGAGTTGAAGAAACTGGTCCGTAGCATGGGCTACGGCTACATTGAAATGGTTGGTGGCTACAAGGGCGACGAAGGGTATTCGGAAGAATTGAGTCTACTCATTCCGAACATCACGAAGCGCGAGATCGTAGCACTGGGTCGCAAGTATGTACAGCACTCGGTAATGTACAAGAACAACGAGGACTTCTACTACATTGGCACAAACGAAGAAGCCGGTGTAGGCAAGGTGCTTATGCGTTTCCGTAAGGGTGAAGGGCAAGGCAATCTTGCTCTAGCGAAGCACAAGGTGATTGACTTCTTCTCAAAAATCAAGAAGGGTCCGCACCGCGACACAAAGTTTGTGTTTAACGCAAAGGACGAAACACCTGCACCAAGCGGCACAGACAGTGAGGGCGCAGGATCACAAAGCGGCGGTGCAGCGGGTGTGTCTCGTCACAAGCCGGGTGATGTGTGGAAGACCTCTAGCGGCTTGTGGGGCGCAATGAATACAGGCGGGAATTACGAGTACTTTGACGATCAGGCTGCTGCAAAGCGGTACGCCAAGCGTCGTAGCGGAGAACTAGCCCGTATTCAGGAGCGCGAGGAGTGGAGTTTCGCAAAGGCTGCGTATCTGCGCCGTGGTGAAGACCCAAAGTGGATAACAATTTACGAAAGCAAATCAGAAGAAACCTAAATACAGAGGGGTAAAATGACGAAAGACTCGCAAGACAAATTAAAGAAATTACTTCTTAAGTCTGCGGTAGAGAAAATTCGTCAGCAAGCCGTTGAAGCCGTGAAGGGCAAGCCAAATAAAGGAAAGTGACTCCTGCCCATTGACATAGTGACCTGTGTTGTGTACCATCTATACCAAAGGAGTTCACCATGAACTACACCACTCTTGCTACTGCGTTCGTCGCTACTCTTGCCGCAACTACCACGGGCTACGCCCAGTCCTCGTTTGGATTTGGGTTGGGCGGTAACCGCACCTCTGTTCGGGTGAGCAACAATCGCATCACCTCAACCTCGTTCACGTGGGGAGTCAACGCGGGATTTGGTAATGGGATGTGTGCCCCTGTGTACAGTCCTATGCCTGCCGTGCTACCGTATTACGGAGGCGCGTGTGTGCCAACCGTGATCACTTACTCGCCCTTCACCCAAACTTGGGGCAACCCAGTGTATGTGCCTGTCGTAGTTCCTGTCTGTACCCCGTGTGTTCCCGTGTACGGCGGGTGTGGTCAGTTCAGCATTCGCTGATTCACACCAGTAGTAGGTCTATCATTAGCACGGGCTTGGTTTCGGAGAGCAAAAATCTCCGTGCCAAGCCCGTTTCTGTTGAAACTATCTTAAAAAGTCAAAGACATAGACAGTCGCGGACGAATACTGATTGTTTTTATCTCTGTAAGCAGTCCATTTCTGTTTTCTGATACAGTCTGCTCTTTTAGATAGAGTCTTGCACGATTATTTTTTTGTGTTTCGTCTGCGTAGTAGTCAAGTGTGTATGATTTCCCGTTGTTTGGTGAAATAGTCGGTGTGTAGTCGAAAATCACCGTTTCATTTGGCACAAGTGTGCTGAAATCTGTTAGTAGAGTGTTGCTAGGAGATTGAAATTGCACTATTCCGTACCCTGATGCCGCATTTCCGTTGCACTGAAACTCTGCTGCTGTGTGAAGTGTGCTTTCTAATCCTGCTGTTGAACCAGAAAGTACAAATTGAACTCCAAAATTACCACTTCTTTTGTCTATAAGAGTGTATGTTTTGGGTGGTATCTGCAAATCAGTTAGAAACATAGACAAGGTGTTGCCTACAGATACCGATGCGTTCAATGCACTCCACTGTTTAGCGTCAGAATCTCTATAGTTTGCAGACTCCACTGTAATGTAAGGTGTGTGCGGAGAGATTTTTACCACAATTCCCTCGGTTGATATGGTTGTAGAGTCTCCAGCACCAATGAAAACTGCGTTTGTTTGTGGTGATCCACCAAACACAGGGATTTGTGCTTGTTGAGAGTGAAATTCCCAAAGGTTTATTGCAGTTTCATCGGATTTGATTAGTAGAGAAAAGTTTGATTTGGTGGTTCCTCTCCAAATGTTTACAAATGGAGTGATGTCAAAGGACACATTTTGGCTTGACCACACTCCTCGTTGAACAATTTCTTGAGCAAGTGGTTCTGATGAACCACCAGAAGTCCAAGAACCAGTAATATCATTTGGATTTTGAGACGGCTTATTCCAAGAAACGGAATCGTTGATATTTGTGTCGAGAGGAAGCATTGAAACAGAAAGAGATCCGCCCGTTTTTCCGTTTGCTGAACTTAAGGTAAGAGAACAGTGCAGTACAGAATACGGACTGTTTGCGATGTATTCAGGAGTTGCAGCCAGTGCCGTGGCAATATCGGATGCGATATCAACAATTATCACTCCACGAAGTGTTTCGTTTTCGGAATTTGCACCGCCTGTTTTGCGTAAACCAACTTTGATTGTGGGTTGATTCGCGTATCGCAGATTGTTATCTATTCCTGCTTTGTATTTTTCTTGTTTAGACATACTGTGTTCCGTTCATATAGTTACAGGTTAATATCCGTATCCACCGTATCCACCGCCAGGTGGTGGTGGCGGTGATGCTGGTGGCGGCGGCGGCGGTGGCGGTGGCGGCGGCGGTGGCGGTGGCGTCGCTGGCGG